>OFHP01001576.1_pt1 | contig 10505 bp, 10 predicted proteins | sample 1521651 | NCBI WGS metagenome assembly OFHP01 (sample SAMEA3504105, study PRJEB24116) | mouse gut metagenome | biome: mouse gut; feature: mouse-associated habitat; material: faeces | place: Denmark | collected 2011 | reverse complement strand
GAATCTCACAAGGCAGGTTGCGATATCCGCATTCCAATATGGCGATGGGCTGTGCAATGTTGTAATCCCCACTTCCGGATTGCTGATGGGGAGTCTCGGCGCAGCCAAAGTTCCGTTTGATAAATGGTTAAAATTCGCATTCCCGGTCACAATGCTCTGCGCTGCAGCATCTTCAGTTTTCCTTATTATTATGACACTTGCACAATGGGCATAAGGAGGTATCGCCATGGAAAATTATAAAGTTATCTTATGCGGGAAATTATACGACGGGCTAAGTGATGTACTTCAGGAGCAGATGGAAATACTGGTAAAAGGCAACCAGATTATCGAAGTGGATAAAAATGTGGCAAAGCCTGCCGGAACGGAAACAATAGACTTGTCACATCTGACTGTGACTCCGGGGTTGATCGACGCACATGTGCACTACGGAACTGGAAACTGGAAAGTCCGCCGGCATGAAACAATCTATGAAAATCCTCAGTGGAAAGGCATGGCTGTCCTCTACAATGCAAGAAAAGCCCTGCGGAGGGGATTCACAGCAGCCAGGCATGTAGGCTCCAACTGTGACGACGGTTTTGGGAGCGTAGTTGCAAAAAGAATGATTGACGAGGGATATTTTGAAGGCTGCCGCTTAAAAGTCGCCCCGCACTATGTAAGCACAACCAGGAGCCACGGCGATGCAAGCCAGCTCATTGCCACAAATCCTAAAGTATCAGAATTTATCTGGCAGGACTATCCAGGATATGGCTGCGGGGCAGACATGTTCCGGGATGTAGTCAGAAGACAGGTAAAGTATGGCGCGGATTTTGTGAAAATATTTGCTACCGGAGGTTTTTCTACTCCTGAAGACGGTCCGGAAGACATCACTTTCAGCGACGATGAGTTAAAGTCCGTAATTGATACTGCTCATTCTCTAGGACGAAAGGTAACTTCCCATTCTTATACGCCGGAACTCATCCGCAAAGAAATAGAATTTGGAATCGATGGAATCGAACATGGCTCCTTGCTGGACGACCCTGAAGTTATCAGCCTCATGATTGAGAAAAATATTGATTATGTACCGACATTCTGCCCATATGACGATGTTATTTATCAAGATGAATCGTCACTTAAGACAAAGCCATATGAATTTCAGCAGAAATTAATCAAATATGCAGACTGGCTGGGCCGCGCTCGGAAAATGATAGTCAAAAGCAGGCTGGAACTTGGCTACGGCACAGATTTTGTGGCTACTCACAATCCGTATGACGCAGGATATGAGTACCAGACATGGCTAAAAAGCGGCATTGATCCATTCCGTGCATTGAAAGGCGCTACCCGCGTCAATGCAAAGATTCTTAATATGGAAGGAAAAATCGGCGGCATTGCACCGGGATTTTACGCAGATATTTCAGGTTGGGAAAGAGATCTCCTGACAGATCCAGACGCACTTCTTGACTGCGCTTTTGTCATGAAGGACGGCATCATATATCCGACAGAATCATCCCTCCAGGAGCAAACATAAAAGAATAGCTCTAAAAAAATGAGCCTGCGGCTTATACAAACCGCAGGCTTGTTAAAGTCTTTGCACATCCAAAACTCTATAACCTCTTCTCAAAATTCCCTTCCACCGAGCATCCTTCAGTAAATATCATAAATGCGTTCGGGTCAAGGCTCCTTACAATTTTTTTAAGCTGAGCCACCTCATACTTTGATATCATGACAAACAGAATATATGAAGTGCGGTTCGTATAGGCGCCTTCCCCATCCCAGTTGGTCACGCCGCGCCCGGTCTGCTCCATGATCGCCTTGGATATCCCAATCTTTTTCGTAAATATCATGACGCTCGTATTAATGTTCTGGATATGTACCCGGTCAACCGCCAGTGACAATACCGTCGCATAGATCAGTGAATAAATCACGATTTCTATGTCGAACAGGAACATACAGACCCCGTATACAAAGATATTTATAATTATCGTTACCTTTCCCACGCTGAACCCCGGAAGTTTCTTCGCACAGCAAAGACCGATGATGTCCTGGCCTCCCGCCGACGACCTACCCCTTAAGACCAGGCCGCTTCCCAGCCCGCATACGATGCCTCCGATGATGCTTGCCGTCAGGTAATCCTCCACATAAGGAGTTCCGGGAATCGGTATCGCCACAAGAAAAGCGCTCATCATGCCGGTCATGACAAGGGTCTTGACCGCAAACTCTTTCCCCAGCACCCTGTAGCCCAGGTACATAAGAGGAATGTTAATCGCAAAATAAATAATACCGGTAATATTCGCCTCCGGCGGTATCGGCAGATGCAGCCCTTCCGTCAGAAACAGGCCTGCCAGCTGAGACATCCCCATAAAGCCGCCGCTGTAAAATCCCATCGGAACAATCAACAAGTTAAACCCGACACAGTAGAGCAGGTTGCCGCCCACAGAATATGCAAGCTGCGCCATCCATTCCCTTCTCTTTGCACTCTTCAAAAAATTCATTTCCTGATTCCTTCTTTCCCCATCTGTTTACATCAATGAACAACAAAACATTGCTATTTTATCACTGGCCTTTGGGATTTACAACCTCTTTATCCTATCTATTTTCTAATTGTGTCATTATGTTTTTTAATGACTAATAATTAAGACAATCAAAAAGGCGCCGGACTCCTCCGGCACCCTGTATTTTACAGTATGTTACAATATCTTTGACAAAAATTCCTTGAGCCTCTCGTCTTTCGGGTTCTCAAAAAACTCCCCGGGAGCTGCCTGTTCTTTTATCTGCCCCTCATCCATAAAAATGACCCTCGTCGCCACTTCTTTCGCAAATCCCATCTCATGTGTCACGACCGCCATAGTCATTCCATCCCGGGCAAGCCGTTTCATAAGCTCCAATACTTCTCCCACCATCTCCGGGTCAAGAGCCGACGTAGGCTCGTCAAACAGCATCACCTCCGGGTCCATGGCAAGCGACCGGATAATGGCAATCCGCTGTTTCTGCCCTCCGGAAAGCTGGGAAGGATACGCGTTCGCTTTCTCTTCAAGCCCTACCAGGCGCAAAAGCTCCATCGCACGTTTCTCGGCCTCAGCCGCGGATTTCCCCAGCAGCTTAACGGGAGCAAGGGTAATGTTCTGCAAGATCGTCTTGTGCGGAAACAGATTAAAATGCTGGAATACCATCCCCATCTTCTGGCGGTGTTTGTTGATGTCCACCTTTTTGTCCGTAATGTCCACGCCTTCAAAGTACACATGCCCCCTTGAGGGTTCTTCCAGAAGATTTAAGGAGCGCAGGAATGTCGACTTCCCGGAGCCTGACGGCCCTACGATCACCACGACTTCCCCTTTACGGATTTCCTCGGAAACTCCGTTGAGGGCATGCAGCTCCCCGAAGACCTTATGCAATTTCTCAACTCTGATCAAAGTATCCCCTTTATTAATGGTCACTGCTCCTCAGCCTCCTCTCCAGCATATTTACAAGCTTTGTAAATATCAGCACCATGACAAGATAGATAAGGGCAACCATAATAAGCGGCATAAACGCGTCATAGGTACGGCTCCTTATAATGTCTCCGCCCTTGGTAAGATCCTGCAGCGCAATGTACCCTGCCACAGATGTTTCTTTCAAAAGCACGATAAACTCATTTCCAAGCGCCGGCAGCACATTCTTAAAAGCCTGAGGCATTATAATGTAGCGCATCGTTTGCACATAGTTGAATCCAAGGCTTCTTCCCGCCTCAAACTGCCCTCCGTCAATCGACATGATGCCGGAGCGGAAGATTTCCGCCACATATGCGCCGGAATTGAATCCAAACGCCATGACTGCAACCAGAACCTTACTGATGTCTACGCTCCCGAAAATCACGAAATAGATGATAAGGAGCTGAACAACCACCGGGGTTCCCCGGATAACCGTCAGATACAGCTTGCAGACTGCATTTAGCACTTTGAGCTTCCCTGTCTTGTCATACGTCGAACGGACAATAGCAATTAAAAATCCAAGGACAATACCTATAATCACCGCAAAAAATGTGACCTGGAGGGTTGTCGCCAACCCGTCTGCAATGTACTCCCACCGATTGTCCGTAATAAAGTTATTTACAAATTTTCCCTGTAATTCCTGCAACATACTCTGATTCCTATCTTCTACTCTGCGTCAGCCTTAATGTACTTTGCCACGATCTCGTCTAATTTCCCGGAATCTTTCAAAGTCTTAAGCGCTCCGTTTACTTTCTCTAACAGTTCTTCGTTGTCTTTTGAAATCGCGATGGCATACTCTTCTTCTGTAAATGCCTCGTCAAGAATCTTAAGGCCTTCTGCCTCTTTCACAAATTCCTTTGCAGGCTCTCCATCAATAACCACTGCGTCAATTTTTCCCTGTGTCAGCGCCTGTACAGCCTCAAAGCCCTTATTGTACTGCTCTACCTCTGCATCCTTAATATCGCTCGCGTAGATGTCTCCCGTCGTTCCAAGCTGAACGCCTACCTTCTTTCCAGTGAGCGCGTCCGGTCCTGCAATATCGCTGTCCTCTTTTACGATGACAACCTGTGTCGCTGTTGCATATGTATCAGAGAAGTTTACATTCTTAAGACGGTCTTCCGTAACAGTCATGCCTGCAACGCCAATATCAGCTTTCCCGCTCTGGACTGCCGGGATGATGGAATCAAATGCCATATCTTCAATCTTAAACTCCATCCCAAGCTCCTCTGCAACCGCTGCCGCCATCTCGGCGTCAATACCTACGATATCATCGCCCTCATGGAACTCATACGGCGGGAACTCTGCATTTGTCGCCATTACAAGGGTGTCTTTCCCTTCACCGCCTGATTCTTTCTCTCCGTCTCCGGAATCCTTGCTGCCGCATGCCGCCATAGAGCATACACATGCCGTCATCAATACCGCCGCAATCAACTTTTTCATCTTCATTATTTTTCCTCCGTTTTTATCATTCATAATTTTTGTATAAAAATGCATTTACAGCAAATATTTTATCATGTTTCACATAAAAAGCAAGTGGCTTTTTCCACATATTTTCGAAAAAAAGCCACTTGTTAATATGCATATTTACGCAAATATCATCTGAACCAGGGTAACCAGCACGATAAGGGCTCCCAGGACGATGCGGTAATATCCAAACACCTTGAAGTCATGCTTTTTAATGTAGCCCATCAAAAACTTAATGGCAAAGACCGATACGATAAAAGACACCGCGCAGCCCAAAAGCAAAAGCCCCAGCTCCTGCCCGGTAAACTTAAAGCCGAATTTTAAAAGCTTCAGAAAGCTTGCGCCGAACATGACCGGAATCGCCAGGAAAAACGTAAACTCTGCCGCAACTTCCCTGGAAACCCCTATCAGCAGCGCGCCCACTATAGTTGCGCCGGAACGGGACGTTCCCGGAATCAAGGCAAGCATCTGGAAAAATCCAATCCACAGAAGCATTTGCACCGAAAGCTCCGAAATCCTCCGAACCGCCGGCCTCCTGCCTGCATTGCGCGTCTCTATGATAATGAACAGCACCCCATACACGATAAGCATGATTGCAACCGGCAGCGGCTTATAAAAGATTTTGTCGAGGTAGTCGTTGAACAATATTCCAACGATGCCGGCCGGCACCGACGCAATGACGACCTTGATCCACATCTGCCATGTAAGCAGCTTTTGTTTCTCGGTTTTTTTCGGCGAAAACGGATTCAGCTTGTGGAAGTACAAAACCACAACCGCCATGATGGCGCCAAGCTGTATCACCACGTTAAACATCTCCATAAACTCATCGCTCATCCCCGGCGAGAGCAGATCTCCCACCAGAATCAGGTGTCCTGTGCTGCTCACCGGCAGCCATTCTGTAATCCCCTCTACAATCCCAAGGATAACTACTTTTAAAAAGTCCAGCATATCTTTCTTCCTTTCTTAACTCCCGTCTCTTAATATGTATATTTTCTTTATTTCAGGCGCATTACAGGAATTCTTCTATCCCCCTGGCAACCCCGTCCTCATCATTGGATGCAGCCGTTATATCCGCCGCCTCCAAAACCTCCGGTATGGCATTCGCCATAGCGACCCCGGTTCCCGCGTCTATTATCATCTTCAGGTCATTGGAGCCATCGCCGAATGCCAGGATTTCTTCTCTCGCTATCCCAAGCCTCTCCGCCAGCCAGCAGAGCGCGGCTCCCTTATGGACCCCGCCTGCATTTACTTCTATATTTGTGTCAAGCGCTCCCGTGACCTCCAGCCCTCCAAGCGACATGAGCCTTCCCCAGGCTTCCTGTTTTTCTTCCCCGTTCCGGAAAAGCGCCTGTATCTTGTCAAGGCTCCTGTTTTCCTCATCTAATTTCGCCCGAAGGTCATCGATCGGAATTCGGGTTGTAGCAATGTAACGCGCCGTCTCGGGTGATGTGACATAATCCGCCACATTTTCTATAAACCTTCTCGGCATATATCCCTGCCCGTCATAGTATATATCTCGTAGTGTATCATAATCCTCAAAAATATCCAAGATTTTTCTTGCCTTTTCCACAGGCAGAAGATTTTCTTTAATCGTCCTGCCGTCTTTTAGGATTCTAGCCCCATTTGACGTGATCAGATATCTCATGCCCTCAAAGCTGCATATCTCATGGGGAACTCCTTTGAGGGGCCTGCCTGTAACCGCAAGCACTGTAATGCCTTTTCTGATTGCTCTCTCAAGCACCTGCCGGGTATGCTCCGTCAGCCTTTTGTCAGTTGTCAGCAAGGTTCCGTCAAGGTCAAAACCAATCATCTTAATTCTTCGTTTCATATACTTTAAGCTCCCTTCCGGCTTTTGAAAATAAAAACAGCATGTCCGTGATGCTGTCCGGCCCGGCATCATAAGCCCTGTTCCCATGCTCCAGCATCTCCTCTACGACCTTTTCCTGGCCTGCCGGCGCAAACAGCACCGTATCCTTAGAAGGAACCATAATAACAAGGTCGTCCTCCAGCTTATCTGAACACACATTCCAAATATGCCTAAAGCATACCGAGCTCGCCTCATGTATGCCGTCTGCGATGATGCAGTATGCTCCGTACCACGTATTTCCAATCACAAATTCCACATCTCTCACAAGATTCTCGCAGGCTGTATGGAAGATGCCCTCAATATCCGCATCCGGTGAAAGCATATTGTCCTGCAGCACTTCATAATTATCCCCGTCCCTCTTAATGGCAAACACGATCTTCATATCCCCCACAAAAGAAACCGCCGCCGTATTCTCCGACATATGCTTGCCGTTCAGCGCATGGCTGTCTTTCATCTCATTCTTAACCCACGGGTATATCTTCCCCTTTATATTTTCGTAAAGATAACGTTCTTCTTCATACTTTTTCATAAATCAAAACAATCCTTTCAAATGTAATTTATTATCTATTTCTTAAATATTCTATCAAAAATTGCTTTATTCTGCAACGTAAGGTATACTGGAATGGGTAATATACCCAATAAACACCAGAAAGGATATTTGTATGTTAAAAAGATATCACTGCATACGAAAAATCTCAGCTATATTTTTATGTACATGCACGTTTCTCTCATCCGGGAGTCTTTCGTATGCCACACCTGCATCTTCAGAGCTTGAAAAAAGAACTACTGAACTGCAAGATGACGTTGATACCATAACCGGAGAACTGGACTCCCTGGGCACCGAGCTTGAGGACACGGCCGCAGAGCTTAAGACAAAGGCAGACGAACTGGAAACTGCCGAACTTGAGCTTGCCGCTGCCAGGCTGAATGAAGAAAAGCACTACAATGCCATGAAAGAACGTATTAAATTCATGTACGAGGGAGGAAATCTGTCCCTCCTGCAAATTCTGCTGTCATCCGAGAGCATGGCAGACTTTTTGAATAATGCTGAATACGTGACTCAGATCAGCGACTATGACCGGGATATGCTGACGGAATTCCAGGATATCTGTGCGAATGTCGAAAAAAAGCAGGATGAGCTGAACCGGCAGAAAGAAGAGCTGTCAAAACTGGAAACCAGGCTTAAAAAACAGAAAAAAGAGCTGACCTCCCGGCTTTCCGAAACCTCAGGGGCGCTTGAGGACTATACCAACCAGCTGAAAGAAGCGCAGGCAGCCGAGGCAGCAGTGAAAGAGGCGAAAAATGCAGATTCCGAAACAATCGCCCTGATGGCGGCGATTCTGGAATGTGAGGCCGGCATCAGCTACGAGGGCATGATCGCCGTCGGCACAGTCATCATGAACCGCGTCGGCAGCGCAAAATTCCCCAACACCATAAAAGAGGTGATCTATCAGCCCGGCCAGTTTTCTCCTGTCAGATCCGGGAAATTGGACAAAGTGCTGCAAAACGGGCCCATGCCTTCAGCCTATAAAGCCGCAAAAGCGGTGCTTGGCGGCGAACGTAACCAAAAGGTTAAAAAGTGCCTCTTCTTCTGGGCATCTTACACAGGGCATTCCGGTATCAATGTAGGAGACAATGTCTTCTGGTAATCAAAATTAATAAAGGAGAGCGAAATATGAGGGAAAAGAAACAGGCAAAAGAAAAAGCCCCGTTTAAAAAGAAAGCGGGAAAACGGGGAATCACGCAAAAGTTGACCGGCACGATCATCTTAACCATTGCCGTTATGGTGGCGGTTCTTCTTTTAGTCGTGTATAACCGCGTATCCAGCGCGCTGCTGGAAAAAAGCGAAAAACTTCTTACAGAGACTACCGACAAAACAATCCAGGAAACAAGCGCATGGATAAATAAGACCGTGACCATGCTTGAAACCCAGAAAGATACCATTGAATATGAAAATATGGACATTCCGGAGATAAAGGACTATGTCAAACATACGGTAGACCAGAACGACGCATACCCGGCGGGAATCTATGTGGCGCTAAAGGACGGTTCCCTGTATCATGCGTCATTTGTTCCAGGCCCTGATTTCAATGCCTTGGAAAAATCCTGGTATCAGAACGGAATCGAATCGGAGAGCTTTATCTTGGGAGACGTGTATTTTGATGAAGACAGCCAGTCCTATGTGGTCGGCGCTTCCGGAGTATTGAAGAATTCCCTCGGAGAGACACGCGGCGTTGCAGCGGCAGACGTGTATCTGGATTCTATCTCCCAGATCGTAGCAAATATCAAACTTGAGAAGACGGGCGGTATCTTCCTTGTCGATACCAGGACGGACACGATAATCGGACATCCGGATCAAGAGATGACCGGACGTACGCTCGGCGAATTCAAAAGCGACATGTACGCATATGCCGCCGAACAGATCGGCGCCGGCAAATACGGCCTGTCACTCTATGACGACAGTACATATATACAGGTAGAACAGGTGCCGAACAGCGACTGGACAGCTGTTGCCTATGTATCAAAATCCGAAGTCCTGACCGACCTGCTTACCCTGACCGGTATGATGGTATCTGTATCCGTGATCGCCATTATTATAGCCGTCTTCCTGATCATCTTCCTGGTAAGAAGAATCATCGGCAATCCGGTGAAAGAGTTAAGCGGCGTTGCCGCTAAGATCGCAGACGGAGAACTGGATCAGACGATCCGCCACTGCTCCAATGATGAACTGGGACAGCTGGCAGATAATTTCGGGCTTACCGTATCAAGGCTGCGCGATTATGTGGATTATATCAACGAAACTTCCGACAAGCTTCAGGATATTGCCCAGGGAGATCTGGCTTTCTCACTCTCCCTGGAATATGTGGGTGAATTCGCCAAGATCAAGGAATCCTTAGAAGCGATCTCCCGGTCGCTAAACGACACCATGGGGCAGATCAACGTTGCCGCCAATCAGGTGGCGGAAGGTTCCGGATACGTTTCCGACGGCGCGCAGACACTTTCCCAGGGATCCCTGCAGCAGAATGATGCGGTAGAACAGCTTGCCTCCCACATCAGCGAAGTATCCGACGGCATCCAGAAGACAGCCATGGGAGCCAAAAAAGCCAGCCAGATCTCTCAGGATGTCGGAACCCATATTCTGCAGAGCAATGACAAGATGCAGCATATGAATGAAGCAATCCAAAAAATCAGCGGTAAATCAGCCGAGATCCACAGTATCGTCAAGACGATCGAGGATATCGCATTCCAGACCAACATCCTTGCTCTGAACGCCGCCGTAGAAGCGGCGCGTGCCGGCGAAGCGGGAAAAGGCTTCGCAGTTGTGGCTGATGAAGTCCGCAATCTGGCTGGCAAGAGCGCAGAAGCCTCCCAGAATACCTCCGCCCTCATTGAAAATTCATTAAGAGCCGTAGAAAACGGAACCTTGATTGCCGATGAGACTGCCGCTTCCTTAATGAACACAGTAAAAGGAGTCGAGGAGGTTGCCGGCATCATCAGTCAGATTGCTGAGGCTAGCGGCAATCAGGCAGAGGCAATCGCCCAGATTACGCTGGGTATTGACCAGATTTCCAACGTTGTGCAGACCAATTCCGCAACCGCACAGGAGAGCGCGGCAGCCAGTGAAGAGCTGTCAAGCCAGTCCCAGCTTATGAAGGACCTGGTCGGCAGATTCCGTCTGAGAGGTTAGCCGGATACAATGTAAAAGCGAACTGCTCCCCGTTAAGCAGACA
>OFHP01001572.1_pt1 | contig 10535 bp, 3 predicted proteins | sample 1521651 | NCBI WGS metagenome assembly OFHP01 (sample SAMEA3504105, study PRJEB24116) | mouse gut metagenome | biome: mouse gut; feature: mouse-associated habitat; material: faeces | place: Denmark | collected 2011 | reverse complement strand
ACAGCATTGTCGGCCACGGCCACCGTGCCGCCGTGCAAACGCACGAATTCCGCCACAAGACTAAGCCCTATGCCTGTGCCCCCACCGGCCGACGACTGGTTGGCACCTTGATAGAAGCGCTCGAATATGCGGTCTTTTTCTGCGTCGGGTATGCCGCACCCGCTGTCGGCTATCGTAAGTTCGAGCACATCGCCTGCAAGCGACAGCGACACGTCCACACGACCGTCTACGGGAGTGTATTTGAAGGCGTTGCTCAGAAGGTTCATCACTATTTTCCCCATCTTGTCCTCGTCGAAATCCACGAACAGCCTGTCGACGGAACTGAAAAACGTCAGATGTATCCCTTTCTTTTCGGAAAGCATAAGAAACGAATCACAGATGGAACGGACAAAAGAAACGATGTCGCCACGCGAAGCATTGAGCGCCAGCCCTGCCACTTCGTTCTTACGGAAGTCGAGCAACTGGTTCACCATGGCCAACAGCCTCGTGGCGTTGCCGTGAATCATTTCGAGTTTGCCGCGGGTATCGCCGTCAAGTTCCTTTTTAAGAAGCGACTCGAGCGGCGCGGTAATCAGCGTGAGCGGCGTGCGCAGTTCGTGGCTCACATTTGCAAAAAAGCGGAATTTAAGCTGGTCGAGCTCCTCCTGCTTGCGCGCAGCTTCCACGCTCTCCCGCCTTTTCGACAAGCGCCTCTCATGGGCACGCACCACACGGAACGCCCAGAATACGAAAGCAAAAGCTGCCAGCACATAGAGCAGTTTTGCCCATGCGGTGGCATAGAACGGAGGATGGATGAGAATGCCCAGCGATGCTTCGTTCTCAGACGGCAACCCGTCGCCGCTCTGCGCCTTCACGCGCAGGGTATAGCGCCCTGGGGCAAGATTGGTGTAGCTGACGCTGTTTCCATGCGCGGGGACGGCACGCCACTCGTCGCTAAAACCTTCAAGAAGATAATAATACGTGGTTTTGTCGGGCTTGACATAGCCGTCGGTCGCAAACGACACCGAAAACTCATTGTCATCATAATCAAGCTCGATTCCGTTGAGCACGGAAAGCCGCTTCGGAAGAATCACACGCCCGTCGAAGTCCTCCCCGACCCCGACCGGGCTGTTGAAAAGCGAAAGGTCCGTAAAGAAAACCCTCGGAGCCGATTCGCTGCATTTCAAACTTTCAGGGCGGAAACTATTGATGCCGAAAAAACCGCCTACCATCATTTCTCCGTCGGGCATGGCACACAGAGAACGCTGGTTGAAATCACACGCCTGCAAGCCGTCCGAGCCATCGTACACGCGCACCGCGAACGAAAGTCCGCTGTCGCCGCGCGCCACCGCTATACTTACAAGTTCGCTGCCAACACTGGCCCATAGCTTCCCGCTCTTGTCCTCGGCAATGCCGAGGACGAAGCGGGAATGGGTGCCGAGGCGTACGCTGCACAAACTGTCAGAATCCGCGTCATACACGACAAGGCCGTCGCGCGTGGCCACCCACAGAAGTCCGCGGCTGTCGCACATCACCTGGTTTATATTGGCATCGGTAAACTTTTGTGTCCCTGCCGCATTGCCCACACGGCCGCCCACAGTCCCGGCCTCGGGGTCATACACGCCGAGGCCGGCGGCAGTCCCTACATATATCGTTCCGTCCTCCGCCTCGCACAAAGAGCTGACAAAGTCGGAAGGCAACCCGGAATTTGATTCGTCAAAGACTTCAGAGCGCCGCGTGTGCGGATCGAATCGCTGCAGTCCCTCTCCGAGCGTGCCTAAAAGCAATGTGCCGTCGGACATTGGATGCACACCCCACACATTGTCCGACACAAGACCGTCGGAAAGGGTGAACCGCCGCTGTGCACCCGAAGCGCCGACATGAAGCAGACCGCCCCCGAAAGTTCCGCACCACACACCCCCGGAGCCGTCGCCGGCAACAGACACTATAGATTCAGGAAACTGTCCGCCTCTCCCGGTGGCAATAATGCGGCTTGCCCCGGTATTCCTGTCGAGGCTCAGCAGGCCGCGGCTGTCGGTTCCAGCCCACACGCGGCCATCGCTGTCGCCGGATATGCAGTTTATGTCTGGATAAGGCGTAAAGTCGAACTTGAAAGCGCTGTCGTCGTAGACAGAGACGCCGTTTTTCCGCGACCCCACCCAGATGCTCCCCGTGCGGTCCTCCATCAGCACAGTTACTATATTGCTGCTCAGCGTCCTGTTGTTGTCGGGATCGCTCACCACGCGCTGCATGTGCCCGTTCTTTTCAAACACGACGATACCGTCATGGTCGTAGCCTATCCACACGCGCCCGTCCCGGTCCTGCAGCACGGACATCACATAGCCCTGCGGGAGCGGCGTGCCTCCGAGGCTATCGTACCATGTGTTCGTGGCGTCGCTGTACAGCCATAGTCCGCCGACAGAATACACCCACAGCAGCCCCTCACGATCGGCATAAGCCATGAACCCCTGATCGTAAGGAGGATGCCAGGGCACGCGCGCGCTTTCGCACACCCTGGCCGACTCCATATCCACGAACGCCATACCTCCCTGCGTGTTTATAGCCATAATCCGCCCGGGAGACGATTCCACGATATCGCATACGTCTGCCTGCAACAGCAGGCCGTCGGCATCCGACACCTGCACCGTGCCGCCGTCTTTGTATCTGAACAGACCGCATCCGTCCACATACATCCAGCATGAGCCGTCCGAGGCGAACTGCACATGCGACGGCACCGTGTCCAGCCCCATCGACGCATATGTCCGCGTCATATCTTTATAGAAACGCTCTTTATCGGGGTCGAAAATGGAGTAACTGCCGCCGGCCCGCACCCACAGACGCCCGTCAGGAGCCCGCTGGATGTCCTGCACGTATCCGTCGTGCAAGGCCGTACTGTCGCCGTCGTCCCGAGTGAAGCTGCGCACCGAATATCCGTCATAGCGGTCAAGCCCTGAAGCAGTGCCGAAATATATGAAACCTTTGTCGTCCTGGTATATGGCATTTATAAGCTTGCTCGAAAGTTTTAATTCGTCGGACAAATGCCTGAACTGGTAGCCCCTGGCCCCATAAGCGCCCGCTGCCGGGAAGAATACACAAATAATATATATAAGAACGTGTGTTTTCATTGGCATGCTACATAAACATGGATTTTTGTTGCAAAAATAAGCATTTCAGCCCCCTGCCACTTTGTTAAATTCTATGTTGTACAGCATAGTTTACATATGATGCAACATTTAATGCCCGCTAATATAACATTCGATACACAGAGTAAAACCATTTATACATCGCTGGGCAACAGCCACGAGTCACCGCAAATTTATATTGACGTAATTTTGCATTTGAAAACTCAACCATGGAAAAACCCAACAATATTTAACCTGGATTAGCGCGGCTTAACCTTATTTCAGCAATCAATATTTATCTATATATTCACAAACCTAAAATCATTTATCAATGGGACAAACACACTGCACACGATGCCAGCGGCTTAGCTCTGTAAGGGCTCTGCTTTTGGCATTCTGCCTGTTGATGGGCAGCGTGGCCGCAAGCGCACAGACGCTGACAGTCACCGGCACAGTAACCTCCGCTTCCGACGGCGAGCCCCTTATCGGAGCTTCCGTCACAGTGAAGGGAGCCAACGAAGGCGCCACCACCGACATTGACGGCAACTACTCCATCAAGGTGAACCCTGGCACCACGCTCACATTCTCCTATGTGGGATTCTCGCCGCGCGACATCAAAGTGACAGGCAACCGCCTCGACGTCGCCCTTCAGGAGAACGCCGAATCGCTCAACGAACTCGTAGTTGTTGGTTACGGCACAATGAAGAAAAAGCTCGTCACTGGCGCAACCGCGCAGATTAAAGGCGACGAAATCGCGAAACTCAACACCACATCGCCCCTGCAGGCAATGCAAGGCCAGCTCCCCGGCGTCGCCATCTCGTCCAACTCTGGACAGCCCGGCGAAGGCATGAAGGTGCAGATTCGCGGTCTCGGCACCGTGGGCAACGCATCGCCCCTCTACCTCATAGACGGCGTAGGCGGCGACATCTCCACCCTCAACCCCAACGATATCGAAAGCATCGACGTGCTCAAGGACGCAGCATCCGCCGCCATCTACGGCGCACAGGCTGCCAACGGCGTAGTGCTCATTACCACCAAGCAGGGACGCGAAGGACGCACCACCGTCACTTTCGACGGCTACTTCGGATGGCAGAGCGCAGCTAAAAAGACACAGATGCTCAATGCCGAGCAGTACATGACCATCATGGACGAACAGAACGTGGCCGAAGGCTCCGCACCCTACAACTGGGAAGGCTACAACAGCATATGGCGCTACGATGCCGATGGCAACCGCATCGGTGTCATCGACACTGACTGGGTAGACCAGATGTTCAAAGACAACGCCACCACGCAGAGCTACAACATCGGCATCAGCGGCGGCAACGCCACCAGCACATACGCCATCAGCCTCGGCTACCTCAACCAGGAGGGCATCGGCGGCGGAAAAGCTGTGTCCGACTATTCCCGCTACAACTTCCGTATCAACTCCGACCATAAAGTGTTCAACGGTCTCCTCACCATCGGCGAGCAGGCAAGCTTCGTATACACCAAGAAGAAAGGCATCGGCGTAGGCAACCAGTACAACAACTCCCTGCGCGGCGCGTTCGGCACATCGCCCCTCTCGCCCGTCTATGACGCCGAAGGCAACTACAACTCCACAAGCAACAGCGACTGGCTCAACGCCGACGGAAACCCCTACGGAAGCATGATGCTGAACAACCAGAACATGAACAAGGGCGCCACCTTCTCCGGCAACGTATACGCTCAGCTCGAGCCCATCAAGAACCTTAAGATACGCACCGTGTTCGGCGCTGTCTACGGCTCCAGCGAATACCGCAGCTTTAAGCCAATCTACAACCTGTCGTTCTACGACTACAACGAGCACACGAGTGTGAACCAGAACATGAACCAGAGCATCGGCCTGACGTGGACCAACACGGCAAGCTACGACTGGGACATCAAAGACCACCACTTCAACGCCCTCGTCGGCATGGAAGCATACCGTTATGAAGGCACATACGTGGGCGCCGGCAACCGCGACCTCAAGGAAGGCTTCGACTCATGGCCCTTTGCATGGGTGAACAACGGCACCGCCGCAAACACCGCCGACGGACTCAGCGCCAGCGGCAACCCCCACGACAACGCCCGATCCGTCAGCTACTTCGGACGTATCGGCTGGAACTGGCAGGAGAAATACATGATTAACGTGACCCTCCGTTCCGATGGTTCCTCGAAGTTCGCTTCCGGCCACCGCTTCGGCACATTCCCCTCTGTTTCCGCAGGCTGGAACCTCAGCAACGAAAAATTCATGGAAAGCAGCCGCACCTGGCTCGACTTCCTGAAAATACGCGGCAGCTGGGGCCGTGTGGGCAACCAAAACATCAACAACTACCAGTACCTCGCTCCCATCAAGGTGACCAACACCCACTATTTCTTCGGCCAGTACTTCGGTCCCAACGGCAGCTACAGCGACTACTCCACCATCCTCAGCAACAACTGGGGCGCATTCCCGAGCCGCCTGGGCAACCTCGACATCACCTGGGAGACCTCCGAGCAGCTTGACTTCGGCTTCGACGCCACACTTCTCAAGAACCGTCTGCGCATCAACTTCGACTGGTACCAGAAGACTACCAAGGACTGGCTCGTAGTGGCACCGATTCTCGCTACCGCCGGCACAGACGCACCTTTCATCAACGGCGGCGACGTGAAGAACACCGGTGTCGAACTCGGCATCACATGGAACGACGTCATCGGCAACGACTTCTCTTACAGCATCAGCGTCAACGGAGCATACAACCGGAACAAAGTAGGCTCCATACCCACCGAGGACGGAATTATCCATGGTCCTACAAAACAGCTGTACGACGACTCGCCTGAATTCTACCGCGCCGAAAACGGCCAGCCCATAGGCTACTTCTGGGGCTACCAGACCGACGGCATATTCCAGAACCAGGCGCAGATTGACGCATGGCGCGAAGCAGGCCTCGGCATCCTGCAGGCCGACGTCAAGCCCGGCGACGTAATCTTCGTGGACCGCAACCGCGACGGTGTCATCAACGACCTCGACAAAACCAATATCGGCAGCGGCGTGCCCAAGTTCACTTACGGCCTTAACATCAACCTGTTCTACAAAAACTTCGACCTCGGCATCACAGCCAACGGCGCAGCCGGATTCCAAATCGCACAGAGCTACCGCAACCAGACCAGCATGTACTCCAATTACACCACGGAAATACTCGACCGCTGGACCGGCGAAGGAACAAGCAACCGCATCCCCCGCGTCACCAACCAGAACGTAAACTGGCAGTTCAGCGAGCTATATCTCCACGACGGCGACTACCTGCGCATCAGCAACCTCACGTTAGGATATGATTTCGCTCCCCTGATGAAACAGAAATGGTGCTCCAAGGCCCGTCTCTACTTCCAGGCACAGAACCTCGCCACGTTCACCAAGTACAACGGCATGGATCCCGACCTCGGCTACGGCCCCGACGGATGGGTAAGCGGTGTAGACCTGGGCTTCTATCCCCGTCCCCGCACGTTCCTCTTCGGTGTAAACCTCGCGTTTTAATCCCATTACCAGTAAAACACATTATTTGAATAGGAAATGAAAAAATTCAAATTCAGCATACTTGCCGGCATCGCAACGCTCGGTCTCATGACAGGCTCCTGCGCCGACAGCTTCCTGGACGTCTCGTCGAAGACCGAGCCGAACAGTGGCAACTTCTACAAAACCGAAGGCGACGCATGGCGAGCCCTGCTCGGCTGCTACGACGGATGGCGTCAGATCAGCTCCAACCCCGGAATTGGCTTTTACATCGCCTCCACCATCATGAGCGATGAATGCTACGGAGCCACCGGCAAAGGCGACGGTTTCGGCTATCAGGCCATCGACGGTTTCAACCAGGCCATGTCACCTTCCGACCAGAACCTTTACGAACAGGACTGGAAGGTGTACTACGCCGGCGTATACCGCTGCAACGAACTCATCAGCAAAGAGGCACAGATTGCATGGGAGCCGGAAAGCGGCAACCGCGCCCTATATATGGCCGAATGCCGTGCTCTCCGCGCGCTGCTCTATTTCGACATGGTACGCCTGTGGGGCAACATCCCCCTCTTCCTCGAACCGGTCAATGAAAACCGCGAACAGGCAGATCCCGCCGACGTGTACAACGCCATCGTAGAAGACCTCAAATTTGCCGCTGAAAACATCCCCGCCGACGCCAACCTCGGCGTCAGCAACAACGGCCGCATCACCAGATATGCCGCCGAAGCCATGCTTGCACGTGTATACCTTTTCTACACCGGCTACTACGGCAAAGAACTCGAAGGCCTCACAAAGGAAAATGTAATCGGCTACCTCGACGACGTCGTGAAAGCCGGCCACTACAGCCTCGTGCCAGACTTCAAGACCCTGTGGCCCGCCGCATCGCTCGTGCCCAAAGGCGAAGACGCATGGGACCCCGAACTCTCCACCTATGCAGGCGAAGCCAACTGCGAGTTCATTCTCCAGCAGAAATTCACTCCCAGCCAGGACTATAACGGCAACAACGACTCCAACCGCTGGCAAGTGATGGTGGGCATGCGCACACTCTCATACTCTCCCTACCTCAAAGGATGGGGTGCAGCCACCGTGTGTCCTTCCTTCAAGCAGAAGTATGCTGCCGGCGACACCCGCCTCACAGCAAGCATAATCGACATCGTAGGCGAAGGTGTGAACTCGTCGTCCGACTACGCTAATTCCGTAAAAGACTGGCGTGAATACACCGGCTACTGCGTGAAGAAATATTCTCCCATCGGTTTCCGCAACGGCAACAGCGCATCCAAAGAAGATGGCAGCGCCGACTTCCAGATCGCCAACTCGCAGAACTGGGTAATCATGCGCTATGCCGACGTGCTCCTCATGGTTGCCGAACTCGGCGGCGTGCCCTCCAAGACCGCACAGGCAGCCCTCGACGATGTGCGCTCACGTGCTGGCCTGCCCTCTGTACCCGCCACGCTCGACAACGTGCTCAACGAACGCGCCCTCGAGCTCGCATTCGAAGGCATCCGCTACTGGGACCTCCTGCGTCAGGGCATCGACAAGACCGCAGCTGCCATCAGCGCAAGCGCAGGCCCCGTCAAGACAGCAGGCGTAGACGCCACCGTCACCTACGACCCGGCCAAAATCATCGCCACCAAAGGTCTCTGCCAGATACCTCTCAACCAGATCACTCTCTCCAACGGCGTGCTCAAGCAGAACGCCGGCTGGGAAAAGTAATAATCCATACATTACTATCTCCTAAATCAATTTTCTCACAATGAAAAAAGCATTCAAATATCTGAGCTGCCTGGCCTGCGGAATCCTCTCCGTGGCGGCGGTGTCCTGCTCGGAAGAAGACTACACGTTGCCCGCGCCCAACCTCACCACGGCAGAACTCGTGGAAGGCGTGGCATTCGAAGTGGAACACGACGCCACCAACCCCAATATCATCTACGTCAAGAGCCTTCTGCCTGCAAACTACCAGGTGGCATGGGTTACGCCCCAGGGGCGGCGCACCGGCGCAGAAACCACCCTCAAGATTCCGTTCGACGGGACATATGAGGTGCAGATGGGTGTGGACACCCGAGGCGGCTACGTGTGGAGCGAACCCTATACATTCACCATCGATGAATTCTGCGCCGAATTCGTGGACCACTACATGTGGAAGCGCGTCAGCGGTGGCGTGGGCCAAAGCAAGACATGGCAGCTCGACCTCGCCCTGCTCGAGGACGGCAGCAGCAAGACCACCAAGTGGACGGGACCGAAATGGTTCTGGAACACCAACTACACATGGGACCACCTCCACGCAGCCAACGAAAACGAAACCACCTACAACAACTTCGTCGACGCCGACCCGTGGGACAAGGCCAACGCCATCGACCCATCCGACGTTCCCGCCGACAATGAAGCAGGCGACAACGCCAACTGGTACTGGACTGCGGACTACGCCGGCAACAGCTGGATGTGCGACCTCAAGAACTACGGCTACATGACCCTCGACCTCATAGGTGGCGCCAACGTGACCATCACCGACGCCGACGGCAATGTGATAGGCAAAGGCTCCTACATGCTTGACGTGGACGCACACACCATCACCTTCTCCGGCGTATATCCACTGAATACCACTACCGACGCTCCCTCGACACGCGTGTTCAAACTGCTCTACCTCTCGGACGACGCCATGATGATTCTTCCCAACGGTACCACCGCAGAGAACTACTCCCTCAACTATGTGACCAAAGACTTCTTCGAGAACTACGTGCCTGACGCCCCTAAAGAACCAGAACTTCCCGATGGCTGGCGCGACGACATCTCGCAGACCGTCATCACGTCCGTGAAGTGGACGCTCTCCGACAAGAATCCTATCGACTGGTGCAAACCGGACGGTAGCCGCATGAACGGTTGGAATGATCTTTCCGAATATCCCGACTGGCTCGGCACTCCCGACCCCGCCACCTACGCCGGATTCTCCATGACTCTCGACTGCAACGACAACACAGCATTGTTCAGCTATCCCGACGGAAGCAGCGTATCATGCGGCTACACACTCGACGACAAAGGCATATACACCTTTGACGCGGCAATTCCTTCCTGCACCATCGTAGGCTGGGCAAATTTCGCAACCGATGCCGAAAACGCACTGCGCATCATGAGCATCGAGAAAAACTCTCAGGGTTCTGTAATAGGCCTGTGGCTCGGAGCATTAGCGGCAGACAAGCCCGAATATACAGCCTACCACTTCGTGCCAAACGCAGGCAACACTTCAACCACGCCTACGCCTATCACCTACGCAGCCACACTCTCATTCAACGACACATCGACATGGAACCAAATCAATGGCGAGACTATCAAGGTAATGGAAGGACAAGAGTACACCGCCACCGTTGAAGCCACATGGACCAATGGCGACCCGCTGCTGTGGCTCGATGTTGCCGGAATACAGATTGACCACCCGAACGCCGACATCACGTTGCTTGACATAAAGGTGGACGGAGAGTCTATAGCGTTCGACGACACTGCAATATCACGCGGATTTGACGACGACAAAGAACCAAAAGCCCTGCGCCGCTACATATGTGATGCATGGGGTCTGGCATCCTGCTTCCCATCTCTGGACATCTTCAAAATGAAGGCTGGAGCGGAAGTGACATTCAAAGTCACATACAACGATTAACATAACAGCGAAATCCTGACACAACACACGGAGACGGGGAGAGTGCATTGACTCTCCCCGTCTTTTGAAGGTTCCAAGCATCTTTGCATTACGGATAATTCCTGTTTTTTCAATTTTTAAAAACTTTTAATCTTATCACAATATGAAACTACGGAACATGCTAGTCGCTACCGCTATAATGCTCGGCATAGCCGCCTGCGGCGACAAGGACGAACCCACGCCCGGACTACCCGGCGACGGCATCATCGTGAAAAGCGAAGTATCGCTCAGCTCCACAACCCCGCAGACACTGAACATA
>OFHP01001564.1_pt1 | contig 10584 bp, 10 predicted proteins | sample 1521651 | NCBI WGS metagenome assembly OFHP01 (sample SAMEA3504105, study PRJEB24116) | mouse gut metagenome | biome: mouse gut; feature: mouse-associated habitat; material: faeces | place: Denmark | collected 2011 | reverse complement strand
TGCGCGGCCTTTTGCGCATGTCAAGTTTGTGGATGCTGCGCGGACACAAACTTGGGATTGAAAATTTTCAATTTTCAATCTTTACCCTCATTATAGCACAAATTCAAAAAAATACCAGATATCCCTATTGACTTTTCCGTGGAATGGAGTTATGATCTAAAAAGTTTGAATATCAAATATTTTGAATATCAAACAACTTGATATCAAAACTATTTGACATGGTATTCAATACTACAATATGCGGGAAAACACCCCAGGATGTCAAAGAGGCAGCCTGGAAAGCGGGCACAGGTGCGCCAAAGAGGCAGTGCGGAACCGGAATAAAGAAAAGAAAAAGGAGAAGAGAGAAATGTTTGAGAAATTGAAGTCTGTTATTGAGGAGAAGCTGAACGCAGAGGGAATGGATATTACGGAGAGCACCCGTTTCAAGGAGGATCTGGAGGCAGATTCCCTTGACCTGTTCGAGATGGTCATGGCGCTGGAAGATGAATTTAACATAGAAATTCCTTCCGAGGAACTGGAACACCTGCTCACCGTGGGAGATGTTATGGCGTATCTGGAGAGCAAGGGCGTGGAAGCGTGAGCAAGAGGATGACAGCATGAAGACGAGGGTAACAGAAATTTTGGGAACGGAATATCCCGTGATTCAGGGGGGAATGGCCTGGGTGGCGGAATACCGGCTTGCCGCGGCGGTTTCCGAAGCGGGAGGTTTCGGGATCATCGGTGCGGGAGGCGCGCCGGCGCAGTTTGTGCGTGACCAGATCAGAAAGTGCAGGGAACTGACAAAAAAGCCTTTCGGGGTCAATATCATGCTGATGAATCCGGAAGCGGATGAGATCGCCCGGGTGGCGGCGGAAGAGGGCGTGAAGGCAGTCACCACCGGGGCGGGTAATCCGGGAAAGTACATGGCCATGTGGAAAGAAGCCGGCATCAGGGTGATTCCGGTGGTGGCAAGCGTGGCGCTGGCCAGAATGATGGAGCGCGCGGGAGCGGACGCGGTGGTGGCGGAAGGCATGGAAGCCGGAGGACACATCGGTTCTTCCACCACTTTTACACTGGTTCCCCAGGTGGCGGACGCCGTGAGGATTCCCGTCGTTGCGGCAGGGGGAATTGCGGATGGCAGGGGTTTTGCGGCCGCGTTCATGCTGGGCGCGGAGGCAGTGCAGCTGGGAACCCGCTTTGTGGCGGCGAAAGAGTCCCAGGTACATCCGAATTATAAGGAAAAGATTATCTCGGCCAGGGATATCGACTCCCAGGTGACGGGCATGAGCCACGGACATCCGGTACGGCAGATCAGAAACCGTATGACAAAGGAATATCTGAAGCTGGAAAAGGCGGGGGCATCCTTTGAGGAACTGGAACAGATCACCCTGGGCGCGCTGCGCAAGGCAGTGGTGGAAGGGGATACTGCCAACGGCACCCTGATGGCAGGGCAGTCCGCAGGCCTGGTGAAGGAAGAACTAAGCTGCAGTGAGATCATCCGTGAAATCATGGAGCAGGGCGAAGGCCTGCTTTCGGGCAGAAACGTATAAGAAGGACTTTGGAGGAGCAGAAGATGGGAAAAACAGCATTTCTTTTTCCGGGGCAGGGCGCACAGTACTGTGGTATGGGAAAAGATTTTTACGATTCTTTTGATGCGGCAAAAAGAATCTATGACCTGGCAGAGGAAGCCACGGGACTTCCTGTGGCGGAAATCTGTTTTACGGAAAACGATAAGCTGGATATCACGGAGTATACCCAGATTGCCATGCTGACCACGGAAATTGCCATATGGAAGGTGCTGGAGGAAAAGGGGCTGAAGGCAGACTGTGCCGCGGGATTAAGCCTGGGGGAATACGGCGCACTGGCGGCTGCGGGCGTGATGGATGTGAGGGAACTGCTCTGCCTGATCCGCAAGAGGGGAATTTACATGCAGGAGGCATGGCCGGTTGGCGGCGCTATGACGGCAATTCTGGGGGCAGATGCGGAGACTGTCAGAATGGTCTGCGGGCAGGTGGAAGGAACGGTTTCCATTGCAAATGATAACTGTCCGGGGCAGATCGTGATCTCCGGGGAGGCAGCGGCAGTGCAGGAAGCGGCATCCAGACTGCAGCAGGCAGGGGCGAAACGCTGCGTTCCCCTAAAGGTCAGCGGACCGTTCCACTCGGGTCTTCTGACAGGGGCAGGGGAGAAACTGGCCGCGGACCTGGAAAAGGTCAGTGTGAACAAACCAAGGATCCCCTACATCTGTAATGTGGAGGCTTCCTATGTGACGGAGGCCGCTCCCATAAAGGGACTTCTTGCCAGGCAGGTGTCTTCCACGGTCCGATGGCGGGAGAGCATGGAGCGGATGCTGGAGGATGGCGTGGATACTTTTGTGGAAATCGGGCCGGGCAGGACCCTGGCAGGTTTTTTGCGTAAAATGAGCCGTGACGTGACGGTGGTGAACGTAGAGAAGACAAAGGACCTGGAGGCGGTTTTGCCGCTTTTGTAATGGGAAAGGCTCCTGCCGGACAGGAAGATTCCGGCAGCGGGCGCGCAGAAGCCCGGGGCCGGTCTTACGCAAACTGTGACGCACAGCTGACAAGAAAGCCGTGGTCAGACGCGGTTCAGGGGAAAAAGAAGCAGGAACAGACGAAAATAAGGAAATAAAATTAAGAAGTCAAACCGAGAGACAATATAGCGGGACAAAATAAAAAGACAGTAAGGCAGGAAAGATGGCAGCAGAAGAGACTGATAGAATGGAAAAGGAACTGACCGGCGGGGTGGCGCTGGTCACCGGGGGAGGCCGGGGAATCGGCAGAAGCATTTCCCTTGCCCTTGCGGGACTGGGAGCCACAGTGCTGGTAAATTATAACGGTTCCAGGGAGTGTGCCCTGGAAGTGGTGGAGAAGATCAGACAGGAAGGCGGGCAGGGAGAAGCGGTGGGATGCGATGTCTCCGACTTTGAAGCCTGCGGCAGGATGATACAGGAGATTCTCGGCAAATACACCCGTGTGGATATTCTGGTGAACAATGCGGGGATTACCAGGGATAACCTGATTGCGCGCATGAAGGAAGAAGAATACGACAGTGTGCTGGACATTAATTTAAAAGGCGCATTTAACACCATACGCCACTTGTCCCGGTCGTTCCTGAAGCAGAGAGGGGGCAAGATCGTCAACATTACATCGGTGGCCGGTGTGATGGGAAATGCAGGCCAAGCCAACTATGCCGCCTCCAAAGCAGGGCTGATCGGACTGACAAAGAGCGTGGCCAGGGAACTGGCCGGCAGGGGCATCTGTGTCAATGCGGTGGCGCCCGGTTTCATAGACACAGAGATGACCAGGAAATTGACCGATAAAGTCAAGGAAGGCGCAGTGGACTCCATTCCCATGGGAAGAATGGGAAGCGGGGAAGACGTGGCAGAACTGGTGGCATTTCTGGCAGGGACAAAATCCGATTATATCACAGGCCAGGTCATCTGCGTGGACGGCGGAATGGCCATGTAGTATATTCCTGTGTCTGGGCGAAATGAAAGGAATGGACGAAGAAATGAAAAAGAGAGTGGTAGTGACGGGGCTGGGTGCGGTGACACCCATTGGTATCGGCATGAAAGCCTTCTGGTCCGGTATCAGGGAAGGCAAAACCGGTTTCGCGCCGATTACAAGATTTGATACAGAGGCATACAAATGCAAATTGACTGCAGAAGTCAAAGACTTCCGGGCAGAAGATTATATGGATAAAAAGGCGGCAAGACGCATGGACTTATTCTGCCAGTATGCCATGGCTGCGGCGGCGGAAGCCATGGGGGACGCGGCGCTGGATATGGAAAAGGAAGATGCCTACAGAATCGGCTGTTTTGTGGGCAGCGGTGTGGGAAGTCTCCAGGCGGTAGAGCGGGAATACGGAAAACTGCTGGAAAAGGGACCTTCCCGGGTAAGCCCCATGTTTGTGCCCATGATGATATCGAATATGGCGGCAGGAAATGTGAGCATTGCTTTCGGCCTGAAGGGGAAAAGCCTGAATGTGGTGACGGCATGTGCCACCGGCACAAACTCTGTGGGAGAAGCCTTCCGCTCTATTCAGTACGGCGAGCTGGACGCCTGCGTGGCAGGCGGCGCGGAGGGGGCGGTGACACCTCTGGGAATTGCCGGTTTTTCGGCGCTGACGGCGCTTTCCGCAAGCACGGACCCGGCCAGGTGTTCCATTCCTTTTGACAAGGACAGAAGCGGATTTGTCATGGGGGAAGGCGCCGGTATTGTGGTTCTGGAAGAACTGGAACATGCCAGAAAACGGGGCGCACGCATTTATGCGGAGGTGCTGGGATATGGCTGTACGTCCGATGCCTACCACATCACTTCTCCGGCGGAGGATGGGGCCGGAGCTGCCAGGGCCATGCTCAATGCGCTGGAGGATGGGGATGTAAGTCCGGAGGATCTGACATATATCAATGCCCACGGTACGGGAACCCATCACAATGACCTCTTTGAGACCAGGGCTATCAGGCTGGCTTTCGGCCCTCATGCGGAAAAACTGAAAATAAATTCCACCAAGTCCATGATAGGGCATCTCCTTGGGGCCGCAGGGGCAGTGGAATTTATCACCTGCGTAAAGGAAGTGCAGGAAGGATTTTTACATAAGACAGTGGGACTGCGGGAGACGGAAGAAGAAATGAACCTGGATTACTGCAGGGAAAATTTTGTGGGCCAGGTGCCCTATGCCCTGAGTAATTCCCTGGGATTCGGCGGACACAATGCCAGTATCCTCATCGGACGCTGGAAAGAGGACTGACCGCCCTGGAACCGGAAAACAGACGGTCCGAAGGCACCATTCACGGTGCTGCCGGGCTTTGATGAGAGGTGATTGTTATGGCGTTATATAGTGCGCGGGAAATCATGGACCTGATTCCCCACAGATATCCGTTTCTGCTGATAGATACCATAGAGGAGCTGGAGCCGGGAGTACGGGCGCTGGGAAAAAAATGTGTCAGTGTAAACGAGCCCTATTTTCAGGGACATTTTCCGGAAAATCCCGTAATGCCGGGAGTCCTGATCATGGAGGCGCTGGCACAGGTGGGAGCAGTGGCCATACTGTCCTGCCCGGAGTGGAAGGGCCATACTGCGTATTTTGCCGGAATTGACAAGGCAAAATTCCGGCAGAAGGTAGTTCCCGGGGATGTGCTGTCCCTGGAAACCGAGATTATCAAGATGAAGGGTCCTTTGGGTATCGGCAGGGCTGTGGCTTCGGTGGATGGCAAAATCGTTGCCCAGGCACAGCTGACATTTGCCATCGGATAAGGGCAGGCCGGAACGGAAAACAGGAAACAATATGCGGAAGGGACATTTGGGAGCCGTAAAATGATGAGAAAACTATTTCAAAGAAGTGTAAAGGAAGAACCTGCGGCAACGGCAGAGGAAAAGGAAGTCTATAAGATCAAATGCCCCAGGTGCGGGAAGATGGTGGAACGCCAGCGGGTGGTGAGAAGAAAATATATCTGTTATGAATGTGAGGGATATTTCAGGGTCAAAGTGTCCAACCGGATCCGCATGGTGGCAGATCCCCATACATTTGAACCGTGGTTTGCGGATCTGCCCGTGCACAATCCCCTGGCCTATGAGGGATACGAAGAAAAACTCATGGAGGCCAAAAATAAAACAGGGCTGGACGAGGCGTTTACCGTGGGCCAGTGCAGGGTTTTCGGTGAGGATATTGTGCTGGGCATCTGTGATTCCCGGTTTCTGATGGCCAGTATGGGGCATGTTGTAGGCGAAAAAATCACTGCCGCGCTGGAGCGGGCCCTGGAAAAGAGACTGCCGGTTTTTCTTTTCTGCTGTTCGGGAGGGGCCCGGATGCAGGAAGGAATCATCTCCCTGATGCAGATGGCAAAGACTTCGGCGGCGGTACAGAAACTGGGTGAAGCAGGACTGTTGTACTGCACCATACTCACGGATCCCACCATGGGAGGGGTCACGGCCAGCTTTGCCATGCTGGGGGACGTGGTCATGGCAGAGCCCGGTGCGCTGATCGGATTTGCGGGCCAGCGGGTGATCAGACAGACCATAGGCCAGGAACTGCCGGAGGGATTCCAGACGGCGGAATTTCTTCTGGACCACGGCATCATTGACGGTATTGTGGAGCGCAGAAATCTCAGGAAAACCATTTACTTTCTGGTCAGGGCACATGACTGCAGGGAAGGCGAGTATGCCCGGTTCACACCGGGAAAGGATTTCCATTTTGTTTTAAATGAAATCCTGAAAGAGAAAGAATGGACACTCAGGCCCAAAAGCGTCTGGGAGAAGGTACGCGCGTCCAGGAGGCTGGAAAGGGCCGGGGCAACGGATTACATGGAAGTGATATTTGACTATTTTGTGGAAGCCCACGGCGACAGATGTTTTCGGGATGATCCGGCTGTGGTTGGCGGAATCGGATTTCTGGATGGCCAGCCGGTGACCGTGGTGGCGGAACACAAGGGAAAGGATATCAGGGAATGCCAGAACCGCAATTTCGGCATGCCCATGCCGGAAGGATACCGTAAGGCGCTGCGCCTTATGAAGCAGGCGGAAAAGTTTAACCGTCCCATTGTGAGCTTCATCAATACCGCGGGGGCATTCTGCGGCATCGAGGCGGAAGAAAGGGGACAGGGGGAAGCCATCGCCCGAAACCTTATGGAGATGGCGGCCCTGAAAGTCCCGGTACTCTGTATCTTTATCGGAGAGGGGGGCAGCGGGGGCGCCCTGGCCACAGGGGTGGGAAATGAGGTATGGATGTTGGAAAATGCCACATACTCCATTTTGTCCCCGGAAGGATTTGCCTCCATATTGTGGAAAGATTCTTCCCGGGCCAGGGAGGCCAGCGAGATCATGCGCATCACTGCCCAGGATTTGAAACAGCTTCATGTTATCGAGAAAATCATTCCGGAGTTTGGGGGTGGGGCCGCATCCCCTGCCAGGGCCATCGGCGAGTATCTGAAGGAACAGATCAAGATATTCCTGGAACAGTACCGGGGCATGTCGGGTGCGGAAATTGCCGCCAGCCGGTATGAACGGTTCCGGAAGTTCTAAGAATTGACCGGGCCGGGAAATTCCCGGGGAAGTGGCTGTCCCTTAAGGCCCGCTCCTCACAGGGGGCCGCATGGCCCCGGTCCGGGAAAGGGGCAGGGATGGTAAAATATGCGGTCAGGATAAGATACAGCGGACAGAAACTGATATAGGAGAAAAGGAAGATGTCGGTAAAAATTTTGGGAACAGGGAGCGCGCTTCCGGCCAGGCAGGTTACAAATGAGGAAATTGCCCATATGGTGGAGACATCGGACCAGTGGATCCGGGAGCGTACGGGTATTGGCAGCAGAAGAGTGTCCACGGGGGAAACCGTTGCCTCCCTGGCTGCCCTGGCGTGCGGCCAGGCGCTGGAAAATGCGGGAAAAAGCGCGGAAGAGGTGGAACTTTTGCTGGTTGCCACATGCTCCCCGGAGGATGTGGCGCCTTGTGCGGCCTGCCGGGTACAGAAGGCAATCGGAGCCGGAAACGCCGTGGCGTTTGACATCAATGCGGCTTGTGCCGGCTTTTTATTTGCACTGCATACGGCATGGGCCTATGTGGAGTCAGGGATTTACCGGAATGCGCTGGTGGCGGGAAGCGAGGTGCTTTCCAAAATCGTGGACTGGGAGGACAGGAGCACCTGTATTTTGTTCGGGGATGGCGCCGGGGCAGTGTATGTGGAAAAATGTGAAACGGGAGGAATTCTGGGGTTTGTGCAGCATTCTGACGGCAGCCGGGGGGATGTGCTGACTTGTGTGGGCAGACCGCTGGAGAGTCCTTTTTTCTGCCGGGATACCGGGAAGGATTACCTGAAAATGGATGGGCGGGAAATTTTTTCGTTTGCGGTGCGGCAGATACCGGCAACCATACGGGAAGCCCTGGAGAAGGCGGGAGTTTCCGTGGAAGAAGTGGATTTATTTTTCCTGCACCAGGCCAACAGGCGCATAATAGAGGGGATATCCAAACGCCTCCAGGCAGATGGGGAGCGCTTTCCCGTGAATCTGGAATCGGTGGGGAACACTTCTTCCGCGTCCATTCCCCTTTTGCTGGACGAATGGAACAGGAAGGGAAAATGCAGGCCGGGGATGACCATCGTGCTGTCCGGTTTCGGAGCCGGACTCACCTGCGGGGCATGTGTCCTGAAGTGGTAAAAGAAATCCCTATTGACTTTTTGCGGAAAGTTGTTAAATTTATATATAGGAACCGCGGTGTAAAATTCTGTCATCCTGTGTAGGACAAAAAACACCCTGTCATCAGGCAGTCGCGGACAGAATGGTTAGCAAGGTGCCGCAGGCGCCTTTCGGCCGCAGATAAAGGAATGCCCCGGGAAGGGGATTTTTGAGGATAGGATCCAGAGAGGATATTGTCGGCGCAATGGCACAGAATAGAAAACGCTCCATAAACGAGCTGCTGGTGAGCTTGTTTCATTATGTGATGGATATGGAGGCAAAGGCGGTTATCACGGAGGAATTTCGTGACATTACCAACAATGACATGCACATCATAGAGGCAATCGGAGTGGAGGAACCCAGAAATATGTCCGAGATAGCCGGCAGGCTTTCCGTGACCACGGGAACTCTGACTACCAATATGAACGGCCTGGAAAGAAAGGATTACATCAGGAGGGAACGCAGTCAGAAAGACAAACGTGTGGTGCATGTGACACTGACGGAAAAGGGAAAAAAAGCTTTTTACCACCACAGGGATTTCCATAAAAAGATGATAAGGGCTATTGTGAAGGATTTAAATGAGGAAGAAATGGAAATACTGTACCGGTGCCTTGTAAATCTTGACAGCTTTCTGGATCCGGGGACTGACAAAAGAAAATGAGGCGGGTCCGGGAAGAGCCGCGGAGTGTGGGAGACAGGAAATGAAAACGGGAAATACCATGAGCATGGGGGAGAGGGTCAATGCGACATTAGGGGGAATCAAGACAGTCATATACGGCAGGACGGCCATGATTTTGCTGGGCTTTCTGTCACAGCTCATTCTGCTGGGAGTGGGATATATCCTGCTGCGTAATTACAGCTATATTTTCTATATTGTGTTTCTGTCCATCAGCGCCATAGCGGTGGTCTATATTTTTAATGCGCCGGGCAATCCGGATTTAAAACTTTCGTGGATGCTTCCCATCGCCATTTTCCCGGTCTTCGGCGCTATTTTCTATGTGACCATAGTGAGCCAGCCCGGAACCAAGGTCCTGTATACAAGACTTTTGGAGCAGGCGGAGTATACAAGGAAATATGTGATTCCCAGGGCGGAAATCCGTGACAGGCTCAGGGCGGAAAGCCCCCATATGGGACAGCTGGCCCATTATCTGGAAAAATGTGACAACAGTCCCGTGTATGATTCCACACAGATCAAGTATTATCCGCTGGGAGACAGCCAGTTTGTGGATATGGTGGAAGAACTGAAAAAAGCGGAAAAATATATTTTTATGGAGTTTTTCATTGTGTCAGGGGGCAGGATGCTGGGCACGATTCTGGACATCCTGAAGGAAAAGGCAAAACAGGGTGTGGAGGTGCGGTTTATGTATGACGGCACCAATGTGCTGTGGAACCTGCCAAGTTTTTTCCCGGATATCCTGGAGGAAGAAGGAATCCGGTGTAAAATGTTCGCGCCCATAAAGCCGGTTTTTTCGCCCCATTACAATAACCGTGACCACCGCAAAATTCTTGTGATTGACGGCAGGGTGGCATTTACCGGCGGCATTAACCTGGCAGATGAGTATATTAACCGGAAGAACCGCTTCGGGCACTGGAAAGATGCGGGCGCCATGGTTAGGGGAGACGCGGTGGAGCGGTTTACCTTCATGTTTCTGGAAATGTGGAACTACATCAAAGAAACGTCCGAAGACTATCTGGATTACCTGCCGCAGATTTACAACAAAAAGCAAAACCCGGCGGACGGATATGTGCAGCCGTATTCCGATACCCCGTTGGATCATGAAAATGTCGGCGAAAATATTTATTTAAACATCATCAACCATGCCAAACAATACGTCTATATTTTTACGCCGTACCTGATTGTGGACAACGAAATGACAATTGCGCTGCAAAACGCCGCCAAGTGCGGCATAGACGTGCGGATTGTCACACCGGATATTCCGGACAAAAAACTGGTGTTCCTTTTGACCCAGTCTTATTATGAGCAGCTGATCCAAAACGGCGTCCGGATCTATCAGTACACGCCGGGCTTTATCCATGCGAAATGCTTTGTCTGTGATGATAAAGTCGCTACGGTCGGCACGGTAAACTTAGATTACAGAAGCCTTTACCTGCATTTTGAATGCGGCGTTTTTATGTACCGTTCCCAGGCCGTTATGCAAATAAAACAAGACGCGTTAGACACCATAGAGAAATCCAGAGAAATTTCCCTGGAATTTTGCAAAAACAGGAATATTGCCATCCGAGCCGTACAGAGCGTGCTGCGCCTGTTTGCGCCCTTGATGTAATATAAAACCCCAAGGAGGAGATCTTTCATGAAAAAATACGCCATACCCCAGATTGTTTTGCTGTTTTTGTCCTGCATTGCTTTATGCCTGCTGCTGCCAAAGCCTGTTTTCGCAGAAGAGGGAAAAATGGTG
>OFHP01001562.1_pt1 | contig 10595 bp, 8 predicted proteins | sample 1521651 | NCBI WGS metagenome assembly OFHP01 (sample SAMEA3504105, study PRJEB24116) | mouse gut metagenome | biome: mouse gut; feature: mouse-associated habitat; material: faeces | place: Denmark | collected 2011 | reverse complement strand
ACATGTGATTATTTCAACATCTATAGTAGTGTGGGGGCATTATTCTCCCTACGTCATGTACACTTAAGATCTTTAGATACCTCCTTCCCTGTGATAGCCTTGCAGCTCACTGAGTGACATGTGCATTTGATGATAAATGATACACAAACATTGAAGCACCTTACCATATCCTGTCACCCATATCATGTACAACATAGCAAGAACCACACCTGAGTTGAAAAATACAAATATATTTTATAGTGTCTTGAAGCTAAAATCCCCAAATTAATCAAAATATTATTTGGACTCTGTTACTTTATACCAGTGTTTTTTAAGTGTACAAGTCGCAGGCCTTTTCTGTGACCCTTTGCACAGGTTTATAGTGTCCTTTTACCATCTTCATCCTCCCCACTATCCTCCATTGCTATCAAATCTCCCCCCTGCTGCTGCGCTTACTCTTCCAAAATACCTCCTATTTTTTAATGTCCCTTATTAAATTTATATTTTTACAATAGTCATTTTGAGTTTTACTTGTCTAACCTAATATATAGTATTTAACCATTCCATCCATTTTTTTGAAAACAAAGCCCTGCACTAATACACATAGATGAGAAATATATTTCTCTCTCTCTCTTTTTCTCTCTCTCTCTCTCCTTCTGTCTCTCATTTTTAAGGCATTCATCCAGTAGTTGACATCTTAAATCACTCCATAGCATGTATGTTTCATACAGTGAGGCAATCAATATTGATGATATGGATATGTAGTGGTCCTTCTTAGATTTTTTTTTTGAACTTAAATCAACCTGGGAAGATAGAATCTCAGATAAAGATCCTCCATCACATTGGCCTGTGGCCACACCTTAAGGAATGATTTTTTTTTTGATGACTGTTGTTGAAGGATCTAGCTCTCTATGGATAGTGTCATATCCTATGAAGATGATGTACAGGGTACGGTGGGGACCGTGGAAGGTACTGAAAAGGATTTTTTTTGAAGAACTGAAGATCTATGTGCCATGAACAATTAAAGTGTCCTCTAATTTGTAAGTAAATTTTATACATACCTGTGTCCAGTATTCTGTCTACACATATTTCAAAAGTAAAATTACCTCATCTATTTCATCCTGTTTTACTGCATTTAATCTATGAAATTCCTTATAATCAGAAGTGCTGGTAAATTTTAAAAACCTTTAAAATATGACTGGGAGATATCAGGTTTTTTTTTTAATTTTATCACAACTTTGTAAGCATGCCCAAGATCTATGTTGTCCTCTTACTTTCCAAAGAATCCATAATTCATGATTGCCATTGGTTTCAATACATGTCATTTAACCCTGTCAAATTCCAGGTTTGTTTGCATAAAAATAGTCCTCCTCTAACTGTGGGTTTTCATAAAGTGAAAATTGGTGTGCTATCCAGTGTGCTGCCTCAAAGAGTCTGGCAATATTTATGATAAGAAGCACAGCTTAAAGATAACCAAGGGAAAGGTTGGAACATGAAAAATAACCACCATGGATGTTGTCAAGTCAGAAACCGAAGACTTTCTCAGAACGAAAATAAAAACAAAAATGAAACAAAACAAAACACAAACCAAACAAATAAATAAAAATCCAACAACCAAACAATAAAAACAATGCAAGGGTGAAATTCTTTGGCAGAATATTACTCAGATCATCAGGCCTTTCAGTTGGGATTTCATTTATTATTTCTAGGAGGCCATATGAAAAGGTAAATTCGAGATGCTGAACGTTTCTGAGTGTAACTAGGGAAGGAACCAGCCTGAGAGGGGTTCTATGATGTAAGCTGAACTAGGGTGATGTCACAGAGCACTGGCTGGAGGTTGCGCATCTATTCCACTTGGAGGCGCTAGAATCCATTCAAGGTGAGTTCACTATCTTCACAGTGGTGTGTCAAAGCCAGGTCATTTTTTCCCACAGGCTTTTGGTGCCTGGTCTGTATCAGGAGATCTTGACGACTAGGATATTTTTCTATGGGTAAGTACATTTATGAAGTAATTGGGACCCTCATAGCTACAGAAAGCTAAAAATTTTCTCTCCTACAGTGAGTTACTGTACATTCTACTTTCCCCATGTTTATTAGCAAGGGAGATGAATGGTCTAGGTTAGTTTATCTCCTGAATTTATTATCCTTGCTAACAATATCTAGATCACAATTCCACTAAAATGCCAAATCTCCTCTTTGTCCAAGTGCATGTTAGAAGATATTAGTTCTAAATGGCTGATATTGCCTCAAATTGTTGAGTTGTTCTTGAGTTCACTGATGCAATGGCTTCATCAAATAATTCTGAAGCTGGGTCAGGAGAAACAATAAAGAAGGACAGTGGTGTGCTGTGTCCCTGGGAAGATATTTGTGAATGCAGGCACTTAGCTCAGTCCTTACACGTACAAGAGAGTCATGGTGACCCTTCTGGCCCTTTTATTTTTTTTTCTCTTCTTCTTGATCATTGGGTGTAATAGTCATAGCACAACCTAAATTGACATAGAATTTCAAGGAGATGATCCTCATCAGAGACAAATTAACTCAGGGCTGAAGAAATAAATGTTGATCTGAGTATGTTATTCTGAGCTCTAGAGAATTACTTGTTAATTACACTATTTTTATTTCCTTGTTTCCCTTGTTTCTTTGTTTCTTTGTTTGTTTGTTTGCTTGCTTGGTTAATTTTATTTGAGTTTCTGTATGTTTAGATTTGGCTGTCAGGAAACTCACTGTGTAGACCAGACTAGCCTTTATCTCACTAAGGTCTGCCTCACTCTGCCTCTTGAGTACTATGATTAAAGTTATGGGTCACCACCACTTCCTATTAACTTCTCCATTTGATTGTTTGTTTTGTTATTTTTTGTTTGTATTTCTGTTTTGTTTGTTTTTCGTTTGATTTTCGTTTGTTTTCTTTTACTTGATGTTGTTGTTGTTGTTGTTGTTGTTGAGACAGGGTTCCTCTCTATAGCACTGACTGCCCTGGAACTCACTTTGTAGACCAGGCTGGTCTCTAATTTAGAAATCTGCCTGTCCTTGCCTTCTGAGTTCTGGGATTAAATGCGTGTACCACCATGGCTGACTTATTAACTTCTTATTTTTATAAAATTAATTTTAGGAGCTCAAAACTGTTTAGCATAGTCTTCTTCACCTGCTCAGAAGTTCTCTTAGAGAAGAGTCTTGGTCCAGCATTCACTCCCAACCCATAACCATTGCCCATCAGGAATTCATATATATGACAGAGGCAACAGCATTGTGTCTGGCGTAAACGGGCAAGATCTTCAGTCCCAGGCAATGGGCAAGTATGATATTTGAAGAGAATGGAAGCCACTTAGACAGTGTGATCTAGCACAACAGGTCTACAGCCAGGTAGAAGACAATACCTCTGAAGAGTCTGAGCATGACATCACTCAAGAAGAAGAGTAGGAGGAAGCCTTCTTCCCAGGCCCTGGGGAATATTGTTGGCTGCAGAATTTCTCACGGGTGGAAGGAAGGTAATGAGCCTGTCACCCATTGGAAGGCCATCATTCTAGGTCAACTGCCAACAAACCCTTCTCTTTATTTGGTGAAGTATGACGGAATTGACAGTGTCTACGGACAGGAGCTCCACAGCGATGAGAGGATTTTAAATCTTAAGGTCTTGCCTCACAAAGTAGTTTTTCTTCAGGTGAGGGATGTCCACCTCGCCAGCGCCCTGGTTTGCAGAGAGGTACAACACAAATTTGAGGGGAAAGATGGCTCTGAGGACAACTGGAGTGGGATGGTGCTAGCCCAGGTGCCATTCTTACAGGACTATTTTTACATTTCCTACAAGAAGGATCCGGTCCTCTACGTCTATCAGCTCCTGGATGACTACAAGGAAGGTAACCTCCACATCATTCCAGAGACCCCTCTGGCTGAGGCGAGATCAGGTGATGACAATGACTTCTTAATAGGTTCCTGGGTGCAGTACACCAGAGATGATGGATCCAAAAAGTTCGGAAAGGTTGTTTACAAAGTTCTAGCCAATTCTACTGTGTACTTTATCAAATTTCTTGGTGACCTACATATCTATGTCTATACTCTGGTGTCAAATATCACTTAAATTAAAAAAAATCACAAAGTACAGAAAAGTAAACTTATAGGATTGAAAAAAATGTTTATTTTCCTGTGTTGGGTACCTATGGGTCTTTGACAACCTCAGTATCTTTGTCAATAAAATTTGTTTTGTTCTAAAAATTAATACGTGTGACATGACATGCTTTTAGTGAACACTTTGTTGGAAGAGATGGACTATGGTGGAAAGAACATCAAAGGAAGATGAAAGTTGCAACTCAGGCTGTGAACAGTGCATACATCTAATATCACACAGGCTAAAATGGACAGGACTTAGATTCTGTGGTCTGCATAGTGAGCAAGGAATTGGAGATATGACTTAGAGGAGCAGGGATGGCAGCAAAAGATGGATTTTTAGGAAGAAGGGGAGAAAGACAGGACATAGATAGAATCTCTGGTATGAAGTCTGAGGGAGAAACAACAAGTTGGGGAAAGAGTGATAGATAAAAGGAATGTGGCCTTGTTACACAAAGTGCAACCCAGAAAACTGATCCAAAGAGATTCAGAAATCAGACAAAATAAGGTTTCATTTGAATAATGAAACCAAATGAAACTTGTCTCTCATTTTAAGATTTATTATCTTTATTTATATGGGTGGGTAGTAGCTTGAGAGTATAGGTGACCACAGAGACATGAGTTGTCAGATCCCATGGAGCTGGCATTAAAGCTGATTGTTAACCATTGGATATGAATTCAAGAAAACAAATCCAGTTTTTTTGCGGTACAAAAGTGCTCTTGACAACATGGTCATCTCTCTATTCCCATTAAGATATCTTTTTAAGAAATCCAATATTAACATGCAGAAAAGAGACCAGGTAGAAGTTAAGAAAGATTAAATTGATGGTGACCTTTAAAAACAATAAAGGACACACAAAGGACTAGAGGACACTGAGGGACAAATGAATTCTAAGATGAAGTTCTCAAAATGTGAAGCAGGAGACCCAGGAAGAATAGAAATTTTGTGCAAATAGTTAAAATTGGGCATATCCACATTAGGTTCTTTGGTTTCTTAACAAATAGCCAGCCGATCAGGTCAAATAGTAATTTAAAAGAGAAAATGAGTATACGGTGAGATAATATATGGTGGGGCATGGATCCTGAGTGCTTTCCCTGAGCACTCTTTGCCTGGGATGAATCCTGTGATCTTTTGGATGTCTCTGTGGAGTGCCCCAGATGACCATCAAAATGTTCCCCATGGCCTGTTCCCCTGGCTCTCCTCCAAACATCTGACTCCCAACATACCTATGTACCATTTCAGCCTGTCTATTCCCTGGAAATTCCAGTCTTAAATTTATGTGTGACCTCATTCTCATAAAACAGTGAAGGTGTACTCAATGCATATGTGCTGACCTCTTTTCTATGCCAGTTCTCATGGGTTTCAAACTCTATGAGGTTGCCCAATATGTTGGTCACTACTCCTGAGTAGCCCCTGTGCTTCATGGGGGTCTTAATGGGTCCCATATGCACTCTGAGTGTTTCTTTTGTTTGTTTGGTTGGTTGGTTTTATTGTTGTTGTAGGTTTTTTTGTTTGTTTTTGTTTTGTTTGTTTGTTTGTTTTTTGTTTGTTTGTTTTTGTATTGTTTTTTGTTTTTGTTTTTAGTCAGGCTTGTCATGGACTCAATCATTTGTGTTTTTTCTCTAGAATAAGTTTAAATGCCAAATGACTTGAAAATACTCTCTATTGTTGATTAATTTTGGTATTTGAGAGAGTTTTTGTGCTAGCTGGATGTCTTAATTAGGGTTCCAATGCTGTGAAAAATCACTATGACTAAGGCAACTCATTAGAAACATTTCATTAGGGCTTTTCAACATTTCATTGCAGTTTCAGAGGTTCAGTCCACTATCATCAAGGAAGTGAACATGCAAGTGTCTGGGCATATGTAGTGGTGGAGAGGAAGCTTAGAGTCTTCTGCATGCAGGGATGGTGTCTTCCACACTGAGCAGAGCTTTAAAGCCTCACAGTTATATGCTTCCTCCAAAGAGGCTACACCTACTCCTATAAGGCCACACCTCCTCGTAGTCCAACTACATTCAGAGTGCCATACTGGTTTCATAGAAACTTGACAAGATCTAGAGTCTTGAAAGAGGAGGAGCCTCAGTTGAGAAAATGCCTCATTAAGATCAAGCTTTTAGGAATTTTCTTAATTGGTGGGAGAGGACCCAGTTCATTGTGGGTGGGGACACCCTTGTGGTGGTAGTCTTGTGCTCCTTATGGAAGCAAGACTTAAGGAGCATGTCAATAAGCATCACCACTCCATGGCCTATGCATGAGCTTCTGGATCCAAGAACCTGTGTTGTTTCAGTTTCTTTCCCAACTACTTTGATGATGAACAGCAATGTGGAATATAAGCTGAATAAAACTTTTGCTATGGAAATAGCTCTTTGGACATGGTATGTCCTTACAACAATAGAAATTTTAAGTAAGACAATTTCTTAGAGAAACAAAATATCTAATAGTACCACTGTCACTTATCCTATAAGGACAAATAATGTGTAGATATTTTATTTTAATTTAAAGGTAAGATATTCTCATGTATATAATGACATGCAATTGTTCTAGTTTGCATCTTTCTCACACTGATGAATACTAACATCAAACATAACTTGGGAATATAAGGGTTATTAGCTTACATGTTACAGACTATTACCAAGGAAGGCAAAACAGGAACTTGAAGCATTACCAGGAAAGAGTGCTTATTGCTTGACCCTATCTTAGTCATTGTTCTATTGCTGTGAAGAGACATCATGGATAAAACAACTATTATGAAACAAAGCATTAACTGGGGGCTTGAATACACTTACAGAAGTTTAGTCCAACATCAAGTTAGTGACCGCAGCACTGGAGCAATAGAACTATTGATCCTTAGACAGAGACAGATATTCTGCCATTACATTGGTTTCTTGAAAACTCAAAGACCACCCTTATTGACACTACCACTTCCTCCAATGAAGCCACATCTTCTCTCATTCCTTCTAATCCTTAAACACACTGCCAATCCCTGGTGACTAAATATCCATATATATGAATCTATAGGGGATATTCTTATTCAAACCACCAAAAATCATGTGGCTTGATCAAATATTTTATTTTAAATACAGAGTAAAAGCCTCCCTTTTATAAATGACTACTGATGAGCTTACCCACAGTTGCCTACCCTCACACATCGACCATCAAGGAAGAAAATGTCCCATAGACTTACCCAAAAACCAAGTGAATAGAGACAATTCTTCAATTGTTCTCTCTCCTAAGGTGACGCTAGATTGTCAAGTTGGAGATAAAAAAAAATCCCAGCACATTAAGGTTTATCCTGCTCCATAACCCACACAAACATTATTCATCCCAATCTCCTCCTTCTGACTAGGTATAGACCCACTTCCCTCCATGGCAGAAGTGAAGGGTAAGTACCTCCAACAGCAAGAATACTCAATAATAGGTGACAAGTAGTGAATATGCCTTATAGCCTCACAACACCTACATTCTAATTTGTGTTACACTTTCTGGGAGACACCCCAGTCTGTCCAACTTCCTGCCAACTCAGCTTTGACCAGAAAAATTCTCATCAAGAAATCCAATGACTTTTAATTGATTTCTTTCTCCTGAGGGAATGGAGTGTTACCCCTTCATGGATGTATTGGTGTCTGATTCATAAGTAATAAAACCCACTACTATTAACAGCTAAATCACAGGTGCTATGACAAATAACAACTCACATGAGAAGCATCACATTTGGTTAAGCCTTTTCAGAAGTTTTATTGGAGTTTGATTTATATACTAAATAAATCCATTGATTTATTTATTTTTAAGTGTGTAATTTAATGATTCTAAACACATCTCACCACTGTCATTTTTCACTCATTTTTCTGGTACTTCATATGATATTGAAATCTACTAAAATACAATAGTGAATTCAGAAAAAAGACCAGTGGTGTGGGTAGCAGCAAAGTTCTTGAGTCTCAAAGACAACAGATACCGTGGCTGAATATTCCAACTACAACAACTAGGTAACATTGGTTCTACACTTAGCATGCCGTTTCTAGAAAAAAAAATTAAAGAATTAAGCCATGTTTCCTCTGAACCTGACATGTTACTATCACAAATGAAAGAAGGATCCATGATCACATGAATATGAAAGGGGCATGAAGCAGCACAATTGTTCAACTTATTGGCAGCTAGTCAGCATTAACACAAGAAGGGACAAAGACAATAAACAGCTTTGAAGACATGTCCAAATGACCACGTTCATTTACAAGTTTTTTACCCATTCCATGCACATCCATTGATTGATTAACTCATTGATTAAAGCCCTCAGGTTCCAATCACTTTTCAGAGAGCATATTGTACTACCTATGAACATTGTACTGTGGACCAAAGCCTTCATCAAAGACCCATGACTGACATTTCAAAACAATTTAACCACAGAATTCTTTATTTGAAACAAAGTGATAGGATCCATCTATCTCTTCAAGGATATCTCTGTTTTGTTCAAAAAGGAGAAAAATGCAATCCAAGTTCAGGATCTTGATCCCTTATCCATGCATCTTAAACCCATAGGGGCTAGCCAGAATGTAAGGTCAGAAGTCTAAACTTCACCTATACTACAACTAACTCTGAAGATATCTAGCAATCTCCAGTTCCTTTCTGGTACTTACCCACACCAAGTCTGCATTAAGGAATATGGTCTAGTGTGAGATAGTGCCAGCAGTTAATTGCAAAATCCCACTCTGAGTTGAGTTGTATGTAAACTCAGACATCTGTAATATAGACACACATGCATATTCACAAATACTCACAGAAAGAGGCAAGAAGTAGAGGAGCTGAAACTTAGAAATCCTCAAGGAAGAGAATGAAAATCTTGTAAGGCACAGAGGTAAGAGAAAAACTGTGTCTTTCTGCACAAAATCAGGACATTCTGTCTTCCATCACTGAATGGGAAGGCTCACTATCCCTTATCGCTATCTGATAAGGTATAGACAGTTGATGAAGGATGAATAGTCAGTTTTCATCAAAGGTATTGACTTTGAAGGTGATAGATTGTTCATTCTCTACTGGAAGCCAGATGTCCAAGAGTTTATGGGAAACACAAATGATTTGAATGGGTTGTAACAAAGGGGAGAAGACGAGATATGAAGTTGGCAGGAGGAGTTAGGTGGGAATGGGCCAGGTTTTGTTCTGGGAGGAGTTACTAAAATAATTGGAAAGTAAATTCCATCAAAATATTTGTATGCAATTCTCAAGGTATTAAGGAAAGTAGTTCTTAATATACCATGTACTGAACACACACAGACCACTTATATTGCCATCTTCTAAATAACAAATTCTTATAGAGCAGTTTCATTACATTGAGGGCAAAAGTCATCCAGAGGTTATTTAAAATAAAGAAGAATCTAGGGAGATGGCCCAGTGGTAAAGCCAAGTGTTTGGTCAAACATTCACCTAAACACCAGTGCTTAGGAATTGGAGTGGCAGAGACAGAAGAATGACTGTGGCTTCCTGAATGTCAGCCTCACTCCTAGCTCAGCAAGAAACCCTGTCACAAGGGGAAAATTAGGGAGTGAAGTAGCAGAAAACAGTATACCCTTCCCTATCCTCTGCACTTACCTGTATATTTCTGTATGCATACACACATCAATATGATTACTGTATAAAAGAGGTTACTTTGCATAAATTATAGGCAAAAGCAATGTTGTTTTAACCTAGAGACCTGAAGACTTTTATATCATTAGGGTCCTGGAGAAACTCTCCAGATATAGAGGATTGATATATCTTCTTCCTGTGCAAAGGAAACCTCAGTTAAGTGTGTGTGTCAGTGACTTTAAACACCTTTCTTCCTCTAGATTCCTATTTATACCACAGAATGGTCTGTAAATAATGAAAATATGAAAATAAGACTTTTTCAGGGTGTTGCCTTCTTTTAAAATCATATTTATAATATTTTACTAAATCGATGGGAAATCTTCTGCTCCAAGGAACAATGGATTCAATCCTGTTGACTTCTGTTTTATCCCATTATGAATAGGAATTAATTATACATCAACATTTCTCACGATTTGAACTAAATCAGGAATAAGGGATATGTTTCCATGAAAATAAGTAATGCCAATATGGTTAATCAAGTAGAAATGTGTGTGTGGGTGTGGGGTGGGGTTAGGATGCCTTTGGATTATTTGAGAATGATGGCTGATCAGAAATATGTTATGCAAATAACCCTAAACTGTGAGAAATGAAAAGTAATGATATAAACTATACTACCAAGTGTCATGGCCACTTATTAGTTGATATCATTTTCTTTTTCATTCCTTTATTCGTTTGAATAATTGTGTGCCACAGATGATCACACGTTCAAATGTGTTAGTTTTCCAGGTGATGGGCTGTTTAGAATGAATTAGAATTTGTTTTATTATTAAAGGAGACTTGTCACAGAGCCTTGAAATATCAAAAACCCATCAGGCTCTCTCTCTCTCTCTCTCTCTCTCTCTCTCTCTCTCTCTCCCTCTTTCATTACTCTCTGCCATCTCCATCATAAGTTGTT
>OFHP01001560.1_pt1 | contig 10601 bp, 9 predicted proteins | sample 1521651 | NCBI WGS metagenome assembly OFHP01 (sample SAMEA3504105, study PRJEB24116) | mouse gut metagenome | biome: mouse gut; feature: mouse-associated habitat; material: faeces | place: Denmark | collected 2011 | reverse complement strand
TGTATTTTTGATTTGAGGGTTGTTTGCCGTTTCCCGTTTGGTTTGCCAAAAGTAGTAATTAATTCAATGATGCATGTATAGAGAGGCCGGTTTTGTCCTGTTTTGTATCACGTATGTCAAAAGTCAAGATAGGGATTTCAGAGGTGGCCGCATGATTTGCTTGAAGAAACCTGTGTGGTTTTTATCTATAGCAGCATCGAAAATCAGTGCAAATCTCATTTGGTATTATCCATTTTATCTGTATGGCTTTTGGCATTGGAATTTATAGCTTTGATGGTTTCAAGATATGCCCGTTCTACCGGTGACAGTTCGCGTACTTGGAATATACGATATTCTCGTTCTGCCTTATCCATGGCTTGTTTATGGCTTATGGAACCTGGATGGTTGAGTAATGCTTCCCCTGTGGATGAAAGAATGTTGTCAAGTTGTGTTACATAGTCGCTCATATACATAGGTCGGCGACGCATAGCTTGTATTCACGTGACACCTGCCTATTACCCTCTTGGCGAACTTGTCGGAATCTCCGACAGGTTGCAGGCTCTTCCAATTCCCGTTCATCATATATGTGTTGGATGTGTTCAACCACATTACTTCTTGAAGTCTGATACAATTCAGCCATCGGCTGCTGCGACAACCATACTGTATCTCCAGTAAACTTGACCTCAATGCGGGTTTCTCCATTCTCGCCTTGATATATTATTATTTGATTATTCTCATTCATGCTTGTCATTTCCGGCTAAAAATAGTGATACTCATACAATCAAGTTTTAGTTGTACTGCCTAGTTGGCATTTCGAATATAGATACTTAAACCACAAAGCTAATAATTTTTTGTGATTCCGTAGTTGTATAAATGTTTAATTCGATGGCGTATTCTATCCGATTCTCGTTCAAAACTAGATAATCAGAATAAATTACAGCTATCGAGATGATGTTATCTGGTTTTCATAACGGGAAAAGTGTCGGCGCATGCCTGACTGCTTTTTATTGCGAGCCTGCATGCGCCGACATAGGGGTGTTTTATGTGGGTGGCTTTTACCTGACGGCTACTTTGTGGGTTGTGCCGTTGATGGTTACCAGGTAAAGCCCTGCCGGGAGATTTGTGTAGGATTCTTCCCCGGTAGATGTATGTCGGTGGATGATGCATCCGTCGGGGGTATATATGGCTATCGATTCCCCTCCTGGCAGCCCGCTGATTTTAATCCCGGATGCATTAGTGGTGATGCTATAGGGGGTGGCCGTGGCGGAACCGATGGTTTCTATTGATGAAACCTGGGCGATTGTGCCGAATTCGTTCCATTGCCCGGCAGCCTTATAGGCTTCGATACTTTCGGAAGGGACGGTAAGGGTGCAGTTTGCCACATCGGTCTTGTAGAACGCATATGAGCCTAGGACGGGTGGGGTAATCGCTTTTACTGTCATATGTTTCAAAGAGGGGAGCATGGAGAATGCCTCTTGGCCGATAGTGCTGATGTTGGAGCCGAGCGTGACGGAGGCGAGTTTGGCGCAACTGTTGAATGCATGATCGTCAAGCGAGGTTACCGATTCCGGCACATCGACGGTTTCGAGCGAATTGCATTCGAAAAACACGTTCCATTCAATGGTTTCGAGTTTTTCGTTCCATATTATTTCCTTGAGTGAGGTGCAGTCAAAAAACGCACCGTTTTTGATAGTGGCAGTTGCTTCTCCCAGGGTTACTTTTTCAAGCCCCGTGCAGTAATAGAACATCTGGGTGCTTATCTGCGAATAGGTGTCGGGGATTACTACCTCTTTCAGGGCAGAGCAACGGTTGAAAGCCTTGTTGCCGAACCACGGCTCCTGCAAAGGGAGATGCAGGGTTGTCATTTCATCACATTCGGAAAAAGCATTGAAACCTATTGAAGTCAGTTCTGTGAGCCCGCTGAGGTCGAGGGTCTCAATCGCGGTGGCTTCGAATGCGTAGTTGCCGATTTCGGAAAGGGTTGGATTGAATGTGATTTCTTTTAATGTCACACAGCCCGAAAACGCACTGGCACCGATGGTTGTGAGGGGGGCGGGAAGCACTACCGATGCCAGGGAGTTGCACATATAGAAGGTCTCTTCGCCTATGGAGGTTATTTTGTCGCCAAGATTTACAGCTGACAGGTTTTTGCAGCTGTTGAACACTCCGTCGGGAAGTTCGGTAACCGAGGTGTGTTCGAGATTGACTGATGAAAGGGATTCGCAATTATAGAAGCACGATGTCCCGATTGCAGCCAAGGCATTTGGAAGTGTGATTGATTGCAGGGCTGTGCATGTGGAGAATGCCGCATTGCCAAGGTTGGTAAGTGTGGATGGAAAGGTTGCAGACGTCAGGTTGTTGCAGTCCATGAACGCACCGCGTCCGATGGAGGTAAGTCCTTCGTTGAATATTATGGATTCGACGGCCGAATTTTGAAAAGCATATGCCCCTATGGCTTCCACGTTTTTAAGCACCTCATCGTCGGCAAGGTTTATTTCGGATTCGGTCCCGGTCCATTTTTCAATAGTCTTGCCGTCGGCACTCAACGTGTAGGATGTCGACGGTATTGCGGCTGAGGCAAAGAATGTGATGCCAAATGCCATCATGGCTGCGAGGGTGGAAGCTTTTTTCATAAGTTTGGCGGTTAAGCAGTTAAATAGCGGGTTGTGCTGTGGGATTATTAATTCGATTGCGAATATACGCTATTGACTGTAACCTGATATTAATCCAGATTAAGAAATTGGCTGTTTTACGTCGATTTCCCTGAAAAATGAGTTGATGTCGGCTCTTGAGCCGAAAGCTTTGAGTGGAATGATAAGTTCGGTTGCGCCGGCTTTGCGTCGGCTGGTTTTATCCATATGGCATACCACTACATAATTACCCTCGATATGTATGCTTGTAATGTCGTGTTTGGCGATGGTCCGTGCGGGTGGAATCCTTGTCGCGGTTGCCACGATGTCGTTGTCAGTTGTTTCAGCCTCTTCGTTTTTTGGCAGTTGTAAATATTCGATTATTATATCCCCGCTGTCGGATAGATGTATGCTGTGCGGGAAGATTCCGTTAACGGACTCCGGGCGGGAAGCGATTGCAAACCAGGCAAACATTGCTGCCGTGGGTGCAAGTATGAAAATCACTGCAAGCGCTACCACAAGCCATCGCCAGTCGGCAGTACCGAGAGCCAGGAACGTGGCCACGGGGATTGCCGCACACCACCAATAGCGCACGGCGATACGTGTGAAATATCGTCGTGCCGAGACTGACGGGCTGATGGTGAATTCCGATGTAACCTGGTTGGCCATTACCTGATGTTCTATATGCCGGTTTGTTCCTGATTACTTCGCTACTTACCAGCGGCCTGAACTATGCGACTTCCTGTACCGCGATGCAAACGGTGATGGAAAGCCCGACACAGATGACCGTGTGGAGATTGGCTACGGAACACTTCCCGGCATTACCCTACGGTGCCAATCTCGGACTTGCATTTGAACGGTTGAATGTGGCTTACATTAAATTTATTGAACATCCCACCATTTAATAAAATCGGTTGAATTGCCGTCAACTGCGTTGACAAATTCCGTAGAAACGATTTTGGTTGACATACGGTTGACGGAAATAAAAAAAGGGAATCCTAAACATTCGAATGCCAAATGCTTAGGATTCCCTAAAGTGTCCGAAATGAGACTCGAACTCACACGACCAAACGGTCACTACCCCCTCAAAGTAGCGCGTCTACCAATTCCGCCATCCGGACAATCCAAATCATGCTTTATGTTATATCCGTTTTAGTTGCCATATCCATTTCGGATAGGGACTTAACAGACTTGCAATGACCTTGCAGGTGAGATTCGTGGTAAAAATGATTCAGAGCGAAAAACGGGACTCGAACCCGCGACCCCGACCTTGGCAAGGTCGTGCTCTACCAACTGAGCTATTTTCGCATTATTTTCGATTTACAAACGCCGTTGTGCCTCGCTTGGTACCCCGTTTTGTCGTTTGCGTTGCAAAGGTAGGCATTATTTTTGAATTGGCAAGCGTTTTGGAAGAAAATTTTCACAAAAAATGCTTTCAGTCCCGTTTTGGGGGATTTTTGGGTCTTACAAAAGTGTTTTATTTGGTTATTTCGGAGGTAAATCCATATCTTTGCGGGGTAGGTAGCTGGCAACAGTAAAATGTGTTCATGTCAGATACCTGTCATTAACAGACCTTAAAATAATCCCATTACTAACAACCTTAACAGTCGATCACAATGGCTAAAGTAAAACCTTTCAGAGGAATCCATCCGCCGAAAGAATTTATCGAAGAGGTGGCGTCGCGCCCCTATGATGTGTTAAACTCCGAAGAGGCCCGTGCGGAGGCCGAAGGTAACCCCAAGTCGTTATATCATATAATAAAGCCGGAAATCGATTTCGAACCCGGAACCGACGAGCATGACCCTAAGGTTTATGACAAGGCTGTGGAGAATTTCCGTTCGTTCCGTGAAAAGGGATGGCTGGTGCAAGACGATTGCGACCATTATTATATATACGCGCAGACAATGGACGGGCGTACCCAGTATGGTATTGTAATTGCTGCCAATGTTCACGATTATGTGAATGGTGTGATTAAAAAGCATGAGCTTACCCGCCGCGACAAGGAAGATGACCGCATGAAGCATGTGCGCATCAATAATGCAAATATCGAACCTGTGTTTTTTGCCTTTCCCGATAACGAGCGCCTGGAAGAGATTATCCGCACTGTTGCAGCCGGTACGCCTGAATATGACTTCACTGCACCCGACGGGTTCGGGCATCATTTCTGGGTGATTGACGATGACGCTATGACGGCTGTCATTACCGAGGAATTCGCCAAGATGCCTCATCTGTATATCGCCGACGGCCATCACCGTTCGGCTGCCGCTGCACGTGTGGGGCTGGAGAAGGCCGAAGGGGATTCCTCGCATACCGGCGAGGAAGAATATAATTACTTCCTCGCTGTTGCTTTCCCGGCATCGCATCTTCGTATCATCGACTATAACCGCGTGGTGCGCGACCTGAACGGGCTTACTCCTGAAGAGTTCCTTGCACGCCTCGAGAAGGATTTCGTGGTAGAAGAGAAGGGTGCTGAAATCTATAATCCGGCAGCCTTGCACAATTTCTCGCTTTACCTTGAAGGTCGCTGGTATTCGTTAACTCCGCGCGAGGGACGTTATAACGATGCCGACCCGATTGGAGTGCTTGATGTGACGATTTCTTCAGACCTGATTCTGCGCGATATTCTTGGGATTACAGATTTGCGTAGCGACAAGCGAATCGACTTTGTGGGGGGCATACGCGGGCTTGGCGAGCTCAAACGCCGCGTTGACTCAGGCGAGATGAAGGTGGCTCTGGCTCTGTATCCGGTCTCTATGAAGCAGCTTATGGATATTGCCGATACCGGCAACATAATGCCGCCAAAAACCACGTGGTTTGAGCCCAAGCTCCGTTCGGGCCTCGTGATTCACGAACTGGTATAACAGATTGCCGCATTGTATCAATTAATAAACTTTATGGAACATGGATTTTGAGGCATGAAATGGTCTCACAGTCCATGTTCCGTTGGTTTAATGTGATTTTATATGTAATTGTCTCAGGAAATGATAAAACACCGGGCGATGCACCATTGATTGTGGTGCGCCGCCCGGTGTTTCATGATAATGGATGTGGTTGCCGGAACGGGATTATTCCTCTACGGCAATAGCCTCTGATTCGAGGATTTCAGTCCGGGGCTCCTTTATGTTAGGCTCTTCAAGGCCGAGACCCTTGCGGCGGTCGATGACTTTGAGGATGAGACCGAGGATAAGGGCTGCCACTCCGAGGCATGCCAGCATCACCAGCGGCCAGGTGTAATTGTAGCTCACGGCGGCCACTTCCGGGGTCATGGTGCCGTCGGCAACAGCTTGCGACACCTGTGGATTGGTGCTGTCGAGCACCTTTCCGATCAGGAGCGGGAACAGCCACAGACCGATGTTCTGAATCCAGAAAATCAGGGCGTAGGCAGAACCGATGATTTTGGAGTCGACGAGTTTGGGAACGCTGGGCCAAAGTGATGCGGGAACCAGCGAGAATGATGCGCCGAGCACAAGAATGGTGAGATAAGCTACACATACGCCTGCAATGTCGTTGCCTTTGAATGTGGGGAGGATGAATGCGAATGTGAGGTGGCATGCAATAAGCAGGAGCGCTCCGAGTACGAGCATGGAGGCCGCTTTTCCCTTATAGTCGACATATTTGCCAAGGATGGGGGTAATTCCCACTGCGAGCAGGGGGAAAACCGCGAAGATGGCGGCTGCAGATTGGCGTTTGTAGCCCATGAAGCAATATGTTACCAGGGCGATAACGGCGATTGCAAGGGTCACGTAGCGCACGGCCTTATTTTTTGAGAAGTTGCTTGCAAAAGCTGCCGCAGCCACAACGATCATAATTACATACTGGATTACGGTAACGGAATCAGATGCCCAGAACGAGCCTTCGAGCGGGGCATTGAGGGTGATGTTGCATTGCAACATATTTACGGCATACTTCTGGAAGGGGAAGATGGCCGAGTAGTAGAGTACGCACAGCAGGGCGACCAGCCAAAAACCGGTGCTTGAAAGGATTTTGCCAAGGTCCTTGATTTGGAACGGTTCGTCTTTCTCCTCCTCGGCATGGGTCTGCTCATCGAGTTTCTTATCCATGAAGAAGTAAACGATAAACATTATCAGGGCTATCATAAGCAGCACGACGCCGAATGCCACAGAGCGCGCAACACTGATTTCGCCGCCAAGTTCGGCAAACATAGGCGAGAAAATCATACATGTGGCAACGCCGAGGCGTGCCAGTGCCATTTCCGAACCCATGGCCAATGCCATTTCGCGGCCCTTGAACCATTTCACAATGCCTCGGCTTACGGTAATACCGGCCATTTCAACGCCGCACCCGAAAATCATGAAGCCGACAGCCGACAGTTTTGCCGATGCGGGCATCCCTTCGTAGAATGGTGAGATGCCGAGTTCGTCGAAGCCCGGTATGTAGTTGAGGTGGTTTGTGAACCAAATGTCAAGCGAGCTGCCTAAGAAGCTGTCGGTAAGTGCATACCAGTTGATTGTCGCTCCCACGAGCATAACAGCGCCTGAAAGCAGGGCTGTGAACCTGACCCCCATTTTGTCAAGGATGATTCCCGCGAAAATGAGGAAGAAGATAAACACGTTGAGGAATGTTTCCGATCCTTGCATTGTGCCGAATGCCGTTGAATCCCACCCTCGGGTTGACTGAAGGAGGTCTTTGATCGGGGATAGGATGTCCATGAAGATGTAGGAACAGAACATGGCGAAGGCGAGCAGTCCGAGTGCGGTCCAGCGTGCCCATGCCTTGTCGTTAAGGTTGCGTAGTTCAGCTTTTGCCATAAATAGAGTAATGTTGGTTTTGAGTGACAAAAGTAACTAAAAATGTCGCTAATTGGAAATTTAATGAGTATTAATGAGTAATTTTGCAGGGCTGCACGGCAGGCTTTTCATTGTCATCAGTTGTTTTGCCGGGTATGCAGCCATTTTGTTTCTTTAATAATTCCTTATAATATAAATGACGACTTCGGCACGTCCCTATACGTTCGACCGCGTTGTGCGGCTTCTGATTTCCGTTGCTGCAGTTGCTGCAGCGGTGTGGTTTATCGACATGCTAAAAGATGTGTTGCTCCCGTTTCTAGTGTCATGTCTGATTGCCTACCTGTTAGAACCGTTTGTGCAGTATAACCGTTCGATACTGAGGCTCAAGGGGCGCATGGCTGCCGTTTTTATCACCCTTTTCGAGGCTGCCCTGTTCTTTGCCATATTGATTTATTTCTTCGTACCTTCGATTATCGACGAGTTGCACCAGATGGCGGAACTGATGCGTAAATATTCGGCGTCGGATATAACCATACGTTACCTGCCCCCGGAAATCCATGACGTACTCAAGCGTAATATCGATTTCGAACATCTGGCACAGAAATTGATGAATCAGAATCTCAACGCCATGCTCGACAATGCTATGACCGTGATTCACGGGGGGCTGCATGTGATTCTCGGCATAGTGGGGTGGCTTATTGTTTTCCTGTATGTGATTTTTATCATGCTGGATTACGACCGGCTTATGCGTGGATTCAGGCTGCTGGTGCCCCCGCGATTCCGTGGTGTCGCCTATAAGCTCGGTAATGACATGAAAAATTCCATGAATCATTATTTCCGTGGTCAGGCATTGATTTCATGTTGTGTGGCCGTGGTCTATTGCGTGGGGTTCTCGTTGTGCGGGTTGCCGTTGGCTGTTATAATGGGGTTGGGAACTGCTGTTTTGTTCATGATTCCCTATTGCCAATATATTTCGATAATACCTGTGACGTTGCTATGCCTGGTCGACGCTGCCAACGGCACAGCTGATTTTTGGACGAAATGGTGGGAATGTATGGCGGTGTTTGCCGCAGTGCAGATTGTGGGTGACCTCATCCTTACACCCCGCATCATGGGCAAGGCTATGGGGCTTAATCCTGCAATCATCCTGTTGTCGCTTTCAATATGGGGGTCGCTTTTCGGTTTTGTGGGAATGATTATAGCACTTCCCCTCACCACATTGCTCCTGTCATATTATGAGCAGTATATAATAATGCGCAATGATGACGAGACTCCGGCACAGCGTAAGGAGGAGGTGCAGGAACTGAAGGATATGACCAAGCTGGACTGAAGGGAGGGCGATTTGTCCACCAAATCGGTGTTAATGTGTAATTATTAGTAAATTATGTAAAGGCTGCTTTATGCCAGCGGTCGATTAGCGCGGTCATGTCGGGGGGTACAGGGCAGGAAAAGAACATTGCCTTGCCGGTGCGGGGATGGTTGAATCCGAGTGTACGGGCATGTAGCGCCTGACGCGGGCAGGTGTCGAAGCAGTTTTTTACGAATTGGCGGTATTTTGCAGATGTGTTGCCGCGCAGTATTTCGTCACCGCCATAACGTGCATCGTTGAAAAGCGGATGCCCTGTGTGCATCATGTGAACCCTTATCTGATGTGTGCGCCCCGTTTCCAGCACGCATTTCACCACCGACACATATCCAAGTTTCTCGATTACTTCGTAGTGGGTTACGGCATGCTTGCCTATTTCCCCGTCGGGAGGGAATACGGCCATCTGCAGCCTGTCTTTCGGGTTGCGTGCGATATTCCCGGTTATCGTGCCGCTGTCGGGGTGGGGGATGCCCCACACAAGTGCGACATATTCGCGTTGGGTTGTTTTGTTGAAGAACTGTTTGCCAAGGTTGGTCTTGGCATCGGGTGTTTTGGCTACGACAAGCAGCCCTGAGGTGTCTTTGTCGATGCGGTGAACCAGTCCGAGGCGCGGGTCGCTTACATCGTAATCAGGCGTGTTGCGGAAATGCCACGCAAGGGCGTTGACCAAGGTGCCGCTGTAATTGCCGTGACCAGGGTGTACGACCAATCCGGCAGGTTTGTTCACCACCAAGAGGTCATCGTCTTCATACACTATGTCGAGAGGGATATCTTCGGCAATTATTTCGAATTCATAGCGGGGCCGGTCCATCACCACCGAAATCACATCGTCAGGCTTGACCCTGTAGTTTGACTTGACCGGTTTGCCGTTGGCCAGGATGCAGCCTGCTTCGGCAGCCTGCTGGATGCGGTTGCGCGATGATTTCTGGAGATGGTCTACAAGGAATTTGTCGACTCGAAGTAGTTGCTGCCCTTTGTCGGCGACGAATCGGAAATGTTCGAACATCCCACCCTCACCTTCGGAATCCTGTTCCTCTAAGTCGGTAAGTTCGTCGGCATCGTCGTCATATGGCATCCCGGTGACAGCCCGGCTGCCGGTTGTTTGATGATGGGTGGTTTCGTACATTTTGCGTATGATTTCTGTCGCGTTCCTATTCTATGTTCAGTTCGTCGATGGCGTTGTCGATTGCCATCGAGTCTATATCGGCACCTGTTTCGAAACTTTCTCCATAGCCTGTGCCTACTTCGATGGTGACTACCGCCGATATGGGGATACGTGCCCCGGGCTGCAATGCGACGCCGTTGAATTTCGCCCCGAGAACAAGCCCGGCATATTCCGATGTGACCGGCACTTCGCGTATCTCCTTGATTCCTATACCTTCGAACATCGACCGTGCCTGACGTGCGGATACATTATAGAAATCCGGCACTGTTATGAGTTTGGGGCTGAATGCGACTACGGTCAGATACACGTTGCCCCCTTTCTTGATTCTTGCCCCGGGGATAGGTGTTTGCTCCACAACTATGCCTGGGCGGCTGTAGCTGTCGAAAACAGAGTCGGAAATTATGGCGTTCAAGCCGGATATGTCGACATTTCCGGCCGCGCTTTCGTAGGTCTGTCCTTTGACATCGGGCACAACGCGTTCTTCGCCGTGGAATGTCCAAAAATCGAGAAACCACAGTAACATCCAGATTAACAAGCTTCCTGTCAGGATAATGTACAGGAGGTTCATAAGCACGGGATGGCGCTTGCGGAATCCTTCAGGCCGGTTCTTCACCGGGTCGTTGTTATCGTAATGGTCGCGGTTATCATAATATTCCATATCTCTCTGACGTGGCTGCCTTTGGGGGCGGCGGGGGGCATAGTCATCGTCGGGG
>OFHP01001553.1_pt1 | contig 10645 bp, 4 predicted proteins | sample 1521651 | NCBI WGS metagenome assembly OFHP01 (sample SAMEA3504105, study PRJEB24116) | mouse gut metagenome | biome: mouse gut; feature: mouse-associated habitat; material: faeces | place: Denmark | collected 2011 | reverse complement strand
ATGAAAACGCTTTACATATATAATTCAAAGGGTTATAATTAATTCATACCAATGAATAATAAATAAGAAGGGAGAATAAAGAATGAAAGTAAAAAATATAATAAAAAAGGGACTTTATGGTATTGTCGCAGGAGCAATGGTTATAACTTCAACCTATACTAGTGTTTATGCTGCTGATAAAGTTGATACATTATTAGCAAACATGACAATAGAAGAAAAAGCTGCACAGATTATGCAAGTAGATGTAAGATGGGCAACACCAGAAGATGTTTTAAAATATCAATTTGGTTCTATTCTTGCTGGTGGAGGAGCTACACCAAATTCAGGAAATTCAATGACTGATTGGGCAACCCGTGCAGATCAATATCAAAAAGCCATTGTCGATGCTCATAAAATTCCATTATTATATGGAGTTGATGCAGTACATGGTAATAATAATGTTGATGATGCAACTATGTTTCCTCATAATATTGGGATTGCAGCAGCTAATGATGAATCTCTAACCAAAAGAGTTGGACAAGCTGTGGCAAGTGAAGTCAAAGCAACAGGAGCAAACTGGACATTTACGCCAACTATTGGTGTTCCACATAATGAACGTTGGGGAAGAACATATGAAACATTTGGTGATGATTATCAACGTGTTTCAAAGTTGGGAAATGCTTATATACAAGGTATTCAAGAACAGAATGTATTAGCAAGTGCAAAGCATTATCTTGGTGAAGGATTAACAACAAATGGTACAAATCAAGGGAATGTTGTTATGAGTGATGATGACTATCATGCACTTGTTCAAGCAGATATGAGTAATGAAACAGTGAAAGAATTATTAACACCATATAAAACTGCTATTGATAATGGTGTTCAGTCTATCATGGTTACATATAATAGTTTTAATGGAGTGAAAACACATGGAAATTATGATTTAGTAACAACGCTTTTAAGAGATAAATTAGGATTTAATGGTGTTGTGGTAAGTGATTATAATGGATTGGATCAAATTAGTAGTTATATTGATTCACAAGGTCATAAAAAAACAGCATCGACATATAAAGAAAAAGCAATTGCGTGTGTTAATGCTGGTGTAGATTTATTGATGGTGGCTGAAAACGGAAATTGGCAAAAGCTATATTCAGCATTGGTAGAAGCTTTAAATGAAGGAGCTATTTCAGAAGAAAGAATAAATGAAGCCTGTCGTCGTATTTTAAAAGCAAAAGATGATTTAGGTTTACTAGATGGAGAGAATCTTTATTCAAGTTCAGCAGATAAAAATTTATTTGGTGGCGTTCAACATCAAGCAATAGCTAGAGATGCAGTTGCACAATCTTTAACGTTATTAAAGAATACAGAGATGTCTGATGGCCAGACAATGATGCAAAAATTACAAAATATGAAACGTATTGTTGTTGCTGGAAGTAATGCTGATGATATTGGTAATCAATGTGGTGGTTGGACAATAACTTGGCAAGGAAGTAGTGGAAATATTACAGAAGGAACAACAATATATCAAGGAATTAAAGATAATTTAGAAGCTAAGGGTGGAAAAGCAATTTATGCTGCTAATGGTTATTTTGAACAGGATGTTGATGCAGCTATTGTTGTTGTTGGAGAAAAACCATATGCAGAGTCTAATGGTGATTCTTCAGCTTCACATTTAAAGATTTCGTCAAGTGATTTAGAAGTGTTAAATACAATTAAACAAGATCATCCTCAATTACCTATTGTTTTAGTATTAGTAACAGGAAGACCATTAACTATTGCTAATCAGGTTGTTGATGAAAGAATTCAAGCTATTGTATCTGCATGGCTTCCTGGAAGTGAAGGAGCAGGGGTAGCAGATGTATTATTTCAAGAAAAAGATTTTTCAGGAACAAATCCAATAACTTGGCCTTGGTATGCAACAGATATTGAGAAGAAATTTGATGATGAATCTAAGGTATTATATAAAACTGGATATGGATTGAAAAAAGCTGAGATAAGTGAAATCAAAAATCAACCAGAAGATCCAGCAATTATTGATTTAGAAAAAACAAATGGGAAAGTTGAAGCAGAAGCATTTATATCAAAACATGATAGTATTATTTTAGAAAATAATGATACTTCTATTGGAAATTTCTGGCAAGGTAGAGATGTTGTTTATAAGGTAAAAGTACCTGAACAAGGTGAATATTCAGTTACTGTTAATCAAGCAACACAAAATAATAATGTTAATGCTGCCTTTGATATATATGTTGATGGTATATTGACTTATCAAACATCTACACCAGCAGAAAATACAGGTGGTTGGGCAAATTTTAAAGAAGCATTGATGTCAAATCATATTTATTTACCTGCAGGAGTTCATGAATTAAAAGTTGTATCACAGACAAGAGATTATAATGTTGATTATTTTATGTTTAAAAAGGTGAGTGATCAATATGTACCACCAAAAGATCCAGAACCATCAAAACCTAATACAGGAACAGGAGCAATTCTTAAAGAAGATGCTGTGAAAGTTAGTATGTCTTCATCAGAAAATTCAGGTTCTATGAGTTGGTATGCTGGTAATCAAAAAATAAGTCATAAAAATATTGATCAACCAGCTTTAGATATAAGAGCTGTTGATGATTCATCAATTACAACAATTCAAGTTGATGATACAACTGAATATAATTCATTCTTAGGAATGGGAACTTCTGTTGATGAATCAACAGTCTATAATTTATGGAAAATGAATGAAAATGATCGTTATGCCTTTATTAAGAGATTAGTTGATCCTATTAATGGGAGTGGTAATACTTTATTTAGATTAACAATTGGAACAGCTGATTTTACTGCACAACCATTTTATACATATTATGATGGTACTGGTAAAGAGTTAAATGGACAACCTGACTGGTATAATGAAACTGGTAAAGGTTTTACAATTGATAAAGATAAAGAATATCATATTATTGAAACAATTCAATTAATTCAAAAAGCTGCTAGGGAATGTGGAGTTGAGGATGAGCTTAAATTCTTTGCATCACCTTGGACACCACCAGGATGGATGAAAACAGAAACTTATAATAGTCGAAGTTATCCAAATAATGAATTGTTATTAAAAGGTGGAAAATTATCAGATGATCATATAGTTGATGCTGCTAAGTATTATGTGCGTTTTATTGAAGAATATCAACAATTAGGTATTCCTGTTTATGCAATAACATTACAAAATGAACCTATGTTAGAAATTAATTATCCAAGTTGTTTACTTTCTGGTCAACAAGAAGCAAGATTAGGTGCAGCAATCAAATCAGAATTGGCTAAAAGTACAATTTTGACAGATGAACAAAAAGATGTAAAAATTTGGGCATTTGATCATAATCCAGGAGATTTAAATTCATATATGAATGCAGCTTATAATACAAATAGAGATGCTATTGATGGAGCAGCAGTTCATGATTATGGTGGAGAATTATCAAATATGACAACTCTTCATAATCAATATAATGATAAATCCATACATTTAACTGAACGTTCTGTATGGGGAACAACAGGTATGGATAGAATTATTCAATATTATAGAAATTATGCTGAAAGTTATAACTGTTGGGTAACAATGCTTGATAGTAAAATTTCTACGCATCAATGGGTAGGAACACCAGATCCAACAGCCTTTGTCCAAGATGCAAATGATCCAGATTATTATTGGGCAACACCTGAAGTTTATTTAATGTCACAATTTTCTAAATATATTCGTCCTGGATATATAAGAGTACAATCTAATTATGGTAGCACTAATACAGTTACTAATGTTGTTTTTAAAAATCCTGAAACAAATGAATTAGTTATGGTTGTTGTTAATAATACAAATCAAGCTCAAGATTTTAAAGTTGTTAATAATGGTATTCAATTTAATGCAACATTACCTGCTCAAAATTGTGCAACTTATAGATGGCAAGCAAGTGATAATCAACCTATTGGTTTAGAAATTCCAGGTGTATTAAAACCTGAAGATGCTAAAAATGTGAGTGGATGGAATGTTCAAGATGGTCTATACCAAAATACAACAGCTAATGCAAATGCAACTTATTTAATTAATGTAAAAGAGTCTGGATATTATAATGTTATAGTTAAACATGCTATTGGACCTACTGAAGGACCATCTGCTAATTCAAATACGGGGGATAAAGTCATTGTTTTAAAAGATCAAAAAGGGCAAATTTTAGGACAAACAATTACAAAACGTTTTGATACATGGACTAGTGAATGGGGTGCATGGTCAAATACAGACTTTGATGCTCAGATTCAAGTTTATCTTGAAAAAGGTGTACAAAATATTATATTAGAAAGTCGCAATGACAGTATTAATATTGGAGATTTGACTTTTATAAAGACTGATATAAATCATTTGCCAGGATTTGTTCCTGCTGATAACTATAGTTATGGAGAAAAGATTTTACTTGAAACAAAAGATCATATTAAGAATATATGTTTTGTAGAAACAGGAGATTTATTTGAATATAAAGTCAATATTCAAAAAGAAGGAACATATCGTTTCAAGATGAATTATGCAACAACAAATACAACAACAGATTTTAATCTTTATATTGATGGAAATCTTGCAAAAGAACATGTAAGATTTCCAATAACAGGAGCAAATGATGCTTTTGAAAATGGTTTTGTTGATAATATTGATATGACACAAGGAGAACATACAATTCGATTTGTTGTTAATGAGAATGGAGCATTTAATTTAAGAAGTTTTTCTGTTGGAGCATATATCAATGCACAAATTATAGGGGATGTATTAAAAGAAAATGAATTAAAAGATAGAGAAATTGATGTAACTTTAACAGATGGTCAATTTATTGATGAATTAGATGTTAATGAATGGAAATTGGAAGGATTGCCTCAAGGAACACCATTTGAAGTTATAAGGGATAATGATAATCATGCAACAATTCGCTTTATAGGTGAAGCAACTGAAGATTTTGATACAGATTTATCTGTAAAGATTGTTGTTGATGCAAGTCAACTTGGAGATAGTGATTATGTATTGACTGATAATGTTATTGTTATTGCAGTTGATGATGATGAATCACTGAATGATATTATTATTCAAAAAGATAGTCAATCATTTGATGTTGTATTGATTGGTGGAACATTCCATAAAGATATATCTATAAATAATCCCTGGGACCCTTATGTTGGCACAAAAACTGTCCTGTGCCCACCATGCACCATGACATTCATATACAATGCATTCATTAAATAAATATATTAAAATTCAATCTGTGAGTCTTAATAAAGATGGAAGTTTAAAAGTATTTATTGAAAGAAAAGAAAATTATATAGATATAGAGGGAACGATTACAATCAAGGTGTCAGGATATAGTGATGGTTCTACTGATCTTGAAAGTCAAGTAACCTTATTGACTAATGCTAAACCTATACCAATTGAAGTTGGAGAAGGATTAGAAGGTCAATTGAATCATTCATATGATGCAAATGGAACAATTGCTAATGCAACAAATGGAAAATATGAAAGTTTCTATATTGATGTGAAAGAAGCTGGTGATTATATATTAGCATTTGATATTACAAATAATGATGAAATGATGAGTGCTTTGTCAATTAATGGTGGGTTAGGATTGTTTAGTACAAATAATTTAGCAAGTATTTCATTTGGAAAGTATTGGAATAATACAAATGTAAGCTATAAAACATTATTACATTTTGATGAAAAGGGATTATATACACTTCAGTTAAAAGCAAACAATACATTCCAATTAACAAATGCAACATTAACACTTAAACCTCAAGCTATTGATATTATGGGAGATTATACTTTGACTCCAGTTCAGATTATTGATGGTTCTGATGATAAATTATGGGCTATTGAGAATAAGAATGTTGTAGGTTATACAAATGTTGGAGGTTATCAAGATTATTTTGTTCATGTTAAAGAAACAGGTCAATATAATTTCTCTATTCAATATGCAACAACTGGTGAAGATTCAATTGTTGAATTATTAAGTGTTATAGATGGAAAAGAAAGAAGTTTAGGGACTATTGATTTAACATCAACAGGTGATTGGGCACAGTTTAAAAATTCTCAAGAAGTAGAAATTGAATTACCTGCTGGTGAACAACTATTAAGATTAAAAGTTGCTCAAGGTGGATTTAATACAAAAGCAATACATTTGGTTAAAGAATCAGTAATAGAACCAGAAGTCATCATACCAGAAATAACTGTTCAAAATCCAAATGTTCAAGTTTATGTAGGCAATCATGAAACAGTTATTGATTTATTAGGATTAAAGGTTATGTATGATGGACAAGATGTTACTTATGATAGTGCACTTGTAAATATTGATAGTAGTCAATACAATTCTGAAAAAGCTGGTGATTATGATATTATTGTAACTGCTAAAAATTCTAAAGGTCAAGATGTTGTTAAAACGTATACAATTAAAGTTATTCATACACCAATTATGGAATACGATGCTAGTGAGATTGTTGTAGGTAGTCAATTTGATCCTATGTTAGAAATTTTTGTTAAGGATTATGATGGAAAAGATATTACTCATAAAGTCAAAGTTGAAAGAAATAATGTTGATTTATCAAAACCTGGTATTTATAGTGTTATTTATAGTGTTGTGAATGGATTAGGTGATGAGTTTATATTTGAAAGAGAGGTTAAAGTGATCGCAAAGAAAGTTGATGATATACCATCAAAACCACAAGAACCAGATCAAAAACCAGAAGATAATCACCCTCAAATTCCAGAAAAACCAACAGAGAATAAACCACAAAAACCTATTATTGATAGTGATGTATTGGGTGAAGAAGTAGATACAACTCAAAAAGATAAAGAAATATTAGTTGGACAAAAAATTAATGGTGTGAAAACAAGTGATTCTACATTACTTATTCCATATGCTATTTTAGCATTATGTTCAGTTGGAGTATATTTGACAATGAAGAAAAGACAAGTATAAGAAAGTGGTACTCATAGAGTGCCATTTTTTTATTTTTCATAATCATGAAAATAATTGGTGTTAGTTTTTTCTTTGTGATATGATTTCTATATATATAAAGGAGCTAACTATATAAAAATCAAGAGTTTTTATGAAAAAGTTTGAAAATATTAAAATTGTTGATTTTATGAGTTAACCAATATAGAATTTTGAAAATTGAATATTTATATGTGATTTTGGACATGACAAAAACAACCTTTAAAAAGGAATTTTAAAAAATTGTATGGTTATCTTAAAAGTGCTGGATCAAATTTTTGACCAGTACTTAATAGATGATAAATGATTCTAAGCAATTTTCTTACACAATGACCTTGAGCACAACGATGACCCTTGCCCTGGGAAATCTTTAATTCATAATATTGTTTAAATATAGGATTATGATGAATCACAGACAATATAATCTGATATAAGGTCTTTCTCAGATATTTGGATCCTTTCTTAGTGATAGCACTATGTTGTGCAGTAAATTGACTGGATTCATAATGTATTGGAGCGACTCCTGCAAATTTTATGATTTGAGAAGGTTTTTCATAGTTGCTTATATCTCCTAATTCGGCTAAAATAGAAGTACCAGAGAAATGAGAAATTCCTGGTATGGATAAGATAGGAGAGTTGTTTTTCACGGAGAACTCTTCTATTTTTTTATCTATCTCAGTAATTTGCTTATTGATGAGTTCTATTTGATTAATCAAATGCTTGATTTGAATAACTTCAGCCATAGAAGAAATACCAATAGAAGATTTAGCACATTCTTTTAACTGCTCAGGTGTTAAAGAGATACGCTTCCCTCTAGCTTTGATTTCGAAGCATTTACGAATCGTTCTTATGTCAGTATTGGCGATTGTTTCAGCGCAACCACCAAATGTTCTAAGAAGATTCATGTAAACAGTGCCATATTTAGATTTAAATAAGCTATTGAATTCAGGGAAAACGATATCAATACATTTTTGAAGACGATTACCATAAACATTTAGCTCTTCTTTTAAGTTGTGATGATGTCTGGTCAATTGTTTTTGTTCATAGAGATCAAAGCTATTTATTTTAGTGATGCGATATTGTTTCTTGCGTTCAGGGGTATCAAGGACATCACAAATCGTTAAAGTATCAAGTTTATCATTTTTGGTAATACTACCTTGCATTTTACGAGTAAAATCAGTGGTTTTAGGATTCATTAAAGCGACAGTAAATTGTTTGTCCAATAGATACTTTAATAAAGCAAAATGATAATGACCAGTATCTTCCATACCGATTAAAATTGAGTTTTTAGAATAAGGTTTAAGTTTATTGATAAGAAACTCAAAGCCTTCTTTATTATTAGGGAAAGAAACAGGCTTAACTAAAAGTTCAGCAGTATCTTTATCCATAACACAAAAGAAGTGTTTATTCTTACCAATATCAATACCAACTAATTTCATAAAAAACATCCTTTCTTGTTTAAGAATATGTGAAATGGTATCCACAACACTTAGACCACAAAACCTGGTTCAAAATAGGAATTCAAGACTCATCTAACTCATCATTGTTTAGGAATAAGGTGTGGTAAGATCCTCCTCGAAGTAGTCAAAGCCACAGGATAAAAAATACAAATCCACATTCACGATATTCAATTTTATAGTAAATCTAAACCGTAATCAACCACGGATAAATAAGGTTGATAGAAAGGAGAAGGTGTACTATGGATGACTAACTAAATAAGTTATTTATAATATACCAGGATAATTTATGGAAAAGAGAAGTTTTGATAAATTAGGAGTAGAATCATCATTGTTAGGATTTGGATGTATGAGATTTCCATTAGATGAAGATGGGAATATAAATGAAAAGGAAGCAGAAAAAATGATAGATTATGCCATTGAAAAAGGTGTAACATATATTGATACTGCATATCCTTATCATAATGGAGATAGTGAACCATTTGTAGGTAGAGTATTGAAAAAATATGATAGAAATTCATATACTCTAGCAACTAAATTACCTATATGGGAGGTTGATAGTCAACAAAAAGCTAGAGAAGTGTTTGAATCACAGTTAAAGAGATTAGATGTTGAGTATGTAGATTTTTATTTATTGCATGCTTTAGATCAAGAAAAATGGGATAAAGTATTGAGATATCATATTATAGAGTTATGTGAAGAATTGAGAAAAGAAGGAAAAATTAAATATTTAGGTTTTAGTTTTCATGATGAATTTCAAGTTTTTGATAAAATTATTCATCATTATCCATGGGATTTTTGTCAATTACAATTAAATTATATGGATATGAATATTCAAGCAGGTCAAAAAGGTGTGGATTTAGCAAATGAATTAGGAATACCATTAGTGGTTATGGAGCCTATTAAAGGTGGTTCACTTGCAACTTTACCAGATGATGTTACACAAATGTTTAAAAATTATAATACTGAAACAACTTTAGCTTCTTGGGCTTTACGTTATGTTGGAACTTTACCTGGAGTTAAGGTCATTTTAAGTGGTATGTCAACATTTGAACAAGTACAAGATAATCTGAAAACATTTGAAAACTATCAAAATTTATCAAAAGAAGAATTGAATATTGTTTTAAAAGTTGCAGATACATTACATTCTCGAACTAAAAATGGATGTACAGGTTGTGGTTACTGTATGCCTTGTCCTTTTGGGGTTGATATTCCAGCTAATTTTAGATATTGGAATAATTGCTTTGTCTATGATGATGCTAAAAAGTTTAAAGATAGATATCAAAGTCTTAAAGATGAGGCTAAGGCAAGTCAATGTAAGCAATGTGGAGCATGTGAAAAAATGTGTCCACAACAATTACCAATTAGAGAGGATTTGAAAAAGGTTGTTGAGGATATGAGTGAATAAGGAGGAAAGCATATGATTAAAAGAATTATTACATATGTACTATCATTTTTTGTAATATTAACTTTAGTTGCTTGTCAAAAAGATACAAAAAGTGATGAAGAAGTTCAAAAGGAATTTGATACATTTATAAAAAAAGAATTTGTTGATGCAATGGAAAATGATTATATAACAATGCATACTTATTTAACTAATCCAAAAAATTATGGAGTTGATGAAAATAAGGTTAAAGTAAGATTAGGTATTTATTTAGATGAAGATAGTCAAAAAGAAGCTATTGAAAAAGAAGAAAATACTTATGAAAAATTTAAAGAATTTGATAGAGATAAATTAACAGAACAACAAAAAGATATTTATGATATTTATGAATATCAGAATTCATTAAGTGAAAAGTTGAATGATGATAAATATGATTATTATGAACCAGCATTTCAAAGTATGACAGGTATTCATTATCAAATTCCAACTTTATTTTCAGATTGGGAATTAAGAAATGAAAAAGATGTTAAAGATCTTATTTTATTAGTTAAAGATATTAAACCATATATTGATAGTGCTTTGGATTATACAAAGAAACAAGAAGAAAAAGGTTTGCTGATGTTAGATATAGATAAGATTATGAAGTATTGTAAAAATATTATTGATAAAGGAGATAAGAGCTCTGTATTGGTTTCTATGAATGAGAATATAGATGCTTTATCTTTAGATAAAACAAAAACAGAGAAATATAAAAAAGAATTGAAAAAAGCATTTTCTTCATCATTTATAGTAGCTTATCAAAATATTTATGATACAATGAATGAATT
>OFHP01001545.1_pt1 | contig 10684 bp, 10 predicted proteins | sample 1521651 | NCBI WGS metagenome assembly OFHP01 (sample SAMEA3504105, study PRJEB24116) | mouse gut metagenome | biome: mouse gut; feature: mouse-associated habitat; material: faeces | place: Denmark | collected 2011 | reverse complement strand
AATTTTCCTGTATATTGTTAAAGAGCCATTGGTTGTAGAAGTCAGAAGGACAATACTTAGGAAATTTTTGAAATAGAAAATCAATATAGGGAGATGGAATATGGACAGGAATAAAAATGACTATATTAGCTTTGCCAGCGTAATCTCAGCATTTGCAGTGGTGGTGCTCCATACAAATGGCTGCTTTTGGAGCTTTAGTAAAACAGCAAGATACTGGAAGACGGCTAATATAATTGAGTGTGTATTTTATTTTGCAGTTCCCATATTTTTTATGATTTCTGGGGCTACGTTATTGGATTTTTTTCAGAGATATGGCTTGAGGGAATTCTTGATTAAGCGAATTCGTAAAACCGTAGTCCCCTATATTTTTTGGAGCTTATTTGGACTCGGGTTTCAGGTTTATTATCTGAAAAGCGTTGACAAGGAAATGATTAACGGGAAGTATATAATAAATGGTTTGCTCTCTGGAGGTCATGTAAGTATATATTGGTTTTTTATCCCTTTGTTCTGCGCGTATTTATCAATACCGCTATTTGCCGCTTTAGCTGAGGAATTAAGGAAAAAGGTGCTTTGTTATATGGCTATAATCTGCTTTTTGCTGAATTGTGTAATGCCGTTTTTAAATTCTGTCTATCGTATCCAGATAAAATACCAGTTTTCCGTAGCTGTAGGAAGTGGATATCTGCTGTATCTGATTTTAGGCTATTTGCTCTATAAATATGAGGTTAAGGATAAAGTAAGATATAGTATTTATGCATTAGGTATTGTAGGTCTTTTGATGCATATATTAGGAACCTATCGATTGTCAATGGCAGCTGGAGAAATCGTATCTACTTATAAAGGATATACGAATGTTCCTTGTATTTTATACTCTGTAGCTGTGTTTTTATTTGTGAAGTATGCCTGGGGGGGTAAAGCGACATCGGTATGTCTAGTTAATAGGATAATGTATTTTTTGAAGGATTATACATTTGGAGTATACCTTATACATTGGTATATAATACAGATTGCAATCAGGGAATTTGATGTCAATACGCAATCAATCTATTATCGGCTGGGATTTCCATTTGCCATTGTTGCAGTTGCGATTGTCCTTATACAACTTATAAGAAAGATTCCCTTTGGAAAAAGCATTCTTCCATGACGATGAGGATTTATATGTGCAGGAGAGCGGTTATGAATGATGGACGAAATAGGGGAAACACGGATAGAGATTTAAATGCAAAACATATAGAATGGATTGATGTGGCTCGTGCATTTGCGATTTGCTGTGTTGTTCTGTGCCATTCTGTGGAGAAAACTTATCCCCTACATATAGACTATATTCCAAGGATATCTATGCAGTCTCGTATATTCTGCTTTTTAGCTTTTACTGTTGGGAGATGCGGGGTTCCGATATTTTTAATGATATCAGGATATCTTTTGCTGGATCGTACATATGATGGGGAGCAATGCAGAAAATTTTGGAGGAATAACTGGTTACGCCTACTGGTTTGCTATGAATTATGGAATGTGATTTATAATTTTTATTTATGTTCCTTGCATCAGGAAAAATTTTCGATTATTTTTTTGCTGCAGGAAGTGTTGTTCGTGCGTCAGATTAGCTTGAATCATATATGGTATTTACCTATGATTATAGGCCTATATTTGCTGGTACCATTTGTTGCAAATGGGCTATGCTCTTTGGACTACAAATTACTCCGATTGCCTATAGTTATCATGTTTATGGCGGTCATGGTATTTCCAGTCATAGAGATAATCGTGAAGGGAGTTGGAATGGAAGCTTTATCAATGAAACTGTCGGATGGATTTTCTGGGGGGGTAAATGGTCTGTATCTAATTTTGGGATTCCTGATAAAAAAGGGAATGTTGAAGAAGTATAGGGTATATTGTATAGGGCTGATGGGAGTAGCGGCTTTTTTGCTTACAGTTAAACTGCAGCTTTGGTCCTATCAGCACGGAAATGCTTATAATGTGTGGTACAACTGTGGTCTTTTAGCTATCAGCACAGTTTGTATATTTGAAATGTTTTCGCGAATAAGAATTACTAGATGTTGCAAATTGATAAAAGTGCTTTCTTATTATTCTTTTGCAATATATTTGATACATAATATGATGCTGAGGGAGATAAGCTCAATGATACAGCAAATCAAGTTGCTTCAGCCAGTCAGGGTAGTATTATTATGGATAGGAAGCCTGCTCTTGAGTATCTTTTGCGCAGCCATTATAAACAGAATACCAAAAGTAGGTAAGCTTTTGCTCTACACAAAAAATTAATATTGATGAGGATGAGGGTATGAAGAAAAAAATATGTTTAGAACGTATTGTTTCATATATCTTTTTGCAAGGGATTAAAATCTTGTTTTTTTCTGCTTTATTTTTGAGTATATTGATTTGTTTTATATTCTCTGGTTTAGATTATGCCAGAAAGTGTAATTATATGCCGAACTTCATACTTGTTATATATGGCATGACTATGCTGGCAGGCATTTACATGATAATTCAGATAGTATCTGAGATAAAATGCGGACGTGAGATTTGCTTAAAAACAAAGTTTAGGTTATTTTTGATTGGCTCTTTCCTTTTTTCTTTAGTACAGATATTTGCGATACATAATTATTATTTCAAGACAGATTGGGATGTGTCAACTATTATAAGGGCGGCGATGGACGCCGCAGACCATAAATCTATGGAACCTTATGAATTGTATTTCTCCCAGTATCCGAATAATTTATTCATTCTTTTTTGTTATTCGGTGTGCATTTCTCATTATTCACGTTTTTCAAAATGGCAAATTTCATTGGATTACGCTCGTATAGCTATTTTTGTATTCTTGTTTTTCAATGTATGTTATGCTGGTTAAGCGGATATTTGTTGTTCCAAATCGTAAATATTCTTGAGAGGTCATATCGCAAGGCAGTATTTGCATATGCAATTTGGGTTTTGCTGATTGGAATATCGCCATGGATATCTATCCCCTATTCAGATACGATGGCGCTTGTTTTTCCGTTGCTGATTTTCTGGATATATCTACAAAATGGTAGAGGAAAGCCATTCCTTTTTTGGAAATGGTTCTTTATTATGTTCTTTTCTGTTATTGGATATCGATTAAAGCCACAAGTGCTTATCTTGGCTATTTCAATTGGACTTATATGTATTTTTTTAAGCTTTCATCTCAAATCAGTAAGAGGACAAATGAAAAAAACGTATATCCCTGTAATAGGGCTTATGATGGGGTTATTGGCATCAGCCGTTGTGAACCGAGCAGCTATCGGAAGCCTGGACATTGAAGTGGATGCAGAGAAAGCATTTGGGATGACACATTACGCTATGATGGGGATGAATCCGGATGCAAAAGGAGTCTGGGCAAAGGAAGACGTAGAATTTTCAGCTAGTTTTGAAACAGCAGAGGAGCGTTCCCATATGAATATGGAAAAGCTGAAAGAACGTTTGGACGCTATGGGAGCAAAAGGGGTTCTGAGGCAGCTATGCTATAAGACTTTGACGAACTATAATGATGGAACTTTTTGCTGGGGGGGTGAAGGCTCCTTTTATGCTGAGCTGAGAGGAGAGAAAACCATTTATTTTTCTGCATTATTGAGGAAAATTTACTATAATCGCAAGTATATGGGAGAATTTTATCCATTGTGGAGTAATTTTGCGCAGTCCATATGGATGGCCGTTCTGGTTCTTTCATTGGCATCTGTAGCTTCAAAAAAAGAGGAAGTACATACTATAATGTTAAGTATTGTAGGAATTACTGTGTTTGAATTGATTTTTGAGGCAAGAGCGCGATACCTTTTTATATGTACCCTTTTACATTATTTTAGCTGTAAGAGGAGCAAGCGTGCTAAAATGGATGTGCAAAAATAAATTTCGGGAGAGACAAAACAGTCAAACGACCCAAACATAAGGCTATTCCCCTTCTGGGCTATAGCCTTGATATTCTGACCTTCCCGTCTTGACTCTTACCCAAAAGGAGACATTATTACCGATTCCTCTCTACAGCCTCTTATAATACCCCTCAATCAGCCGCGCCATCCTGCGCCTACGCTCCTCCAGGAACCTGTCATTATCCCCCGCTTCCATGCCCGCCACGCTTTCCGGAATGGCATTCTCCTCCAGGTTCCGCTTCAGGGCATCGCGGTCAGTGACATTGCCGATGACCGCACACCCGGACGCGCACTGTTCCAAAACCTTTCCGAAATAAATGCAGGGCGCCTCATCGCCGATGGCCTTATTCACCTGCGTGTCGAGGTATGTATATTTGGCGACCTGATTGTACCGGCCTTTTGTATCGATGCCCTGCCGCCTCAGATATGCCTTGGGGAAGATATGGTGTACATCCCCTGATATGTCCAGTAAGTCAGAAATCATGGTTCCCCGTATGAACAGGGAACTGCAGATTAAGTGAATCTGGGCTGCCAGGAACGTGTTGAACGCCGGGCTGTTGACGGATGAGGTCTCCAGGTTCGCCGCCATGATGGCGGTGATGCGCTGCTGGCCGTCTATCAGCACATGTTTTCCGCCCGACACGGAACCATCCTTTGTATGTATGTCAGGATTCTTCCAGGTAATGATATAGCCTGTAGGGGTAGCCGTTATAAAGGGAGTCGATCAAATCCCTTACCTGGGCCCGTTTCCAGACGAAGGGCCGCTGTATCTCAGGTATCACGAACTGACCGGCTTCAATCAGGCCCAGAATGGCGCTGACGGAATACTGCGTTAGCGAGAATTTTTCTCCTACCATAAGGCTCCTTTCTTTGTGCCATTTTATAATCTTATGCTATTGTTGCAGCCTTCTCTTTCAACCGCCTGACATCACTTTCAAGAATGTTTACCCGTACCAACAGCATCTCCTTTTCGTTCTCAACTTTCAATGCTTCATCCAATTTTCGACTTAAATCAAGATGTCCCTCTGCAACAACTTTTATGTTGCGGTTTGTTTCATTTTCAAGCGTTAACTGAATCTCTTTTAGATCTTTCTTGATTGGTTCCATTTTTTTGGCCACGATTTCGGCAATCATCTCCAAGTCTTTTTGTTCTAACATTTTCTATTCTCCTTCCGAAAATAATGTGGCAAAGGACATGCATGACCCATAGGCCGTCCCTGCCAATGCGTGTGAGTGAATCCGGCAGAAACTGCCCGAACGTGCGATCTGCACCTTTCACAGATGAATCGTTGACATAATTATCATAATACAGATGGTGGGGATTGTCAAATAAAATTTCCTAATAATATGATAAGGTATTGCATTCTACGAAAAACCATCTTAAAATAAAATCAGAAAATTCAGAATGAAAAGCGTAAAAAGGCATGCAAACAGGGGTAATGTCATGAAATCAGGCAACATGAAAATGATGGCGACACATAGCGTAAAGGATGAGGATGATAAAGCCATAGGCTTTATGATAAATAATCAATTCATTTCGAATGAAACCATCAAGGCCGAAATATATGAGGTCGATAACCTTGCAGTACAGGAGAATGGTGAAATCAGGGAAAGGGAAGCATTGCCGGAGGCCTATTACGGCGATATCGTCATTAAGGCTGCCTATAAAAAGATTGTACAGGAAAACCAGTTCAGGAGGGACGTGCAGAAAGAGTTTGAGCGCTGGAGGAAGATCGGATATGCCCAGGTGCTGCAGGTAGACGGCCCCAGGCAGGTCGGGAAGACCACAGAGCTGCTTAAGTTCGCATATAAAAACTATGGGCATGTCATATATGTGAACCTGGCGATGGACAGATTCGGGTTCACAAAGATAGCAAAGATGCCCAACATGCTATTAGGCATTGCCGATTATTGCTATAGGGCCAACCTTCCCAGGTATAAAGACAGCAGGGACACGATACTGATCATAGATGAGATACAGACCAGCGCCGAGGTGTACAACAGCATAAGGGATCTAAGGCGCGATTTGAACTGCGATATAGCCGTGACCGGCAGCTATCTGGGAACCGTATTAGGCAAAAACGGATTCTTCCTGCCAGCCGGGACATTGGCATTTATAGATATGGGCGCCATAAGCTTCAAGGAGTTCACGCGGATATTCAAAGCCGAAAAACTGTTGGAGGGAATCGATTTATACGGTTCTGGAAATCAGGAACAATACAATAGACTAAATGAGCTGTATGGGATATACAGGCAGATAGGCGGATATCCGGAGGTAGTCAAAAGATATATCAAGACGAAGAGCATAGAGGACAGCCAATTAGAGATAGGCAACCTGCTCCGGATATTCAAGCGCGAGTCACAGAATTATTTCAGCCAGCCGCGGGAAGCAGAGATTTTCGAGTCGGTATATACATCGGCCTTAGAGGAAATGTGCCATGAAAAGCGCGGGACAGGAAAGGGCTATCTGGAGCTGATCGGCAAGATAGCAAGGGATAACACAAGCCTCATCGTCAATAAAGATGAGGTGGCCAACGCAGTCGTGTGGCTGACCTATGCAGGCATCCTGTGCAAGTGCGATTTGGCCGTGAACGGGGACATCAGGAACATAAGCAGAAGCAGGCGGATGTATTTTTCTGACTGCGGGCTGGTGGCCTATCTGTCAAAAATGACGACCTTGGACGAAAGCGCCATAGAGGGCATACTGACTGAGACATTCGTGTTCAATGAGCTGCGGCTGCTGTTCCATCATGGCATTGCGGAAAGAAAAGTGATAGGAAGCAATGTATGTTTTTCCGTTTACGGTCAATATGAACTGGATTTCATGGTGGCTGACTCGAACAGGGTCGTCTATGGAATAGAAGTAAAGACCAGAGGCGGGAACCCATTGTCTCTGAAAGTGTTTATTGATAATCATCTCATAGATAAAGGCATAGTTGCCCAAACGACACCCGGCGGGCATGGCGACAGGTTCGATACCATACCTATCTATGCGGTGGGATGCAGGTTTCCTTACAGATAGGCCCCCAGCCCCTTCACCTTAACGAAGTCCGGGCCGATCCTCCAAAGCGATATTGGGGCATCGGCCCTGTCCACTTCCTGGTTGGTGAGACAGAGATGGTATTGCTCTCCTTCGTTTTCTGCGTCAAACCAGTGCCCGCTGAATCATTCATTTTGTTAGAAAATGAATGAAATTCCGAAATAATTCTAAAGACTACCAAGCTCTTTTCCCTGGCGGGAGCCTATATCCCATGGAACTTGAAACTTATGGACGAAAAGCAGGGAACAAGCCCCTTCCCCACTGCATCAATGCGAGGCTATGGAAATCCCTGTAAGGATCCACTGCCAGGAAGGCGGACAAGGAGGACGACATGGCCCGGGCATGCTCTTGGAGGAGACCCATCGCTGAAGGGATGCCCCTGCACCCACAGTCATTTTACCCACCCCTTTTCCCATAAATTACAACTTTCTCAAAAAAGATGACAAGAAACCCTATGATTTATCCGGAAAGTGTTGTATAATTATATGAAGAACCAAATATAGGAGGTATCATATGGCAAAAGAAATGATAGCAATGCTTCTTGCCGGCGGACAGGGCTCCCGTCTCTACGCATTGACTGAGAAGCTTGCGAAACCGGCAGTTCCTTTTGGCGGCAAATACCGTATCATCGATTTTCCCCTCTCTAACTGTGTCAATTCGGGAATCGATACCGTGGGCATACTGACCCAGTACCAGCCCCTCGTCCTGAACGAGTACATCGGAAACGGCCAGCCCTGGGACCTGGATCGTCTCTACGGAGGCGTGCACGTCCTGCCGCCCTACCAGAAGGCCAGCGGCTCCGACTGGTACAAGGGCACGGCCAACGCGATCTACCAGAACATCTCCTTCATCGAAAGGTATGACCCCCAGTACGTCATCATCCTTTCCGGCGACCAGATCTGCAAGCAGGACTACAGCGACTTCTTAAAGTTCCACAAGGAGAAGAACGCGGAGTTCAGCGTGGCCGTCATGGAGGTGCCCTGGGAGGAGGCTTCCCGGTTCGGCCTGATGGTGGCGGACAAGGACGATCGTGTCACGGAATTCCAGGAGAAGCCCAAGAATCCCAAGTCCAACCTGGCGTCCATGGGCATCTACATCTTCAACTGGGACATCCTCAGGAAGTACCTGGAGGAGGACGAGGCGGATCCGAATTCCGAGAACGATTTCGGCAACAATATCATTCCGAACCTGCTTCGGGACAACCGCAGGATGTACGCCTACCATTTCAACGGCTACTGGAAGGACGTAGGGACCATCGCCTCCCTCTGGGAAGCGAATATGGAGATTCTGGATCCCGAGCACAGCGGCATCAACCTGTTCGATGAGGACTGGAAAATCTACAGCCGCAACAGCGGCATGACCGGGCACAAAGTCAGCGCGGGCGGCGTGGTGGAGAACGCCATGATCACTGACGGCTGCAGGATCAAAGGGTCGGTGAAGCACTCCATCCTCTTCGCCGGCGTCAAGGTGGAGAAAGGCGCGGTGGTCGAGGACGCGGTAGTGATGGGCGGAACGGTGATCAAAGCGGGGGCTACGGTAAAGCACTGCATCGTGGCGGAGAACGTGACTATCGGAGAGAACGCGGTGGTGGGTGCCATGCCTACGGAGAGCGAGAACGGCGTGGCCACCGTGGGGGCAGGCGTGAGCATCGGGGACAATGCCAAGGTAGGCCCCAATGCCATGGTGAGGAATAATGTGGAAGGCGGTGGAGAAGAATGGTAAACTCAAATACAAGTGCACTCGGTATTATTTTCCCCAACAGCTATGACGCGTTGGTTCCGGATCTGGTGAATGTGCGTTTGATGGCTTCCATCCCCTTTGCCAGCCGTTATCGTCTGATCGATTTCATCCTTTCCAGCATGAGCCACTGTGACATCGACAACATCTCGGTGATGGTGAACAACAATTACCATTCCCTGATGGACCATCTGGGCTCCGGCCGCGAGTGGGATTTGGTGCGCAAGAACGGCGGCCTGCACATCTTCCCTCCCTTCATGGAGAAGAGCGCAAAGCCTTACATAGGGCGCGTGGGCGCGCTGGCCAATATCCTGGACTTCCTGCGGGATGAGAGGGAGAAGTACGTGGTCATCACGGATACCAATATCGTGGCCAACATCGATTTCAGCGATATGATTCGGTTCCATATCGAGAGCGGCGCGGATGTGACCATCGCCTATAACGAGCAGAGGCTTCCGGAGAGCCTGTTGAAGTACCAGTCCAACGACCTGGGCTATTATTACACCTTCGGCCTTGAGAAGGGCAGGATTCGGAAGATTTACGTGAACGCCAAGGACACGGGCGTCCAGAATTTCTCCATGAACATGTTCGTGGTGGAGCGGGAGCTGTTGATCGACCTGATCAACACGGCCTTCGTCCGCGGCCAGGAGTATTTCGAGCGGGACGTGCTGCTGCCTCAACTCGACAAGCTGAACGTCCAGGCGTATAAATATGAAGGCTATATCGCACGCATCTGCGATATGAAGAGTTATTTCGATGAGAACATGAAGCTCCTGGACGACTACAACCTGGACGCGCTGTTCTCCGGAGGCCCTATCTACACGAAGATTCGCGACGACAACCCCACCAGGTACATCGAGGGCGCGAAGGTGCAGAACGTGATGGTGGCTGACGGCTGCGTCATCGAGGGAGAGGTGGAGAACAGCATCCTGTTCCGCGGCGTGAAGGTGGCAAAGGGCGCGAAGGTGAAGAACAGCATCCTGATGCAGGATGCCGTGGTGGAGGCCGGCGCGCAGGTGGAGTACCTTGTGATGGACAAGAACGTCACCATCACCGCAGGCAAGGACATGAAGGGGACTTCCACATATCCGGTGTATATCGGGAAATTCCAGACAGTATGAGCGCGCAGGACGGGACATCCCCATGACGGCATGGAATCGGCTTCACGGGAGGGGATTCCTGTCTGTAACGCATACTACCACGAGAGGATCCAGTCCAGAGGGCCGGATTCTCTTTTTTTCTTGCATTTCCCGCCATCTTTTCATATAATGGTACAGGGAATCCGGTTCTGCCCGGATTTCCAGGGGAGGAAAGCGTGAAGAGGGAATTGGAGGATAAGTAATTATGGGAAGAGAAGATTATGCAAGAGCATACAGGGCAGGGAAGAAGGACTATCAGGCCCGGATGCTTCGGGGAGAGAAGCCCACGCTGGCAGTGCTGGACGACATCATGCCGGAGAAGGGGCATTATCATGAGGTGCCATTAGGCACGATACAGGTTCCGATTGAGCGCATCGTGGGGACGAAGACGGTGGGGAGGAGCAATTCCTTCGCGGGAAACTTCATGCCCATCCTGCGGGACAGCTCCGAGTTTGCCGCCAAATGGGCGAACCTCAGCGAATACCAGAAGAACGAGGGCATCCAGGATGCCATCAAGGTCTATGAATACATGAACAAGTTCTATGTGGAGGAGGGCAACAAGCGGGTCAGCGTCATGAAGTATTTTGGCGCAGTGTCGATTCTGGGCAATGTGATCCGTATCGTGCCCCAGCGCACGGACGAAAAGGAGAACAGGATCTACTTCGAATTCCTGGACTTCTATCAGGCCGCGCCCATCAACTATATCTGGTTCTCCAGGGAGGGGAGCTTTGCAAAGCTGCAGAAGATCGTGGGCAAGGAGCCCGGGGAGGAATGGACGAAGGATGAGCTCCTGAAGTTCAGCGCCCTTTACACCAGGTTCGGCGCGGAATACAACGAGGAGGGCGGCAGCAAGCTGGCCATCACCCAGGGGGATG
>OFHP01001539.1_pt1 | contig 10707 bp, 8 predicted proteins | sample 1521651 | NCBI WGS metagenome assembly OFHP01 (sample SAMEA3504105, study PRJEB24116) | mouse gut metagenome | biome: mouse gut; feature: mouse-associated habitat; material: faeces | place: Denmark | collected 2011 | reverse complement strand
ATATTTTTTTATGTATTTTAAATGTTTCTTTTTATATGTTTTTAAATTGATCTTTTCTCCGTCTTTCAGCTCTGCATTTAGAGACTCCAGCCTCTCGTTAAAAGAGGAGCAGAGATAGTTCTCGTCTCCGAGGCCGACGAAAGCCTGGCATTCTTCTATCAAACTGTCAAGAGCGCTTTCTGACATGAAGATGCCGCTGTCGGCACGGGCTTTTTCGAACGCCAGGATTGAGCGGAAATAGCCGGGAACTTTCTTTAGCAGTTTCAGGTATGTGTCGACATCGGAAATGCTGTGGAACTGATATTCCGACAAAATAACGGGGAGCTGAGACTGTGTGCCTGTGAGAGGGGAGAGCGGTTCTTCATATAAGGAATAGGGAGCCAGGTCAAAAGCTGAGGCATAGTAGTCACCCAGGACGTCATAAGTCAGCTGGTTTTCGGCCGACAGCTTGTTTCGGTTAAAAGAATGCAGAAGAGCAAGGGCATTTTCGATGGAGGCGCACATGGCGTCGGAATCAGACGTACAGGTGCCGAGAGATACGGGAACATTTTCGATGCCGTAATCGGCAGGATTTTTCAGAGTATAGTGAAGGGAAATCGTGTTGCCTGAGACTTCCTGGCAGAAGAGCTCGTGGGTGTACTGTTCAAAGCGCTTGTTTTCACTTTGGTTAAAATGCCGGATGCCAAAAACCGCAGTAAACAGGGCGGCGGCAAACAGGGCGGCAATGATTGCTGATCGTTTTTTTGAAATAGACATAACGGCCCTCGAAAGGTTTTTAATATTTATATGCGGAGTGGGATGTGTTGATGATTTTAAAGAACGAAATTTTGGGGTTAAGGCACTCCCCGGCAGAGCCGGGGAGTGTCGACAGAAACTTATATTGTTTCGCAATAGAACCCATATTGAGATTTTGACAGGAAAACAGCGTAAATTACAGGTTTTGCGAGGAATCGCAGGACGGCTTATGACGGCTTATCCCTTTTTTCCGGTCAAATGTGCTGAAACAGGCGTTATCCGTTCTATATTCAGCCGTTTTGTCTCCGGCGTGCAGTGGGCATAATGGCGTAGTGTAATCTGGGGAGAAGAGTGTCCTAGGAATTCACTTAAAACTTCATATTGAATCCCATTTTCCAGGCATCGGGTAGCGAACGTATGGCGGAGAGTGTGCATGTGGACTCCGATTAAATCCAGCTTTTTGCAAAGCCGTGCGATTTTCTGCTGCATCGTGCGGGGATCGCGGCATTCCGTTTTTGTTCCCTTAAAAAGGAAATCTTTGGGAGCGCCGTTCTCTGCGATTTTCTTTTCCGTCAAGATGGCAGATAAAAATGCCGGAAGGGGAATATCCCTGACAGAAAATTCGGATTTCGGCACGCCCAGCACAAGTTTTGTGCTGCTGATTTCAGTTCCGAGGGGAACGCGGTGCACCGCATGGCGGATATGCAGGATGCCGTTTTCAAAATCCACATCCTCCCACCGGAGCGCACAAAGCTCTCCCACCCTGAGCCCCATATAAAGACAGAGCAGGTATTCTGGCTCATTGTTTGAGAAAATCTCTTCTTCTAATTTTCTCTGCTCTGTCTGTGTAAGGACGCGGGGAGACTTGCATCTTGATTTTGGGAGCCTGATATTCTGATAAGGAGTGCATCGGAGCAGGCCTTTTTCGGCTGCCGCCCCAAACATGCTTTTCAGGAGACGGCATATTCCGTGGAGGGTTGACGGAGCCAGTGTTTCTGACAGTGAATCTGCAAGATGCTGAACTTGCAGCGTTGTGATGTCTGCGATTGCCATTCCTCCCATATGCGGGCAGATGTGGTTGTCAAGATTGCGTCGGTATCCGGCATATGTCTCCGGCCTCACATGAGGACGGATTTCAGCCTCAAGCCAGTAATCCGCCCAGTCACAGAGCTTTATGCTCCCGTATGCAATAGGCAGGCAGTCTGGTTTGCGGTACAATTCGGATTTTATGACAATGAGCCTTTTCTTTACTTCGCTGTATTGTTTCCCATAGATGAATCCGAACCTGGGCCTTCCGTCCGGCTTGCGCCCTTTGATATACCTGCCTTCCCAACGTCCGTCTTTCCGATGATAAATGTTTTCCCCTTTTCTTGGCATAGTACCTCCTTCTTTACATAGACGGCTTATCTGACGGCTTAAAATATCTTTCCCTGAAAGCAAAGAAAATCAGGCATTTTAATTCCTCAGTATTTCCGTCCGATTGACAAATAGGTTGATAAATGGTAACATCTTTGTAAATACATAAAGCAATAATAAAGATTTCATAATATGGGTTCTATTGAGAAATTTTCACAGCTTTAAAACCTGAAAAGAGTGGAAAAATCAGGGGGAACAGAACATGTCTACCACGGCAGGAAAAGGGCGGCATCCGGCAACGGACGTAAGGCGGCTTAAAGATATCCGGTTTGAGAAGGATTCTGTCAGGATGACGGATGTAATGAACCGGGAGTTCCAAATGCCGTATGATGCAATTATTATGGCATATATAGAGGATGAAAATAAAGAGACAAGAGAAGTGTACAGACTTGAATTTACAGATATAACGGAGGATGCCGGCGGAGAAGTGGTTCTTTATGACCGCCGGCGCTGCCGGATCAGGCTGCAGATGGAGGACACAGGACGGAAAGCAGGATATATCTTGAAACAGCTGGCGTTTCGTGCTCCGTACATAATGATGGATTCGGGCGGGTGGCTTGGAGAATCCGACGATGCAGATTTTTCTGAGGCGGAGCGGATGGTCTCCCTTATGAGGGAGCTGCCGGATAAAAAAGTCAGGTGGATTCCGTTTAAATATTTGTAGGTCTGGTTTGCTCATGGGTAAATAAGATATGGCTGGTGGAAAAGTATGGGAAATGTCAGTGAAGAAGACCGGGCTTATATAACAGAGCTGGTAAAGCGCGCGCAGAAAAATGACAGCAATGCATTTGCGGAACTATATACGATGACATATGAGACAGAATATGCATTTTCCAGAAAATATATGAGGGATGATGATTACGCGCAGGATGTATTGCAGGAAGTGTACATATTAGCGCTTAAAAATATTGGAAACCTGAAAGAGCCCAAGTATTTCGTCACATGGCTACGGCAGATCAACTTTCGGATATGCTATGACATGGCGATAAAGAGAAAGCAGCAGAGCGTGTCGGGGTATCAGGGGCTGGAAACAGTGATAGACAATCATGCGTCAGGCAACCCGGAGGAGGCTATGATGATAAGGGCAGCACATGAAGAGTTGGAAAAAGCGCTGAAAAAACTTCCGGTGAAGGAGAGGAATGCTATCGTGCTGAAATGGATGGCGAACATGAGCCTGAATGACATAGCCTGCCATATGCACTGCAGCATAAGCAGCGTGACCCGGTATCTGAGCAGGGGATATAAGGGGCTCAGGAAGATGCTGGAGACAAGTTAATAAGGTTTAGGACAGACGCGCGTCTGGCAAAATGCCGGTTATCAGCCTGGTTGCTGATAACCGGCATTGAATTTATAGTTATCCCCGTTCTATTGCACCAGAAATAATATTTATTATTTTTACAAAAACTGAGCAATTCCGCGGCTAAATTCAGTCTATATAAATGTAACGTAATATTAGGTGCAAAATCTGAAAAGGAGAAAGTGCTTATGAAAGCAAGAAAAAGAGGAAGGAGGGGATTGGCATTCCTTTTGGCGTTTGCATTGGTGTTCACCACATTTGTCAGCGATTTAAGCGTTGTAAATGCACAGGAGAATGCCAATACCGAATCCAGCGAGGGAGAGGCTTCGAAGGAAACTGCTGATAAGCCTGAAAAGGAAGAGAAAAAGCAGGAGCCGGAGAAGAAGGAAACGCCAAAGAAAGAAGAAAATAAGGCGGATGATAAAAAACCGGCGAAGGAGACGAAGCCGGAGGAGCCTGAGAAGGCTGAAGAGACAAAGAAGGATTCAGAGCCGGCAAAAGCTGAGACAGAAGTAAAAGATAACGGCAGTGAATCCGCGGACGCAAAGACGGACGAAAACAAGGCAGAGGAGCCGAAAGCTGATTCCCCATCAAAAGAAGAGGCGAAAGAGGACAATAAGGATGATGCCAAGGAAAAGGCTGAGAAATACACAGTCAGGTTCAAGGTAAACAATTCCGATGCCGGAGTCATCACTGTTGACGGAAGTTCCGTAAACGCAGCCAGCTACAAAAAAGACGTGGAAGAGGGCAAAGACTTCAAATTCAGCGTAACGGCTAAGGAAGGATTTGACGTTGAAAGCGTGAAAGCAAACGGGGCTAATGCGGAAAAGAGTGGCGAGACAGGATATGCTGTCAGAAATGTGAAGAAAGACACAGAGATAGTGGTTCAGTATAAGAGCGTTCCGAAAGCAGTTCAGGCAGAAACTTCTGAGAAGAAAGAAGTGCCGGAAGTAGTGAAAAAATTCCTGGACGCTGTTGAGAAACTGGCTGCACTTGGCGATGTGACCGGGAAAAACGCTGAAGAAGCCAACAGGCTCGGTCAGGCGGCTATGGATGCTTATGAGGCAGTGCAGGGCGCAGGGCTTGAGGACTATGAAGATGTGCCAGAGGCTCTTGCAGCTTTAATGACAATTTCTGATAGTATTGCCGGAGGCGCTGAGACAACAGCTTTGATTAGCGGTGAGAAATTTACAGTGAAAGTTGTAAAGGTTGTAAATGGCCAGGCGGTGGATGAAAAATTGTTAACAACTAAATGCATGCAGAGCACAGGCCACAGTGGATATAATCATTCTACGAACCTTCGGACTTTAGCAAACCTGTCTGGATTTTCAGGATATAAAGGTTATAATTGGAATGCATATACGACCGTGCCTTCAACCTATACGCCAGGGCTTTGCCCGAACAGCAATTATGCATCAGTGCATTACAATATCACTGGCAGTGCACCCTATAAGGCAAACGAGACGTTGTTTCTCTTTTTTGAAAACTCGAAAACCTTTACTTTGAAATATAGTGCTAATGGCGGTTCGGGAGCTCCTACAGAGCAGAGTGCGACAAGTACAGCGTCATCTTATAACTTTACGATTTCTACTGCACAGCCATACCGCAGAGGATACAACTTTTTGGGGTGGTCAACATCGAGTACGGCAACGAGCCCAAGCTATTATGGCGGTGGAAATATTACAGTCACCGGAACTACGACGCTTTACGCTGTATGGGAAAAGCAGAAGTCAGCAAATTATACTGTTTATTGGTATGATGTTGATGGAGAGCAAATAAAGACTCCCGAATCCAGAGTTGGTACTGTAGGTGCAACAGTAAGTGCGACATCACAAGATAAAATCATACCTGGTTATACGTTTGATGAAGGGAATCAGGAGAACGTAGTTTCTGCAATACTGGAAGGCAGCGGAACACAACTTTTGCTTTATTTCAAAAAAGATAAAGCAGAGCCCAATAGAACGTTTACGTTAACAAAGAAGTTTGAAGGCATTGACCAGATTCCGGGTAATTTTTCTATTCATTATACCGTTAAGGCCGGGGATAACAGCACGACTGGCACACTGAGCCTCATAAGTGGAACTGTTTCCGGAAAAACAATAACCTGGCAGGTTCCATATTATTACAATATGGGAGCAACAAATGAAGTGACGCTTGTAGAATCCGGAAATGTGATGAATTACACATATACTGCAACGGTTTCATCGGGAACTGTAAATGGGAATGTGATAACATTTAATCTAAATGCAATGTTTAGCGGAGGAACAAGGACGATTACAAATACGTATCATCCTATTGAGGTTAAGAAACCTGAGTTAGAGATTGCTAAGGCGGTGTCTCCAACGGGGAAAGTCCAGGTGGGAGATACATTGACCTATGTAATTACGGTTGAGAATAAGGGCGATGCGGCTGCTACAAATGTAGTTGTTTCCGATAACCTTCCGGAAGGTCTGACTGATATTGCTGCAAAATTGGATGGGGATGTTATAGATAATTATAATGGTTCTGTGACAATCCCGAACATAGCTGCCGGTGGCAAGGCAATATTGACAATTACAGCAAAAGCATCCGAGGCAGGAGAAATTAAAAACACAGCAAGTGTTAAGAGCGATGAAACGCCTGATCCGATATCCAGCAATGAGGTAGTCACTACGGTAGAGCCTAAAAATCCCGAACAGATTACTGTAACGTGGAAAGATGGCTACACCGATACACCGATTAAAACAGTAATAGTTGATAAAGGAATCGATTCGGAAGATCTGTCCAAATTATATCCGGCGGATCCAACGCGTGACGGATATGAGTTTACCGGATGGAGCGAGCCTGAGGATGATGGTAACGGAAATCTCACAATCACAGCACAGTGGAGCGAGTTAAAGCCTGATCTGTCCGTAACAAAAACGGCAAACACGGATAAAGTAAAGGCAGGGGAAACTGTTGAGTATACAATCAGTGTTGAGAATAAGGGAAAAGCTGATGCGGAAAATGTAAAAGTAACAGATGTGCTTGACAGCAATCTGACATTTGAGAGCTGGATCCTGAATGGGGCGGAAAGTAAAGAACAGCCATCAGGAGGCGTTTACGACATCGGAACAGTCAAAGCGGGAGAGAGCACAAAGCTGACGATCCGTGCGAAAGTAAAGGACAGTGTTGCGGCAGGAACGAAGATTTCCAATACGGCGACGGCAACCAGCGACAACAAGCCGGGAGACGAGAAAGACCCGGAAGGAACGGCTGTTGTAGAAGTTATCGAAACGCCGGATGTTCCAGACACAGTAACGGTAACATGGCTTGATGGCTATACAGAGACTCCGATAGACCGGAAAACAGTTGATAAGACTATTGGTAAAGAAGAGCTGGACGCATTATATCCAGCAGATCCAGAGCGTGAGGGTTATGAATTTACCGGATGGGGTGAGCCTGTGCGTGATGCAGATGGAAATATCACAATTACAGCAGAGTGGAGACTTGTTGGGGAATCTGAAATTCCGACTCCGATACCAACGCCAACACCCGATCCAACGCCAACACCCGATCCAACGCCGGCACCGATAACTCCAACTCCGGCAGAAACAACGCCGGATGCAGTAACTCCGGCACCAACGCCAGCGCCAGCGCCGACGACTCCGGCACCGGCAGCAGCCCCACAGGCAGCGCTGACCCCGGTAGTAACACCGCTGACTCAGGTAGATGATCCACAGGTACCGCTTGCAGCTCAGCCGGAAGTAGGTGTTGAACCGCTGCAGCAGGTAGATGACGGAGAAGTGCCGTTGGCAGCAGGTCCTCATAATCATAAATGCTGTATCTTACATTTCCTGATTATGCTGTTGGCATTGATTGTGGAGCTGTTCTACACAAAGAACATGAAGAAGCATCAGAAAAAGATTTTTGAGGCCAGGAGAGAGATAGCTGACTTTGATATAGAGCATGGCAGTAAAGCGGCATAATATCAAAAAGCAGAAAGAGATGGAGGAAAGAATATGTTAGAATATATGTTTTCACATAGTTTCTTTGGATTGTGCGCGTGGGATTTGCCGGCATTGATCGTGCTGCTCGTTATGGTAGTTGTCTTTGTATGGCATCGTCATAATATGAAGAAACGGGAAGATGAATTTGAAGATGAGCTTGCCGACAGATGGGCAGGCCAATCCGCCGAAGGAAAAGGAATCTAATCCAGACGGGGCGTATCGTGAGAGATGCGCCCCGTTATTTGCCAATTTTATTATATTAATTGAAAGATTTCATTGTATTTTGAAACTTTTTGTGTTATCATCACAACATCTATAAATCCATTCAGGATTTATTATTCTATATTTATCAGAAAGTATCTTTCGTATTTACCAGAACTTTTATCGAATATGAGAAAGGAAGAGGGTGGTCGCTATGAATGTGCAGGCGTATGCTTTTTAGGGGGCTTTATGGACTTTACAGTAGCCGGATTACATATTAGGATTACGGTTAACGGCAGGCATTCTTATCATATGGAGGCGCAGATGTATAAGGACGAGGAGATAGAGTTTCGGGTGTTCGATTACGGGTACCGCTATGCGCTTAGGGAAAGGTCAGGCGGGGATGTTCTGGTATTCCTGGACCTCCGGGTCATCCAGCTCTATAGGCATAACGGGATGCCGGACACGAAGACGCTCCTTCTGGATTTTGGAGCACAGGGGAGCTTTGAGTATAAAATTCCGGTGTTCAAGCTTTTGGAACACAGCATAGAAGAAATAAGCCGCCGCAGGATGATAATCCTGATGCCATTCATGCTCTTAAAGCTGAGAGACAGCCTGAAAAGAGAGCGAAGCCCGGAGAATATGGAGGCCTTGCGGAAACGGATACTGGATGATATAATCAGTGTAATCAATGAGAATCAGCGGGCAGGGAACATCACGGCAGCGGATGCGGGGAGGCTCCGGAGGCTGATTCGGAAATTATATGGGCATCTGTATGCCCATTATGAGGAATTGGCGGAAGGGGGTCTGAACGATATGATGGAAGAGGCATTGATACTTGACATAGACATCATCGAGGCAGAGATAACGAAACGCGTGACGAAAGAGGTGACGAAAGAGGTCACAGAGGAAGTTACGAAGGAGGTTACAGAAGAAGTGACGAAAGAAGTCACAAATGGTGTCATCAGGAAAATCTTTCCAAGTTAAAGGATGAAAAGCAGGTTGCAGAGCTTTTGGAGCTGCCGCTGGAGTTAGTTCAGAAGGCGCTTGAGACATAAAAAATATGTGAGAGGAGAAAGTATATGATAGGAATTATCGGAGCTATGGAGGAGGAAGTAGCGGCGCTGAAAGAGGCGATGGAGATTGAAGAGGTAAAGGAGATTGCGGGGATGTCGTTCTGCCAGGGCAAACTGTGCGGGAAACCGGCCGTGGTTGTAAGAAGCGGGGTTGGGAAAGTCAATGCCGGGATCTGCGCGCAGATCCTTGTAGATGCTTTTGAGGCGGACGTCCTGATTAATACAGGGATTGCGGGTTCCCTGGACGCGCGGCTTGACATCGGGGATATCGTGATTTCAGAGGATGCGGTACACCATGATATGGATGCTACGATTTTCGGAGACCCGGCGGGATGGGTTCCGCGGATGGACACGCTTGCATTCCCGGCAGATAAAGAGCTGGTGGAGAAAGCGAAAGCGGCAAATGAGGCGGCGAATCCGGACATACATACCTTCGTGGGCAGGGTAGCCAGCGGCGACCAGTTTATTGCATCATCAGAAGCGAAGGACAGGATTGCGGATACGTTCCATGCGCTCTGCACGGAGATGGAAGGCGCAGGAATCGCCCAGGCGGCATATCTGAACAGAGTTTCGTATGTCATAATTCGAGCCATTTCGGACAAAGCTGACAACAGTGCGTTTATGGATTATCCTGAGTTCGAACGCCGTGCAATCGAGCGCAGCGTAAGGCTTGTGAAGGAACTGATGGCAAAGCTGTAATATTTCCGACGGGAAAGAATTGCAGTATTTTGACATAAAGCGACAGGACTTTGTCGTATTATGGGGAACGGATTTTATCGCCCTCCTTCGGAAATTAAAGTATAATTTCCGTTAAAGGAGGGCTTGATTTATGTTAAGATTAATGGTGGAAAGGCAGATAACGGTTATGGCGCTGGGGGTCTTTGCGGGAGTGGGGGTCCTGAGCAAATGCATGGTTAATGCAGTGCTGGCCCGTCTGGTGCATGGCGCAGGGAACATGAGCAAGAGCACGCATCCTCTGATGCGCCTTATGCGCGCGAAGTTTGAACATGCCTGCATGGTCAGCGAGACAGTGGAGAATGTGGAAGTGTTTGTGGACAAGTATCTGTACGGATACAAAGTGTTTGGGATCCGGCTCCACAGCCTCAGGAGGCTGGAGAAGGCATCGGCGCTTATGTGCATCGTGACGGGGCTTTTAGGGGCTTTTTCTACATACAGTGTCTACGGGATGAATGACCTGGTGCTGCAGACAGGCGCGATAGGAGCAGGGCTGGGGATCTTAGTGTATGTGTTCCATCTGACGACCGATGAGGACTACCGTATGAAGATGGCGAGAAACTATATGGTGGATTATCTGCAGAATGTATGCCTGCGCCGTTATGAGAGGGCGTACCAGAGGGAGCTGGAAGGAAAAATGTTCAAGGCTCAGATGGAAGAGGAGCAGTTGGAAGGTGAATTTGAGGAGTCCGGCATGGAACTTTCGCCGGACGAGGCGGACATGCTGACGGAATCAGGGGATTTGCCGGAGATGCATGCGGCTGCCGGCATGGCGGCTGAGATGGCGCAGGAGCCGGATTCGCGCGCCGTGACGGAAACGGTTTCAAAGCCAGATTCTGTTGTAAATGAGCCTCAGGGAATGGTGAAACTGCATGCAGTATCGGAATTTCGCGTGCCTGAGCAGGAAAAACGTCCGGCAGGGGCGGCTGTTGAAGAAAAGAGGGAGAACCTTGAAGGAACCGAGCAGAAATATGTGGAAAAGGAGATTCGCATCCGTCAGATACTGGAGGAGTTTATGGCTTGATTAAAGTGTGCTGATTTGATAAAATATATTATATATGCGTAGACATAAATATATTTTATGATGGAAGGACGGAATTAAGCTATGGCAAACAAAGTAACATTTGATTATTCCAAGGCAGCTTCCTTTATCAAGGATCATGAAGTGGAATCCATGAAGAAGCTGGCACTGGATGCAAAGGATCTGCTGGTTTCCAAAGAAGGCGCAGGGAATGATTTCCTTGGCTGGATCGATCTTCCGGTGGATTACGACAAGGAT
>OFHP01001536.1_pt1 | contig 10720 bp, 6 predicted proteins | sample 1521651 | NCBI WGS metagenome assembly OFHP01 (sample SAMEA3504105, study PRJEB24116) | mouse gut metagenome | biome: mouse gut; feature: mouse-associated habitat; material: faeces | place: Denmark | collected 2011 | reverse complement strand
ATTTTGAATTGGAGAGCTACGGATATACCACAGCTTTTGTCTATATGAGAAACTGCGGTACTTTTGTACTCATGTTTGTGGCGCCCATCGCGGGCTCCATGTTTACCCTGGAGTTCTACCAGGGAACCATGCAGAATACCCTGAGCTGCGGGGTCAGCCGTCCCCAGTACTTTGCGGTGAAGGTCCTCTGCCTTTTTGTGACGGGAATTCTGGTGTACCTCAGCGCCCTGGTTGTGTTTGTGGGGATCAGGAGCCTACGCCTGGGGTTCCGCCCTGAGGGTATGGTCTATCCTGACTACGGGTTATCCAGTCTGGCATTTCACGGAGGAACCTGTCTTCTGCTCTGCACCTACATGGCTTTATACATACTGATTTCGCTTCTGGTGAAAAGGCCTGGGGTGGTGTATCTGTCCGGGGCAATTGCCACTGTGGTGGAGACCTCCCTGATGAACACTGTCCCTGGTTACAGTGGCGTGATTCCTACCGTGGTGAGGATGTACGAGATGGCGGAGGAGAGAAGGGTGCTGACAGGAGAATTTGCAGGTCTGTTTGTCCAGAGCAGTGTCATGTGTGCGGCATTTCTGCTTCTGTCATACCTGATTTTCCTGAGAAAAGATATCAATTGAGATTTCATTGAGATTGAAAAGAAGGAGGCGTAGAGAGTGGGAAAGCTAGTGGGGGTGGAACTGCGGAAAATGAGCCGCTGCCGGCTGGTGTGGGGGGTGGCCCTGTTTATTCTGGGGACCAGCAGCCTTACGGCGTTTAAGGATACATATGACTATGCTGCATATACCAGGTATGCGAACTTTGAGTATATGATGTACACCCACGCAACGGCGCGTGTTTTCAGCGCCCTGACCATTCTGGTATCGGCCTATGTGGGGGCGGAAGATTTTGCCATGAGGACGGTTCAGAATGTTCTCTCCGTGGGCATTGGGAGGGTAAAATATTATGTGTCAAAGCTCCTGGCCCAGATGCTTTTTATTTTTGGGCTGTACGGGGCGGGAGCGGCGGTCTATGTGGGCAGCCGTGTGATCCTCACGGGAGGGCTCAACAGGGCCATGCCTGCAGGGGAGTATCTGGTGATCTTTCTGGTGACATTTCTGCAGCTGGGGGCCTATGTGGCAATGGCGGATCTGGTATGTGTCCTGATCAGGAATCAGGCCGCCGCCATGGCGGTTGGAGAGACCTGGTTGTATCTGTCCCTGGTACTCAGAGTGTTCTGGATGGAGGGAACACCGCTGACGGGGATTGTGTCTTATGAGCCCTTGACGGTACTGGAGAGGTTTGCGGATGACTGTGTGGGCACGGGGAAGGTGTTCAGCGGAGAGTTCTTTCTGTGTGGGCTATGTGCCCTGTGCATTATTATACTTTCTTCCGCTCTGGGATGCTTCTGGTTTGTGTACAAAGATGTGCAGCAGGCTGCCAATCCCATGGTCCGCTAGTATAATCCACAGAAATTTAGACAAGTGAAACATGTGGTTAATTGGTGGGGGTTATACTAGCATTGTTTGCAAAGTTGTTTGAACTTCATTTCCTGTATAAAAAATTTCTCCCTGGAGATAATGGACGAAAACAGGTTCTACAGAACCCGGATTCATTATGCGCTGAGGAGGAATTTTTTTATGGCCATATATTTGGAAATTGTATCCATACACGCCAGGGAAATCCTGGACTCCCGGGGGAATCCCACCGTGGAGGCGGATGTCTTCGTCCGAAGCAGCTCTGACGGGCAGTACCATATCGGCACCGCCGCGGTGCCCTCCGGGGCCAGCACAGGACGCTTCGAGGCGGTAGAGCTGCGGGACGGCGAACCCAGGTATTTCGGTCTGGGCGTGCAGCATGCCGTGAAGAACGTGAATGAGAAGATCGCTCCTGTGCTGGTGGGGAAGAACGCCATGGACCAGATTGCCATAGACAGGCAGCTGATAGAGCTGGACGGCACGGACAACAAGGGGAACCTGGGGGCAAACGCCATGCTTTCCGTCTCCCTGGCCTGCGCCAGAGCATCGGCCAAGGCCCTGTCCATGCCACTGTACCGCTATGTGGGCGGCGCGGGGGCCCATCTGATGCCGGTGCCTATGATGAACATCTTAAACGGCGGAAAGCATGCCGCCAACACGGTGGACTTCCAGGAATTCATGATCATGCCCATCTGCGCGGACAGCTTCTCCGATGCCCTGCGGATCTGTGCGGAGGTCTACCACAACTTAAAGAAGCTCCTGCAGGAGAAGGGCCTTTCCACAGGCGTGGGGGACGAGGGCGGTTTCGCGCCTGACCTGCCGGACGCGGAGAGCGTGCTGACCTTTCTGGTGGACGCCATCCGGGCCTCCGGCTACAAGCCCGGCGAGGATGTGTGGATCGCCATGGATGCGGCTTCCAGTGAACTGTATAACGAAAAAACGGACATGTACCACTTCCCCGGGGAGAGCAGCCTGAAAGGCGAGGAGGTCATCCGCAGCACGGACGAGATGATCTCCTATTTCGAAAGGCTCACCCAGGATTTCCCCATCATATCCATCGAGGACGCCCTGGCGGAGGACGACTGGGACGGCTGGCAGAAGCTGACGGAAAGGCTGGCCGGGAAGGTGCAGCTGGTGGGGGACGACCTATTCGTCACCAACAAGAAGCGCCTGGCCGCGGGCATCAAGCTGGGGACGGCGAACTCCATTCTGGTGAAGGTGAACCAGATAGGCACCCTCACGGAGGCCTTCGAGGCCGTGGAGCTGGCCCACAAGAACAATTACACCGCCGTCATGTCCCACCGCTCCGGCGAGACCGAGGACACCACCATCGCGGATCTGGCGGTGGCCTGGAACACGGGACAGATCAAGACCGGCGCGCCCTGCCGCAGCGACAGAGTGGCAAAGTATAACAGACTGCTCAGGATAGAGGAAGAGCTGGGGAGGGCGGCAGAATATCCCGGCCTTCTGGCATTTCATGTGCAGTAAACCATTTCTGTGCCGGTCTGCCTGAGCTGCGCTGTTTTCTATATGCCGTTTGACACTGTTTTTACAGGATTCAGGATTTGTCATACCGGAAAGTCTGGTCCGGATGACAAATCCTTTCAAAATGTCGTTTCCATTTACCGTTTCTATTTTCCCAATATCCGTTTTCCCACAAGGTTTTGTTCTATACATACAGTGCGCAACCGCCTCAAGGTATCCGGCGCCGGAATCTGGGAAAGAATGGAGGAACAGCGACAAGACTGTCATAATGCATGATTTCGACATTCTATATTCCCGCAGGCCGTCATTTTGAGCCGGTTTCAAAGCGGCAGTGCAATGGGATTGTGCAACTTGGCGAAAAATGAGTATAATGTTGTTGGCCTATTGTAAAACAATGCGCCGAATATTGGCAAAATGTGTCGTTTTCTGATTCGTCCACAGTTTTGGGGACATACGGCGGTTAAAAAAATCTTGACAATTTAATAAATGTACTTTATACTAAACTACGTTAATTGCATACGGTACTAATTGTATACAAGTATTCATGAGAGAGTGAATCATTGGTATTCAGCTCTCTTTTGTCAATCTTGGGGAATAGAGGCAATCAGGCATTATGTATGCAGGGCAAATTTTTAAAGGAGGAGAGAAAGCATTATGAAAAGAAGAAAGTTACTTGCGATTCTGATGGCTTCCGCAATGGTGTTTGGACTGGCGGCATGCGGCAATGACACGCCTGCAGACAGCAGCGCACCGTCGAATTCAGAAGCGGGCGATTCTTCTGCGGAAGGAAGTTCTGAAGAAGGCTCTGAAGAGAGTCCTGCGGAAGATTCCGGGGAAAGCTCCGCGCAGGGGGGGTCAGAAGGCACATTTGAGAACAAGGTTATCATGGGTAACGTCACTGACCTGACAGGTGATTTCCGTTTTCCCGGCTGGGGAGCCAGTTCTGTGGGCGCTTCCGACCAGGATATCGGACGTCTGACCATCGGCTACGGCACCATGGAAGTGGCAGAGGATGGAAATCTTGTGTGGAATGATACTGCCGTGAAGAGCCACACCGAGACAGAGAATGAGGATGGCACGGCAACCTATACGGTGGAGATCAACGAAGGCCTGACCTTCAGCGATGGTTCCCCCATCACGGCCAAGAACTATCTGGCAAGTACATTGTCCTTTGCATCCCTTGTAAGTATGGAGGCAGGACGTCCCGGCACCAGCGGCAACACTCTGGTGGGCTATCAGGCATATCATGACTATACAGGAGAGGCAGCAGAGGGTACATCCAAGGAATTTTCCGGAATCCGCCTTCTGAGCGATTACAGCTTTTCCCTGACAGTATCTTCTGATTATTATCCGTACTATTTCGCATATACCTATGCGGCTGCGGATCCCGTTCCCCTGGGCCTGGTTCTGGGTGAGGGCGTGGATATCATGGATGACGGCAACGGTGTTTACCTGAGCGACAGCTTCTATGAGAAGAACGGTGACAGCTATGTGAAGGCTGCCGAGATTTCGGAGAACCGTTATGATCTGACAAAGTATCCTTTCTCCGGCGCTTATGTGGTTTCCGACTGGGATGCTTCCACAAAGCAGGCTACCATGACCCTGAATCCTAACTTCAAGGGTAATTTTGAGGGACAGGTTCCTTCCATTGAGACCATTGTATATGTCAAGCTGACGCAGGAGACCCAGCTGGAGATGCTTACCAGCGGCGGTACCGATATCCTGGGCGGTGTTACCGGCGGCAAGGATACCACTGCAGCCCTGGCAGTAGTGGATGGCGAGAATTTCGCAGAGGTGCATTATCAGAGAGCCGGCTACGGCAAGATACAGTTCGACTGTGACTTTGGTCCCACCATGTTCCAGGAAGTGCGTCAGGCAGTTGCCTATCTGCTGAACCGTACCGAGTTCTGCCAGACTTTTACCGGCGGTTACGGTGTGGTGGTAGACGGCCCTTACAGCCCCGACCTTGGACCCTGGAAGGCAGTGCAGGATGAGATTGAGCTGATTGACTACGCTTTCTCTCCCGAGACCGCAAAGAGCGTTCTGGAGCAGGGCGGCTGGATTTACAACTCCAAGGGTGAGGAGTATGTGGAAGGCGCCGAAGGCGTTGACGCGGTGCGCTATAAGAAACTGACTGCAGATGAAGCAAATGCACTGGATGGAGCAAACAAGACCTATGCTTCCGTTTCCAATACCGACGGTGTGACTTATCAGACCGTGGAGATTAACGGCGAGTATTACATGCCTCTGGCAATCAACTGGTTTGGTTCCACTCCCAACGAAGTGACGGATCTGATTTCCACCACTCTGGCAAACAGCACCGACTTGTCCGCGGCAGGCATGGTGATCCGTGCCACTACCGGCGACTTTAACAAACTGCTCGGTGAGATTTACCGTGAGCCCAGCTATGGCTATAACGGAATTCCTACCTATGGTATGTTTAACCTGGCTACGGGATTCAGCGCATTGACGAACCTTGACCGTGCTTACTGCTGGTCACATGATCCGGCATGGTTTACTTATTCCGACAACAAGCTGTATGATGCCTATGACATTGACTTCCCCTATGAACTGGAAGCAGAGAAGCTGACCTATGAGCAGGCAGTGGAGGCATCCGGCGACAAGCTGGGTATGGATTATCTGTCCATGGCAATGGTTTACAATGCCACCACAGAGGATGAGTTTAACCAGTGGTATATGGGATATGTGGAGAGATGGAACGAACTGATGCCCGACATCCCGCTGTACTCCAATTACTATTATGATGTTTACAATGCCAAGATTGAGAATTTCCAGACCAGTCCGTTCCGTGGCACGGCTGCAGCGCTTCTGTATGCGAATGTAAAAGGCTATTAAGGATAGGTTTCATCAATTTATGTGACAGTGAAGGATGGGGCGGCCGTCAAGACGACTGCCCCATTTATTCTCATATAGGAAAGTGTGTTCCGTGATTCTTTCTTATAATATCAGAAACGGGGTATGATATGGGCAAGTATATACTGAAAAGACTGGGCTATATGGTGGTAGTCCTGCTGATTCTTTCCTTTCTCATGTTCTTTGTGTATTCTCTCATTCCCTATGACCGGGCAGTGGCAGAGGCAGAGCCTTATAGAAAGGGACTGAAGACCTCGGAAAATGCAACCGAACTTTATCAGGCCAGGATAGAGGAGCTGCGCCGGGAACTGGGAACGGACCAGAATGTGGTGGTACGTTATCTGGGCTGGATGGGTCTGGGGCCTATCAATGGAAAGTACAAAGGGATTCTTCAGGGTAACTTAGGTTACAGTTATGAGTATGACAGGCCGGCGCAGGAGGTGCTGGCAGACCCGATGAAGAATACTGTCTTCATCAATATTTTCGCGACAGTTTTGGGCCTGGGGATTACGATACCCCTGGGTATTTTCTGTGCGGTGCACAGAGGCAGTAAGAGGGATACTGCCGTTCAGGTAGGAACCATTGTGGGTTACAGTATCCCCGGATTTATCATTGCCATTGTATTTATCTGGATTTTTGCCATTATGCTGAAATGGTTCCCTGTCTCGGGAATGAAGACACCGGGATCCAATTATACCGGCTTTGCGGAACTGAAAGACCGGCTGTACTATATGGCGCTGCCGCTGATTGTCATGACTTTTTCCTCTCTGGGCGGTATGACCCGCTATGTCCGGGCATCCATGTCGGAGGCGCTTTCTCTGGACTGTATCCGTACGGCCAGGGCAAAGGGGCTGGTGGAGAAGACGGTTATTTACAGTCACGCGTTCCGAAATGCCCTGATTCCAATTATTACTCTGGTGATCGGATGGTTTATCGGCATCTTTTCGGGATCTATTGTAATTGAGAATATTTTCGGCCTGAACGGAGTCGGCCGCATTTATATACTCAGTCTGAACAGTAAGGACTTTGAAGTGGTGCTTCTGCTTCAGATGTTCTATGTTATCATGGGACTTTTAGGCAATCTTGTGGTGGATATTGCATACGGACTGGCAGACCCCAGAGTCCGTGTGAATAAGTAAAGGAGGAACATAAGAAAATGAAAAACGATAAGAATTCCTCCCGGAAAGAATTCGCACCTTTTCGCTGGCTGCGCAGGATGTTTTTCGGAGCATCCAGGGAACTGACCATAGCGGACGAACGTTATGACAGTCCCACCAAACTGGCAGTCAAGCGCTTTTTCCGCAAGCCGCTTGCCACCGGCGCTGTGATTGTGCTGGCGGGTATGTTCCTCTTTGTGTTCATCGGCTCGGCGATTGCCCCGGCAGATCTGACAGAGACGGGCAGCGAAATGCTGCATACCAATATGGCACCCACCCAGAGCCTGATGAAGCTGCCGGAGGGTATGAAAGACGGCGCGGTGGATATTTCTTCCCGGGGTACTTTTACCATAGGAGTGGATACCGATGGCAAGGTCTCCATGTGGGGACAGTATGTCAATATCTCCGGAGACGAAGCCAGGAACGTGATGAATATCCCCGCAGAGGTACAAAACAGCAGGATCGTGCATGTGGCGGCGGGTTCTGACCACTGTGTGGCCATTTCCGAGGACGGTCATGTCTATGCGTGGGGTGAGTTTGACAACGGACAGTATGGCCACGATGGATCCATGATTGCGGCGGCCAGGAAACAGCCGGACGAGCTGATGAACGGCGGTACCATTGACGCATCCCAGGTGCGCCAGCTGATCTGCGGCAACCAGGTGACGGCCATTCTTATGGAAGACGGCACCATCTACGCATGGGGAAATGATGGCTTAAGCGCCACAAATCTTTCTTCCGTGATCAAGCACGGCAAGAAGGAGAGTAAGATTGTCAAACTGACCTTTACAAACGATGGTATTTACGGAATCGATGAAAACGGTACTTTCGTCTGCGGCAAAAGTACAAAGTATAATATCATCAGCGTACTGGACGAGAACGGCCGCAGTGTGAGCACTGACTTGTTTGAATATATCGGAGAGCGGAAGGTGGTTGATATCGCCGCTTCCGGCAACGCCCTGGCGCTGGTGCTGGACGATGGCGAGATTGTGGTCTCCGGTATGAAGGAACCCCTGCCGGAGCTTTTGGAAGGGGAAAACGCAGTGACGGTATCCGGGGGAACCAGACATTTTACGCTGACCACGGACCAGGGCAGGGTTTATGCATGGGGCCAGAGTTACCGCAATCAGTGTAAGATTCCCGTAGCCCTTCAGGAAGAGGGCGCTGTGGATAAGGTATTTGCCAGCGGTTTCCAGAATTATGCGTTCAAAGATGGAAAATTTGTTGACTGCTGGGGCCTGAAGGGCTATCTCATGGGCACGGACGATATGGGACGTGATGTGTTTAACCGTATTATGAACGGCGGTAAGATGACCATGACGGTGGGTGCCGTGGCAGTTATCGTATCCACCATAATTGGTATTATCATAGGATGTATTTCCGGATATTTCGGCGGCCCGGTGGATATGTTCCTGATGCGTGTGACAGAGATTGTGGGAGCCATTCCCTTCCTGCCCTTTGCACTGTGTCTGTCGGCTATTTTCCAGGGATCCGATATTCATGAAGATACCCGTATTGCGATGATCATGCTGATACTGGGTGTGCTTTCTTGGACGGGCCTGGCCAGGCTGGTGAGAGGCCAGATTCTGGCAGAGCGCGAAAAAGAATTTGTCACTGCCGCCCGTTCCATGGGTGTGAAAGAAAAACGAATCGCGTTCCGGCATATCCTGCCCAATATTATCTCTGTCATTCTGGTGACGGTGACACTGGATTTTGCCGGCTGTATGCTGACGGAGTCCTCGCTGTCCTATCTGGGTTTTGGTGTGCAGCTTCCCCGTCCTACATGGGGTAATATGCTGGACGGTTCCCGTAATGCCCTGGTCATCCAGTCTTTCTGGTGGAGATGGGTGTTCCCGGCATTGTTCCTTTCCATTGTGGTTATCTGTATCAATATTATCGGCGATACCCTGCGGGATGTGCTTGACCCGAAATCGGAGGTGGAAAAATAATGGCTGAACCCTTACTTGAAGTGAAGAACCTTCGTACTTTTTTTAAAACGAGAAACGGCACCGTGAAAGCCGTAAATGATGTTTCATATTCCATATATCCCGGCCGTACCCTTGGCATTGTGGGAGAGTCCGGCTCCGGGAAAAGCGTCACTGCCATGAGCGTTCTGAGGCTTCTGGATGCCAATGGCTATATTGCCGGGGGCACAGTCACTTTTGCCGGCCAGGATCTGGCAAAAGTGTCCACCCAGGAGATGTATCATATCAGGGGAAACAGGATTTCCGTGATCTTCCAGGAACCCATGACAAGCTTAAACCCGGTGTTTTCCATAAAAAGACAGCTGTCCGAGCCTTTTATGGTTCATCAGAATCTGAGCAGAAAGGAAGCGGCGGAAAAGAGCATTGAGATGCTCCGGGCGGTGCAGATTCCCAATCCGGAAGCCGTGGCAAGACAGTATCCCCATCAGCTGTCCGGCGGTATGCGGCAGCGTGTGATGATTGCCATGGCCCTGGCCTGTAAACCGGATATCCTGATTGCAGACGAGCCTACCACGGCCCTGGATGTGACCATTCAGGCACAGATTTTAAGGCTGATGAATGAGCTGCAGAAGGAGAACGGCACGGCCATCATGTTCATTACCCATGACCTGGGGGTAATCAACGAGATGGCGGATGATGTGGTGGTAATGTACTGCGGACAAGTGGTGGAGCAGGCTCCCGCATCGCTGATTTTTACGGACTGTAAGCAGTCTCATCCTTACACGGAAGGTCTGATGTTCTCCATACCCAGACTGAATGATGACCGCGCAAAGCTGGATCCGATTCCGGGTGTGGTGCCCCATCCCCTGGATTTGCCCAAGGGATGTAAGTTTGCGCCCCGCTGTAAATATTGTACAAAGAAATGTATGGAGGAGGAGCCTGTCCTGACGCAGGTGGCAGAGGGACAGCTGATCCGCTGCTTCTATCCGGAGAAGGCAGAAAGGAGGAGTGAAGCACATGGAAAAATCACAGTCAATGGATAATGTACGGTCTTCGGGACAGGTGAAGGAGACTCTGCTGTCCATAACGAACCTGAAGAAGTATTTTCCCGTAGCCAAATCCTCTCTTTTTGCGAAACAAATGTATGTCCGGGCCAATGAAGACATTTCCATTGATATTTACAAGGGAGAAACCTTCGGACTGGTGGGAGAGTCCGGCTGCGGCAAGTCCACTCTGGGACGTGTGCTGCTCCAGCTTTATGAGCAGACCGCGGGCAGTACCATGTATTATGGGCGTACCCTGGAAGAGGTGGCGCCCCGGTATGTGCTGGATACCCTTTCCAACGCGGAAAAATATATTGACCGGTACCACAAGGCCACGGCACATGCGGAGGAAATGGCGAAAAAGTGTGACGAACTGGGCGATTCCGCCACATTCTTTGATTTGCAGAATAAAAATCTGGCGGCCTGCGATGCAAAGACGGCCCTGGATTACTGCGCCAAGATTCTGGGCGGTTTTATGGTGAAGGAAACCCGTCAGGGTGCGTCGCTTTTGTCCGAAAAGTATAAACTGACTTTCCAGGCGGCGGAAATTACTTCCAGGATAGAAGAAATTGCGGTGGAAATAGAGGCCCGGGAGGGCCTGCTGGAGGATGCCCCGGAGAAAAAACAGGCGGTAAAGGACAAAATCCAGAAGCTGGACCAGAAACAGAAGGAACTGACGGCACAGCGGGAAAAGCTGATGACATCCGCGGCAGAAATAGACAATAAGATTGCGATGCTGAAAGCACCCTTTGCCAAAGACCCGGAATTCATGA
>OFHP01001535.1_pt1 | contig 10721 bp, 10 predicted proteins | sample 1521651 | NCBI WGS metagenome assembly OFHP01 (sample SAMEA3504105, study PRJEB24116) | mouse gut metagenome | biome: mouse gut; feature: mouse-associated habitat; material: faeces | place: Denmark | collected 2011 | reverse complement strand
TCTTCGTACAAGTACCCCGTGAACGACCATACACCGTAGCCCCGCTCCTTCAGCGCGCGGGCCAGCACGGCACAGGCCTCCGGTTGCTCGAAGGGCTCGCCGCCCGAGAGGGTCACGTCGTGCACGAGGCCATTGGCCTCGATGTCGGCCAGCAGGTCGCTGATGGCCGTGACGGTGCCGCCTTCGGCCGGCTGGCTTTCGGGGTTGTGGCATCCCGGGCAGCCGTGGGAGCAGCCCTGCACGAACACGGCATAGCGCAGCCCCGGCCCGTCCACAATGGAGTCGGGCACGGTGCCGAACAGGGATATGGTCAGGTCGTTCACGTCGCTCATGGGGTCCTCGTTCATCGTGCGGGCCTCGCAGTCCGAGGCGCTTGTATCGGTTACGGGCCATCATTATAGGCTGCGCGGGCACCTCGTGTTCCGCAACACAAAGACGGCACGAAACCGTCGCCTCCGCCTTGCCTACCTTGCCGCACGGCGCCGCCCTGCTGCAGAGGCTGCCTGCATCGGCTGTCCGCCCCGTTCCCTGTGACGATTGCGTAAGGTTGGGCGCTTGTTGACCAAGCGACGAAGGGTTTGTGGCAAAATATGCGGATGTGCAAATTAGTCGCAGCTTAAACATGGTAGAAACAAGGAGAAGCACATGGGACTCCTCTCAAGGTTCGAGGGCAAAATGGAAGACACCGTGGAAGGTGCCGCCGACCGCATGGGCGCGGCCCCGCTGTCTCCCGTGCAGATTGCCAAGAAGGCCGAGAAGCAGATGCGCCGCGAGAAGATGGTCGGCGCAGGTAAGCAGTATGCTCCCACCCTGTACACCGTGCTCGTGAACGCCGACGACGATCGGCGCCTGCTGGGCTATTACCCCACGCTGGCCGGCGAGACCGAGACCTACCTGTCCGCCAAGGCCGCCGAGCAGGGCCTCGTCATGGACGGCCAGCCCCTCGTGCGCTTCATCGTGGACGACGATTTGCGCCATGCCATAACAAAATTGTCGGCACTGCATCTTACAGCCACCGAGGCCTACCGCCGCCGTGTGGTGCAGATGGGCGAGCAGCCCGAAAGGGTGGTGAACACCGGCGCCATAGGGGTGTGGAACATTATGAACCGCTCTCTGCTCGGGCGCGGAGAGCTGGAAGCGGAGCTCGGTTTCAGCCTCGAACCTCCGCTGGCAGTGGTCACTTATCATCCGGCCACGCTTGCCGACAGCGACCCGAAAGAATGTTTCCGCGTTCTTCTCGAAGCGCTCGACGAGCATCCCGGATTGCGCGTACTGCTTACATATCCCAACAACGACGCGGGCGCCGACGGGCTTATAACCATGATTGAGGGTTATGCTTCCGCGCGCCCCGGGCGCGTGCTTGCAGTGCCGTCGCTGGGAGCCCTGCGCTATCTGTCGGCACTGCAATGCGCATCCGTGGTGGTGGGAAATTCGTCGAGCGGAATTGTGGAGGTGCCGAGCACGGGCACGGTCACCGTAGATGTGGGGCCGCGTCAGCAAGGGCGTCTGTGCGGCCCGTCTGTGCTGCATTGTGCTGAAACCCGCGAGGACATAAGCAAAGCCGTCGCAACAGCCCTCGGCGATGAAATGCAGGCTGTTGCCGCTCGTCGCGAGAATCCCTACTACAAGCCCGACACGCTCGGCATCATGACACGCAGCATCGCCACGTTCCTGCGTGATATGCCGCCGCACAAGCATTTCTTCGACATTTAGGGCTCTTGCTCGGGCGCTACATACCCCGGGTTGCCGATGAATTTGTGGCCGTGCATTTTCCAAAATTCCGTTTCCAGGATTTCTGCCGGTATTTCGATGTTGTTGTATTGCAAATTCGGTATAGTGCTTTTATTAACCCAAGAATCCCAATCGCCCTCCAGCCCGGAGAAATTATTGTGGTTGAGATTTGCCGATTTTGACATTATATGAAACCAACTGGGAACGTCACCATTAAGCTGGTTGCCGGATAAATCAATATCAGAGTCTAAGTGGCTTCGAAGTTCTATATTGTTCATGTCAAGTCCATGGATGACGATTTTTTTAAATAGCACTCCCCGTGGGAATCTGACGTTTTTTTCAGGCTTACGTTCCTCGTCAAGATACAAATCATCATTGATGACTTTGATAAATCCCGGATCGTCAGGGTTGAGTCTGTCGATTACCAGTGTGTTTACATTGCTCGGAATATATTCTCCATAGAAGTAAGAATCTGTACATCCGAAAATATAAAGTTCTTTAAGGTCTGAAAGCCATCTAAGTTCATACGGATTTCCGTTGCCCTTGGTGATGTATAGAGTGATTGCGCCTACTGCCAAACATTGTCCCTGGTCTTCATCATACACAGTGTCAAGTTGTATTTCTCTCCATGTGGATTTGTCGGCCGGATTCCAGGGCACAGGATATTCATCCGAAGTAGTATTGAGTTGTCTTGAAATTTTGTTTATTACAACAGAGTCTAATAGCCGCATTTTCAAGGATGGTGGTGCAGGGGCTTCGGGTTCGTTACTGCAATTCCAAAGCAGAATTGGCAACAGCGTAGCTATGGCAACTATAATCTTTTTCATGATGGCGTTTTTGAGGGTTAAAAGTAGAAGCCGTAGAAATGGTTGTCTGAACTATTAAGGAGATAACTGTATGGTGGGTTGTTCACTACCGAGGAATTAGGGTAGGTAGACGGCGCGTAGTCCACGTCGTAGACACGAGATTCGGTGAAGCTGTACTCCTTTCCATTATAATCGATGTTCATTGAAAGGGTGACAACGGCAGCGCGATAGCCTGCTACATTAGTACCCCAGTCGATGTAATATGTAGTGTTGTCGGTCAGTGGTGTTGATTCTGGTCGGTTTTCAACCATGCCGTTTAATGACCTTTCCAAGTGGTCAACTCCATAGATGGTGACGCCGTTATTAGAGGTCAGATTGTTTAGCGTATTGTATGCGATTTTGTTTTTCCCGGTATGAGATAGTTTGCGGTTTCCTCCTACTACATCAATAATTTTGGCAGACGCGCTGTAGGATTTTATGTAGTCTTTTATGGCCGGATTGAATACTATATTTATATCGCCTATCGTTGTGTTCGGATAGTCACACATTCCGTGAAAGTTGAGTAACGGTTCCTCATAGCTTGGAATTGGTACTTGATTTTTGAATTTAGTATAACGTTCATAGTAGATAGTCGGCTTGTTGCGCAGATTCCATACTCCTAATTCTATGTTGCTGGCGTGGTTTGTGGCCAACGTTTTAATGGGCGGTGCCGAAAGTTTTCTGCCATTTAGAATATCGCATAGATTGAATTTTAATGGTCGAGCTACAGATTCTCCACTGGTTTGTCCGACACCTGATAACGTCAATGTCCCTTGGGTTTTAAGGCTTACCTCAGATATAGAATAAGATGGCTCTTTTTTTGTCAAACCCTTGAATACGCAGCCAAGACCACTCGCGATGGCTCCGGCATAGTTCCCTGCAGTGAATTTAGACACTATATCTTTGATATTAAGCCCCAAGAAATTTTTGTCGAGATTTTTGCTCGCAAATTTGTCAACGGCAGATTTTGCTTTATCTCCAACTTGGTTTAAAACGGCTTTGGAAATGGCATTATTGTAAATTGATTTATCATCTGTATTGATAGTCGCTATTGTTCCTGTTGTTACGGATGTTTCCTCGCCATTGAAATTCAGGTTGGTGTAAATCGCATTGTGTGCGCTTATTGCAAGCTCGCCAGAAGAAATTGCGGGATTGTATTCTCCGATCCTGAACTGAAAGCCGTTCCATCCTTTTTTTACCCCAGATGTACCTTCTATTGCCATATTATCGGCGGTTATTGACCATACGGTATATTCGTTATCGCCATTAATAGGCTGTGAGAAATATTCATAATCGGAAAATATGGATTGAGGCTGTTTTGTATTCTGCGATGATAGATTCCATATCGTCGATGTTCCTATATCGTTGTCCTCTGAATAGTAGAATATCTTTATAATACCTGTGAATTGGTGATAAAGGCACATATAATTCAATTTAGGGTCGAGATTCGCCTTGCAGAATGTATGGAAAAGCATTATCCAGCCGTCAGCCTTTCTTACATTATTACAAAAATCGCCAGGCAATGCGCTTTGTGCACCGTTTTTCCATGGCGCAGTGACTTTAATCAGATTCCCGTCGGCGGCCATTTCGCTTAGTACTATGTAATCACAATTCTCCCAGTCTGTTAATAAGTCCGGGTTTGTTTCAGAATCAATTCCAGGCGTTATTGCTCTTGAGCCGATTTCTGAAGGGGGATGAATTTGACTTAAATCGGCTTTATCACACGCGGTCGCAGCCAAGCAAGCTAAACTGATTAATATGGAATAGGTTTTCATGGTGAGGAGGGTCGAAATGTTGCGGCCGTAATTTAGCAACAATAAAATTATTTTCCAAATATTTTAATATTTTTAAGAAAAGAATATTTGGTAGTTTGCTATAAAACCATATAAGACGCGTGGATTTTAACGTCCATGCGCCTTATATGGTTTGTAAAAAACGGTTATCGGATGTCGATGAGTTTGTGTGTCTGCAGCGACAGACGCCAGTGGGGATGCTTGAGGATGTAGTCAATTACTTCGGCGGTGTTCTGCCCGGAGCACGGTTGCAGAAACCGGCGCGGTGCCGGCAGCAGCGAAGCTATGCGCTCCACGTCCTGCCCTTCGTACACTATCTTGAGCTCGTCGATGCGGTCGATTGCCCAGGGTGCGTCTTTTGGAGAGCATGTCACCCAGTCGACGCCTGTCGGCACCGGCAAAGAGCCGTTGGTCTCTATCTGTATGTAGAATCCTGCGCCTTTGAGTGAGCGTACCAGTGTGTCGTCGAGCTGCAGCAGCGGTTCGCCGCCGGTCACGACGACATGGCGCGAGGGATAGGCCGCAACCGCTGCCGTAATCTCGGTAGCGGTCATTTCGCGGAAGGAGGCGAAATCCGTGTCGCAGAACGCACACCGGCGGTTGCAGCCGCTGAAGCGCAGGAACACGGCCGGAGTGCCCGTATAGAATCCCTCGCCCTGCAGCGAGTGGAATATCTCGTTTACGCGGTATGTGCCCGTCATAACGATTCGTCTACGGTGTAGCTTGCGAGGTTGCCTTCGCTTTCCTGCACGTCCACGCGGTAGCAGTTCGGAATCTGCTCGCATATCCACCGCGCCATGTTCTCGGCGGTGGGGTTGAAATCCACCACGTCGTTGATTGCCGTGTGGTCGAGACGGTCCATCACGCGGCGTTTGATGTGTGTGAAGTCCGTCACCATGCCGTTGGCGTCGAGTTCGCGTGCGCGGCAGTACACCACCACTATCCAGTTGTGGCCGTGCAGCACTTTGCATTTGCTTTCATAGTCGAGGCGCAGATAGTGGCTGGCCGATATTTCGAGGCGTTTCTGAACGTAATACATGTTTTTGCTATTTTTCTTCAAAGTCGGGTTGGTTCACGACGGCAATGCCGTGGGATTCTGCGAGCGCGATGAGGAAACGCAGGGCGGACTCGCGGGTGTCTTCGATTTCGCAGTCTTTTATGGCTTGCTTGAGCGTGCTTACGAGCATGCCCACGGCCGGGCTCGGCGCAAGGCCGAATATGTACATTATTTCGTTGCCGTCCACAGGGTTGCGGCGCGCGCGTTCGGCGTCGAGCGAGCGTATGTGCTCGTATTTGCGCTCCACGATGTCGAAATTTTCGAGGAAGCGCTGTTTCTTCTCCTCGTTTTTGCTTGTGATGTCGGCACGCGCCAGCAGCATAAGGTCGTCGAGATCCTGCTCGGCGTAGTTGATGAGCCGGCGCACGGCGCTGTCGGTCACTTCGTCCTCTACGAGCGCGATGGGGCGCATGTGCAGTTCGACGAGTTTCTGCACGTAGCGCATTTCGGCTCCCATGCCGAGACGCATGCGGCTGAATATGCGCGGCACCATTTTGGCGCCTATGAAGTTGTGGTTGTGGAACGTCCAGCCTGTGCGCTCGTCGTAGCGCTTGGTGGCCGGTTTGCCTATGTCGTGCAGCAGGGCGGCCCAGCGCAGCCACTCGTTGTCGCTGCCGGCGGCAACGGTGTCAAGCACCTGGAGCGTGTGGTAGAAATTGTCCTTGTGAGCCCTTCCGTGCACTACGCTTACTCCCGCCATGGCTTCCAGTTCAGGGAATATGAGGGCCAGCAGCCCGGTGCGGTGCAGCAGGTCGAGGCCTATGGAGGGGCGCGGCGAGCGCATGATTTTGCACAACTCGTCCTTGATGCGCTCCACGGTGATGATTTCGATGCGCTGCGCGTTGCGGCATATGGCGTCGAACGTGGCCGGGTCTATCGAGAATTGCAGCTGGGAGGCGAAGCGCACGGCGCGCATCATGCGCAGGGGGTCGTCGCTGAACGTTATGTCGGGGTCGAGCGGTGTGCGTATGGTGCGTGTGCGTATATCTTCGAGTCCCCCGTGGAGGTCTACGAGTTCGCCGAACGAGCCGGAGTTCACGCTCACGGCCATGGCGTTGATGGTGAAGTCGCGGCGGGCTATGTCTTCTTCGAGCGTGCCGCTTTCCACTATGGGGTTGCGCGACTCGCGGCGGTAGCTTTCGCGCCGTGCGCCCACGAATTCCAGCTCCATGCCTCCGCGTTTTATCTGTGCCGTGCCGTATGTGCGGAATATGTTGACATGGCAGCGCGGGCCGAGACGGCTCGCCACGGCTTCTGCCAGTTCGATGCCCGACCCTACGGTCACGAAGTCGATGTCCTTGCTTTCGCGGCCTATTATCAGGTCGCGCACGAATCCGCCCACGGCGTAGCACGGGCGGGACAGCTCGTCGGCGGCTGCGCCCACGGTGGCGAAGATGCGGTCGGTGAGTCGGTCGGCTAAATTCATTTGTCGAGGTCGATGATTTCTTCGGGTGCGTTGGTGATACATTCCATCGGACGGCCGTCGGCGCGCACCACATAGGTGTTTTCTATGCCCACGGCTCCGACCCCGGCTATCACGAATTTAGGCTCGAGGGCTATGCACATGCCTTCGGCGAGAATATCGCGCGAACGCGGGGCTATCACAGGCGCCTCGTTGATTTCTATTCCGAGCCCGTGGCCTACGAAACCCGCCTGCTGGCGATGGCCCATGAAGCGGTGTTCGAGGCCGGCCTCGCGGGCCATGCCGAACGCCGTCTCGTACATCTCGCGTGCGGGGCGCCCGGGAGTGCCCATTTCGGCGAGCCTGCGGCATATCTCGCGGCTTAGTTCGTGGGCACGCAAGGCTTCGGCGGGGATGTCGCCGAGGCGGTAGGTGCGTGTCATGTCGGTCATATAGCCGGTGTAGTTTCCGTTCACGTCCACCATCACGGTGCAGCCGCGGCGTATCACAGACCCGTCCGCGCCCACCGGCAGCGACGGATCCATGCCTGCGCCGCCCATGGCGAAGTCGTAGGGCGACGGCGTGTCGGCGTTGTCGCCCGTGAGCACGTTGCCCATGAACAGTTCCATTTCATCGCCGGCTGTCCTGAACTGGCCGAGGCAGCCTTCGAGGCGCGATTCGCGTTCAATCTCCACCTGCAGTTCGTAGTCTGTCATGCCGGGAGTGTAGATGGCCGGTATGCGGCGGTAGACGGCTTCCTGGCGCAGCCCCGAGCGGCGCATCATTTCTATCTGCTGCGGAGTCTTGACCGCGCGCATCGCGCGCAATGCCGCTCCGGCGTTGACGGTCTCTGTGTCCGGCCACTGCGCGGCGAATGCGGCGCTTATGCGCGCCACGGCGCTGTAGCTCGACGAGTCCATTTCAAGGGCAAGCTGCCCGGGCGCAGGCATTGCCGCGGCCACATGTCGGGCGAAATCCTCTATCTTGCGCTCGGCTGTCACGCCGTCGCTCTCAAACTGCACGCAACGGCGCAGGCCGAACAGCGGTGTGCCATCGGCGGGAACGTAGACGAAGCCTGCGAACACGCGCCCGGTGAGCCAGTACAGCGTGGCTTTGTCGCTAAGTATGGCGGCGTCGGCACACGACGCCACTGCCTGCTGCATCCGCGAGAGGCGCAGGGTGTATTCGTCGTGGTCGAGGAGTATCAGACTGCGGTTCATATGGAGAGTAGTCGGTCGAAACTGTCTATCCTGTGTTCAGCTCCTTCGGCGGTTCCGAATCCGTAAGCGGCCCAGATGGCTGCTATGCCGGCTGCGTGGGCCGAATCCACGTCGAGCTGTGTGTCGCCTACGTAGGCGGGGCGCTTCAGAGCGTGGCGTTCTACGATGAGGGCTATGTTGTCGGCCTTGCATAGGCCGTATGTGCCGTGCGCGAGGCTGTCGTCGAAGAATTCGCCAAGGCCTGTGTAGCTGAAGAAGTTGTCGATGCCCCGCGCTCCGCAGTTGCTTACGAGAAATATCCTCGCGCCCTGCTTGCGCAGGCTGCCGAGCACATCTTTCACGTGCGGATATAGAGTGCCGCCGCAGCGGGGTACGATGTCGGCCTCGAGTTCGGCCAGCCGCTTCATGAATGCCTCGCGGTCGAAGTCGCCCGGTATGAGCGCGTCCATGATAGCGTCGAGGGGTTTGCCCATCTGTGTGAACAGGCGCTCGCGGTCTATGCGCGGGCAGTCGATGCCGAAACTTCCGATGGCCGCGTTCCACACATCGCAGTATCCGTCGACGGCGTCCCACAGGGTGCCGTCCATGTCGAATATGTAGGAGTCGTATGTCATGCGTCAGTGTTTTATGAAGAATATGCCTATCTGCTCGATGCCCGGCAGCGTGTCGAGGCGCATGTTGTGGTGCACGCGCAGTGTGTCGGACGGCCCGAGGACGATGCCCCGCACCACGGTGTCGCTGCGCTCGAACGTAAGCCCCATGCCGTGGCCGTACCAGCGGCCATACACATCGGCCAGTTCCACGCAGGCGCTGTGTTCGGCTCCGTCGGGTCCCGAAATCTCAAGCCATATGTTGCTGTAGGGGTAATCGTTGCTGTGGCGCACGCTCACGACGACGTCGCCGCGGCAAGGCACGCTGTCGGTCATTGCCGAAAGCGGCAGCGCGATGGTGTCGGAATAGCGCCACCCGCCTGGGTCCACGCTGTGGAAGGCGCTTGCGGCCGCGTCGCCGCTTGCTGTGCCGGTTCCGGAGCATGCTGTGGCTATGCACATGGCTATGGCGCTTGCTATAGTGGCGAACACGGGAATCCGCATAGTGTCAGTCCTTGCTGTCGCCGCTCCTCTCGGCCGGTTTGTCGCCTTTGTTGCGGCTGCGGTTGCGCCGGTTTCCGCGATTGCGCTTTTCGCCTTCACCTGCCGGTTTTTCGGCTTTAGGCTCTGTTTTTTTCTCCGGTCTGGCATCGGGCTTGCGGTCGGAGGTCTTGTTGCGGTCTGCGCGGCGTTTTTTCTTTTTCTTTTTGTCGAAGCGTGTGAGGTCGTCCTGTCCAAGAAGGTCGCCGTAGGCCTTCGCTTCCTGCGGTTTTGCCTGTTGCGCCTCGCTTTCAAGAGTCATCGGTTTTTCTCCGGCCTTGTTCATCGCTATGACTTCAAAGGCACGGTCGGCGTCGATGGTGACGAGGTTGGCGGCCATGCGCTTGTCGGTGCTGTAGGTGATGAGGCGCCGGAAGATGTCGGTCTTGAAATGGAAGTAGGTGGAATCGGCTGTTTCAAGGCGTATTTCCTTGCTCGGCAGACTCTTTACGGCCTCTACATAGGCGTCTACCTCGAAGTTGAGGCAGCATTTGAGTTTGGCGCACTGTCCGGCGAGCTTCTGAGGGTTCAGCGAAATGTCCTGGTAACGCGCGGCACCGGTGGCCACGCTTACGAAGTTCGTCATCCAGCTCGAGCAGCACAGCGGACGCCCGCACGGCCCTATGCCGCCTATGCGTCCTGCCTCCTGGCGCGCGCCTATCTGCTTCATTTCGATGCGTACCTTGAAGTTCTCGGCAAGCACCTTGATGAGCTGGCGGAAGTCGACGCGCTCGTCGGCTATGTAGTAGAAGATGGCCTTGTTTCCGTCGCCCTGATACTCGACATCGCCTATTTTCATGTTGAGGCCGAGTTTTTCGGCTATGCGGCGTGCGCGTATCATTGTGTCGTGCTCGCGGGCCTGCGCCTCGCGGTATTTTTCGAGGTCGGCGGGTTTTGCCTTGCGGAACACCCGCTTTATCTCGCCGTCGTTCTTGGAGCGCCGCCGCAGCCTCAGACGCACGAGCGGCCCTGTGAGCGTCACCTGGCCTATGTCGTGGCCGGGCGCGGCTTCCACGGCCACCATGTCGCCGGGTGCGAGGTCGAGGTTGGTGGAGTTGCGGTAGATACCCTTACGGGTGTTCTTGAACTGCACTTCCACGAGGTCGCAGTCGCCGGCCGGTATGTCGGCAAGCCAGTCGTGGCAGGGGGGGTTGAGTTTTCCGCGTGGCTCCCCGGAGCATGCGGCGCATCCTGCACATCCCTCGCGGGTGCATCCTTCGCCCGTGCATCCGGTGCAGCTTTCGCAGTTTTTATCTTGTTCGGACATCACTTGGCGAAGCTAACGGAGCGGGTTTCGCGTATGACAGTGATTTTCACCTGTCCGGGATATGTCATTTCGTCCTGGATGCGGCGTGCGATTTCAGCCGAGAGCTTTTCGGTTTCGGCATCGTCTATCTTGTCGGCTCCGACGATTACACGCAGTTCGCGTCCGGCCTGTATGGCATATGTCTTGATTACGCCGGGATAGCTCAGGGCGAGCTGCTCGAGGTCGTTGAGGCGCTTGATGTAGGCCTCCACGATTTCGCGTCGCGCACCGGGGCGC
>OFHP01001531.1_pt1 | contig 10729 bp, 15 predicted proteins | sample 1521651 | NCBI WGS metagenome assembly OFHP01 (sample SAMEA3504105, study PRJEB24116) | mouse gut metagenome | biome: mouse gut; feature: mouse-associated habitat; material: faeces | place: Denmark | collected 2011 | reverse complement strand
CGGTACGCAACAGGATACTGCAAGTCTGCGAGGAACAGGGAATTACAATAAATGGGCTGGCTACCATATTGTAACGCTGAGTTCTGCCGCCGCTGGCTCCGTTGCTGGTGTACCAAATCTCAGCGAGAGCGGCCATGGTGGAGGGCTTTTCGCGGTTCAGCTTATCCAGAAAGGCGGGGTTCACCGTTTTGCAGTAGTTGCTCATCCGGCCCCGGTCGAGGTTGAGGGCGTCCGCCAGGAGGCACTCGTGGCTGGCCATGATGTTGGCCAGGTTCCGCAGGCTCTTGGCGTCATGCCCTTTGGCCCCGATGTGGATGTGGACCCCGCAGCCCCTGGTGGCGTCGCTCTTGCGCCGGCCTTCCGCAGGTGCCGCACCAGCCCCTGCAGGGTGTCCATGTCGGCGTAGGTCAGGATCGGAGTGACCATCTCGCACTTCTCGCTGTCCGGCCCGTGGATGCTGACGTCCTTCTGGAATTTCCACTCGCGGCCCTGGGCATCCCAGGCGGACCAGGTCATGTAACCGTTGCGGGTGGCGGTGTTCTGGTAGCGGCGGGTACCGAAGAACTCGGCGGCCAGCTTGGCGGCCTTGCTCCGCTCGATGCTGTTCATCTCGACCTCAACCCCGATGGCCTGCTTCTTCATCTCGGCGACCTGGTTCATCAGCTTCTCGTTCATTGTATTGTCCTCCGTTTGTTGTGTTTTCCCTTTCGGTAGTGTATTAATCACTCTAAACGGAGATAATAGCAAGCTAATTCGATCCATAAAGTACACAAGGATTCGCGGCCCGATTTGGTGTATTTACACGGGCTTTCCCGTCCCGACTCTCCGGCAAACGTCTTCACCGTAGACCACGTTCAAGCCGCTGCCGGTGTCCCAGCGAACCATGACGGAGCCGGTATCATCCACACCCAAAACCGTACCGAAGGTGCCGGCGGGCGGGGCTTGAGGATCATCCATCTGCACCAGCTCCACCCGGCAGCCCGCCGGATACCCCAGGCGGACTTGCTCGACAGCCTCTTTACTTAGCAGATGCCGGATGGCCTTTGGAACGGTTGCAATGGTATATGCGCAACGGCGTAAATATGGATGAGATGGCGGACAGCGTTCAAGGCATACTGAAAAGCGGCCGCTACAGGGGCCTTAAAACGCAAAAGAGAGGGGCCGGGGAGTGTCCCCCGGCCCTTGCTCAATTATCAAACTATGAATCTTTACGCCACACCTCTCTGAGCTTGTCCAATACTCCAGACTTTGCCAATATCAGCAGGACGGCGCATACGGCCCTGGGGTTTTGGCAGTTGTTCAGCAATTCGGCGAACTTTTCATGGTTATTCATGGTTGTCCTCTTTCTTCTGCGTTGACCCCACCAGGGAAAGCAGCAGGTCAAGGGCCTTGTACGGGTTATCAAACTTACTCAGTTCAAGAACCACCCGATACAGACGGGGCTTCCTTAGGTACAGCTCTTTATCTGTGTTCATGCCATTGCCCTCCTCAAATCCACACAGGCGTAGATGCACAGGCGGTTGGCGGTGTTGACCATAGCGTGGTCAACCAGCACGTTGCCCAGGGCTTCCATGAGGGCCTTGTCCTCTTTCCCGATCACCACTTCCTGATCGGGGCCGATAAGGACGGTGAAGGTGGTGTCCTCCGCCATGACGGCGGCAAGTTCTTTGATGGTCATGCCATCGCCTCCTTCTTCGCCGCCCGGTAGCCTTTGGCACGACCATAGTCAAAAGCGAGTGCAACTGCCTCCACCGCCCCCATCCCTGACACCATAGCAAACACTTCCTTGATAGTGGCGTCATACGGCTTATTACGGGGGGCATTACTTTTCTTGATGTACTGCCGGATTTTTTCGATTGTGTCCATGATATTCCTCCTTGATTTCAGGAGGGGCCGGTGGTATACTCAATTCACCGGCCCCTCCTGGGCTGTGTGTGGGCTTCTATCCTGTTGCTTTGGTCGGCGTTCAGGATGGGGGCCTTTCTCATTGCAGGTACTGCTCCAGGGTGAAGATCGCCCAGCGCAGGGCGGCAGCTGTGTCGGCGTCCTTCTCGCGCTCCAGCAACACATAGAGGCGGTCTTTATCCAGGCCGCTCATACGCTCAGCACAAAGCGGGTGGTGGTGGTCTGGCGGCTGTACTGGCCGTAGAGGTCGGCGTGGTCGGCCTTGAACGCCTTGCTGTCGAACCGCTGGCTGTTCACATTCTTCCAGGTGGCTTTCCAGCCGTCCCCCTGGAGGGCTTCGGTGCCCTGCTCGACCATTGCGGCCTTAAGCTTGTCGGTGAGGGCTTCCGCTTCCTCCTGAAGCCCCTCGATCATGGCCCGGACGCTCATCAGGTCGCGGGCGGTGCTGTTCAGTTCGGTCATGCTCATGTTGTGTACCTCCTGTTGTTATTGGGAGAGCACCGGCGGCGGTAGGCTTTATGGGGGAATCCTCGTTGGGGCCGTTCCAGATCCCGCTCCGCTCTTATAGGCCATCTCTTTTCGGCTTCCGCTTACTCATTGGAACCTTTGCCGGGGCTGTGCCCTCCTGACATGATTATAATAGCATATCTATGCTAAGATATCAATGGGCATTAGCAACAAATCTATGCTTAGATATTTATGCAAGATGTATCTGGACATAGATAGACAAATGCGGTATAATATAACCATGCTGGGGAAGGATCCTCCAATTCTGGAGGCACCCACCTATGGACAGAATGGATACAACGGACAGAACAGAGTGAAAATGTGAATTGTGTCCATTTAGTCCATTCTGTCCATAGAGTATTAGGCTTGAAATAGGAGGGAACGCCATGCCCGAGAAAACAGAGGCCCAAAAAAAGGCTCAAAAGAAATACATGGAGAAATTCATGGTTGCCAGGGTAAGAATGGAGCGGGAAAAATATGAGCGTGTTCAAGCCCACGCCGAAACCCAGGGCGAGAGCGTCAACGGTTTTATAAACCGCGCTATAGACCGCCAGATATCCCAAGACCGCGAAAAAGGCCCCTGCGAGGCTCAACAGGCCGGGGGTATATCCTTACACCCGGAAGCCCTCCAAACGACCCAGAACGCCGCGCAAAAGGCCGGGGAGACGGTTTCCCAATTTGTCGAGCGGGCGGTTGAGACACAGGCGCAGCGGGATGAGGCTTCCTTGAAGCTGGGTATCAACCCGGCCACAGGGGGCAAACTGAACAAGGAGGAGGCGTAAGTTATGGCACTACCAGCAGAAAAGGCCAGATACACATTTGCGGACGTACTCGCATGGGCGGACGAGGAACGGGCGGAACTCATTGACGGGGAGGTTGTCTTGATGGCCCCGCCGCCCTCGAGGGAACACCAGGAGATTAGCGGGGGACTGTTTTGGCAGCTGCGCTATTATCTGAGGGGGAAAAAATGCAAGGTCTATGCCGCCCCCTTTGCCGTCCGGCTGTTTGAGAAGGATGAGGACAGCCCGGAAGACGTTGACACGATGGTTGAGCCTGATATTTCCGTCATTTGTGATAAAGAGAAACTGTCTGACCGCGGATGCGAAGGGGCGCCGGACTGGATCATAGAAATTGTATCTCCCAGTACTTCCCGAATAGATTGCGCTGTCAAATTATTTAAATACCGCACTGCCGGCGTCCGTGAATACTGGATCGTGGATCCAAAACGCCGGATGGTAACTCTCAACTATTTCGAGGAAGACCTTATCAATGTGGCGTACAGCTTCGATTCCACGATCAAGGTAGGCATCTATGACGATCTGCTGATCGGCTTCTCCGCGATTGCGGATCTGTTGGACATTTAGCCCCGGGAAAAGGCAGTGGTTTTTGCGCGAATTCAATCTATTTTTCATCTAAAGGAGGTAACAATCATGGGTTTTCTGACTGGTAAGACGGCAATCATCACCGGCGCGGGCCGGGCGGTATTGAGCGACGGGCGCTGCGGCTCCATCGGCTACGGCATCGCCACCGCATACGCCAAGGAGGGTGCGAACCTGGTCATCACGGGCCGCAACATGAAGAAGCTGGAGGATGCGAAGGAGGAGCTGGAGCGGCTGTACGGCATCCAGGTATTGATCCTGCAGGCGGACGTGAACGCGGGCGCGGACAATGAGGCCGTGGTGGGAGAAGTGGTGAAGCAGACCATGGAGAAGTTCGGCAGGATCGATGTGCTGATCAACAATGCCCAGGCTTCCGCTTCCGGCGTGCCGCTGGCGGAGCACACCACGGATCAGTTCAACCTGGCGCTCTATTCCGGGCTCTACGCGGCGTTCTATTACATGAAGGCATGCTATCCCCACCTGGCGGAGACCAAGGGCAGCGTCATCAATTTCGCCTCCGGCGCGGGATTGTTCGGCAATTTCGGCCAGTGCGCCTACGCGGCCGCCAAGGAGGGCATCCGGGGCCTGACCCGTGTGGCGGCCACAGAGTGGGCCAAGGACGGCATCAATGTGAACATCATCTGCCCTCTGGCCTGGACGGCCCAGCTCGAGAACTTCGAGAAGGCTTATCCGGATGCCTTCAAGGCGAATGTGAAGATGCCTCCCGCGGGACATTACGGCGATTCCGAGCTGGAGATTGGCCGGGTCTGCGTCCAGCTGGCTTCCCCGGACTTCAAGTACCTCACGGGCGAGACCCTCACCTTAGAGGGCGGCATGGGGCTTCGTCCGTAAGCCTCTCGGTTTTCAGGATCCGGCGGAGGATACGCCCTCTTTCCGGTATCTGCGGAATCGCCCCACAGGCAGCAGGTTTCTATTCCACCTGCTGCCTTTCGTTTTCCCGGCAATCCCTGCAGTATCCGTACAGCTCCAGCTTATGGCCCGTCACCGCGAAGCCCTCCATCCCTTCCTCCAGATGGATATGGCTGAACGGACAGTGCCGCAGGGGAATCCGGGTATGGCAGTTCAGGCAGACCGCGTAGTGGGTATGGCCTCCGCGGTTCAGGCCGTATACCACAGACCCGTCTTCCATCCAGGCGCTCTTCTCCACCAGTCCCATCTCCTCGAAAGCCGCCAGGATGCGGTAGACCGTGGAAACGGCATATCCGGCTCCCCCTCCGCTGTCCCCACCGGCCGTTATCCGCTGATAAATCTGTATGGCGCTGAGGGGCTCCGCCGTCTCCCAGAGCACTCTGTATACACTTTTCCTCTGCCTCGTCCATTTCAGTCCCTGGGGATAGGAGATTTCTTTTCCGCAGTCCCCGTAGGGCAGCTCCTGGGCGGGCATCTTCAGTTTCCTGTTCATGGCTTTCTTCTCCTGTCCTTCCGCAATGCATGGGCCATTGCCGGAGCCTTCGTCCGTCCCTGTCCTGTGCGGGCTATAAGCAACCCAGCGCCCGGGCCACTGCCCCCAGGGAGCGAACAGCCTTCATGCGATTCCCATCCACTCCACGGCAATCCCCGCAGCCACGCCGATCGCGTAGAGCAGCCCCAGTATCTTCAGGTTCTCCCGCCTGTCGCGGTTCACCCGGAACAGCACCAGCAGGCCTACGCCGGAACCCGCCAGCAGACCTGCCAGGGCGGCCCCAAGCCCCATGGAACCCGCCAGATACAGCTGGGTAATCACCACCGAACCGGCGCAGTTGGGTATCAGGCCCACAAGCCCCGCCAGCACAGGCCCCGCGAAAGGCCTGTTCAGGATCAATGTCCCCAGGGCGTCCTCCCCCAGGAAGTGCAGGATCAGATTCAGCCCCAGGTTCACCGCCAGGATGAAGAACGCGATCTTCGCCGTATGGGACAGGGCGGAGCGCAGGATGCCTTTCTCGCAGTGGCAGCGCTCCTGCTCGCAGATGTCATGGATGCCATCGGGCTTTTGTCTTCCCTCCCTGTTGCGGCCAAGCAGGTCGATGACAAGCCCCGCCGCCATGCCCACCAGGGCCTTGCCTGCCAGGATCTTCAGAATCATGCCCACTGGGGCCCGCTGGGAAATCAGGATGGGCAGCATCTCGTCCGATGTGGACAGGTACACCGCCATCAGCGTGCCCAGCGTGATGACCCGCCCGGCATACAGGTTCGATGCCGCCGCGGAGAAGCCGCACTGGGGCAGGGCCCCCAGCAGCCCGCCCACAATGGGCGCGGCCAGGCCCGCGGCGAAATGCCTCCGCGGGGAATGCCCCGTATCCTCCGCAGCTCCCGGCCGCCGGATCAGCTTCCTGGCATGTTCTCCCGTCCTGTGCTCCAGGTACTCCATCGCGAGATAGGTCAGGAATAAAAAGGGAATCAGCTTCACGCTGTCCATGAGCGCGTCCTCTATTAAATGCAGCATTGCAAACATCCTTTCTGTTCAAAGACAGCCATTCGGCAAAGTCAGTCTTTTCCGAATACTACATGATTCGTCCGGGCTTTGCCTTCACACCACAGAGTCCCAGATGCAAATGCGACTCATTTGCATCTGGGACTATAACACATTTTTCCCTCTTCTGTCAATACCTGTTCCTCAAATCTCACGGCGGGCGATGCATATGCGCTTGCTGTCTCGTGATTTTCGTGCAAAATGCGCGCGAAAGCGCTTCGCTGAGACATCTACAATCTGTAAACAATGACCACATGCGCGCTGCCCGGCAGGCCCGGAAAAGTCCATTGCCAAGGACGGCATCACTCCGCCAGATACATCTTCAGCCCGTCCTCTATCCTCTGGACAGTGGCTTCATTGGTCTGCGAGCCCTCCAGATATGCCCCCAGCGCCTCGATCAATACCTCCCGTATCTTCGCATCCTCCGCCGCCGATTTATCCAGGGTCTTGCATATGGCCAGCAGAGCCTCCGCCGTCTCGTCGGAATACTGCCTGATGGCGAATTCCACCTCGCCGCCCTCCGCCTCTATGGATGTGAAGGCCTCCGATTCCGAGCGGTCCTCATGGGCCTGCTTCTCCAGAGAGGCCAGGTTCACCGGGAACCCCAGGTAATGGTCCTTATCCTGCACGCTCTCGGACAGGGCCAGGCGCAGGAAATCCATCGCAGTGTCCTGATACCGGCTCTTGGCGCATATCCCTGTCTGCAGGAGCGGCAGGAAGCTGTTCTCATAGGCGGCAAAGCTTCCCTGGATATAATCCACGATCGCTATGGGGAACATGCAGTTCTTGAATCCGGTGACTTCACTGAACGCAAGCTTTGCCCCGGAGGCCAGATCCCACATGCTGTAGGCCCGCTCCCCCTTTCCTCTGGATTCCACAATGCCGCAGCTGTCCGCAATCTTTTTCAGGCACTCCAGCCTGCCGCCCAGCGCTTCCCTGTCCAACTGCTTTTCTTTCACGATATCCCCGCAGAAATAAGGGTAGAACTTATCCACCAGCTCGCCGACTGTCTGAGGGCCCAGGTAATTCTCCTCCGTCCCGGACAGGAAATCCGCCAGAGCCTCCAGGGATGCCATGTTTTCCGCTTCGATATCCCTCCCCAAGGCCATGTTGAAGCCGAACTGCAGGGGCACGATATAGCGCTTGCCGTCTTCCTGAATATAATTCCTCGTAATTCCGGACAGCAGCTCTCCCCGCTCCTCCATGGGGCCTACAGCCTCCCCGATGTCTGCCAGCAGTCCTTTTTTCATGAAAGAATCCATGTCCAGCCCATCCAGCACCAGGATATCCGGCGCATCCTCCCCCATCAGCAGGGTATTGAGCTCCTGGTAGACCGCATTGTAATCAGCCTCCCCGCTGTCGTAGGCGGAATAGGCGTACTGTATCGTGATCGCCACCTCGGGGTGCTCCCTGTGGTACATGACGGCGGCCTGCTGCAGGAGAGGGCTCTCATAGACAGTGTACAGGTGCAGCTCCTCCTCTATCTCGACCACCGCCTCCGGATCATAAGCATAGCGGTTCAGCCTCGCGCCGCCTCCCGATTCCTGAAACAGCGCGTAGATGCTGCCGTCTTCCTGAACGGCCAGTCCCGCGCACCAGCAATCGGACATGGCGAAATCCGTCTCCGGGCCATCCAGCAGCTTCTCCCAGGCATCCGCTTCTGCCCGGCGGCGGAAAATGCCGTCCGTGCCTGCCACGATTAGGCTGCCCTCCTCTGTGGCACAGATATTCGCTCCATACGCGCTGTCTGTGGGAAAGTCGATTTTGGTCACGCTGCCGCCTGGACTGCCCTGGCGCTTTTCTATCTGCATGCCGGGATTCTCTGTGGCGCACAGATAGATATTCTCTCCGTCGGATACCACCGTATCATTATATTGCGCAGATACTTCTTCGCTTTCCAGCACATTTCCGTCCTCCCCTGACAGCAGGTCCATGGAAGTGTAGGTGAGGGCGAACAGGGAACCGTCCTCCAGCGCCGCGATTCCCCGGAGGCTCTCGTACATGCACCATTCCTCGTTCGGTACCGTCCATTTCTCCGGCGTGATGTCCTTTGCCTGACCGGCGTCGCTCTTCCATAGGCAGCTCCTATAGGAAGTCTCTTCTGGCAGGGCATAGTTGGCGGCCAGATACTGCGTGCCGTCTCCGCTCTGAGTCAATGTGACGCCCACGACTTCCTCACAGGGCAGCTCCACCGAGGCCAGCCACCCCTGTGTCACATCGGTAAAAACCTCTCCCTGTCCGGCCCATTCGCTGAAGACGGTTTTTCCGTTTTCCTGCCTGGACGCCAGCAGATGCACCTCGCCCTCTGCGGAAAATATCTGCCCGAGATTCCACGATGCCAGTTCCTCCGGCAGCTCCTGTCTTGTCTCCACCCATCTGCCCTTTAGCTGTTCTTTTGCCCCATTGTCTTCCGTTTCCCCTTTTCCGCATCCGCTGAGCGCTCCTGTCAATACTGCCAGGCTCAGGAATGCGGCAATGCTTCTGACATGCCTCATGTCCCATACCTCTTTCCGGCAGCCTTTTCTGCGCCGCTGCCTGACAGTATTATAATTCCTGTCGCCGCCCGGATATCCTAACTATATCCTAAGAAGAAGTTGATAATATCTTAAGCATGCGTTTGGACAGAGCTTTGCCGACAGGGTCCTATGGGGCGGACAGCGTCTGCCGGACCTCTTCTACAGAGGTATGGAACGGCGGATAGTCCGGCATATCCGCGCTGTTCCCATTCCAATAATAATACCAGTAGGTATCTGTGCGCATGTACTCATCTACTGCCGGGAATTCCAGGGAATCGAACACTTCGAAACGGGCCTCTATCTCCTGATCTACCTGCCTCGTTCCTTTTTCTATCTCTGCCGCCTCTTCTGCAGTCACCTCGTCTCCTCTGCCAGAGGGATCGTCGGGATAGGGAAAGCTAACATAGTCTGCTGCGTTTTCAAAATTTGTCTCACGCCATCCATCCATGCCAAAAATGTGGCGGACATAGAGCGTACCCGTTTCCCTCTCCCGGTAGACTGCTGCTCCATCGTCGGAATATCCCAAGTCACTCATGCCGCCCTGCTCCAGCGGTATGCGCTGCACTTCGGCGCCGTCCCAGATAAGGGCTGTAAAGGTGAAATGATAGCGTGTAGATCCATATTCTTCAAAAACACCCTTCCCAAATATCAGTAGATCCTCTGTGCCGTCCCCGTTCAGGTCCCCAAGCGCAGCGTACATGGCCTCTTCAGGGCTATATGTATTCAGCGCCTCCAGAAGCGCCTCCCTTCGCTGGCTGTCCAGGATCCTGGCATTTTCTTCTTCTTTTTCTCTTTCTTCTTTCTGCCGCTCCAGCTCCTCTACCAGGGCATCTATTTCAGCATTGCCCGCATCCGCAATCTCCTCCGTCACATACTCCGGAATATCATCAATCGTAAAGGTCGAGACGGTGATGGCGCTGTCCTCTCCGGCGTAGACAAGCTGCGCCATCTCCCCGGCCTCTATCGAAGCTGTCTGCAGGATTTCGCCTTCCGGGCTGGAAATCGTACATTCCACCTTGCCCTCCAGAAGGCAGACATTCATATGCTGCTCATCCGGCGATTCCACAAAGCCGCAGGTGCCCCGGATGCCGACTACCATCGTAGAATTCCGGATGTCCATGGTTTCGTCCTCTTCAAGAGGTTCCGTTACATGGAAGAAGAGGCTGCCGGAATGGACCAGGACTTCCAGATGGCTGCCCTCCTTTTGGATCTCCACCTGGCTTTGCACGTCCATTTTTGCCAGCTTTGTATCGTCAAGATTGATCCAGGCATAGCTCTTGGAGCGGGTGTCCACCTGGTATCCGCTGTAGAGCTTCAGGCCCTCGATAATCGAGACGCTCTTGCCGTCCTTGTCCGCCACATCCACTTCGCCCTGTGTCCTTAAGAGCTCAATGGTAGTCGCCGCCATCCGGCCGCAGGCAGTACAGGAAAGCAGGAGCGCAGCAGTCAGCAGGACCACGGAGGCGCGCCGTAAGATGTGTTTGTAATATTTCATTTCGGTTGTTGCTCCTTTTACATTCGTATATGCTCTGGGAATCTCCTGCTCGCTTTACATACGGCATTCCAACTTTGCTTCTGCCCATTCCGCTGTTCTGTCAGACGCCTTTCTGCTGCGGGCCGGATTGCGATTCCGGAAATTCCCAGAGCCTGATCCGTATACCCGGCTCCCGCCGCATTTCTCAGCGGAAGCTCTTCACCCACGCTATCAGGGAGTCATGGTACACGTTCTCCGTCACGTCCCTGCGCATCTGGTCGGTGACGGGGCCGTTCTTCTCCATGATGGCCAGGATCGCTTCCTGGAGTCCGGCGATCTTTCCCTCCTCGAACACCTTTTTCAATGCCTCCTCCGCGGCAGCCTTTCCGTCCGTAGGCCCCGGAACCTCTGTCCTGAGGGCTTCTGCCTCCTGTCCGGTTCCCTGGCTGTCTGCTGGCTCCGCCGGGGCTTCCTCCTC
>OFHP01001526.1_pt1 | contig 10739 bp, 8 predicted proteins | sample 1521651 | NCBI WGS metagenome assembly OFHP01 (sample SAMEA3504105, study PRJEB24116) | mouse gut metagenome | biome: mouse gut; feature: mouse-associated habitat; material: faeces | place: Denmark | collected 2011 | reverse complement strand
ATCCATTGCTCCATCTGTTTTTCCTGCTCCAACCAATTGATGAATTTCATCTATAAATAAAATAATATTTCCTTCAGATTTTTTAATCTCATTTAAAACAGCTTTCAGTCTTTCTTCAAATTCACCACGATATTTCGCTCCTGCAACCAAAGCGCCTAAATCAAGCTCATATAATATTTTATTCTTTAAACTCACAGGAACATCATTTTTAAAAATACGCCAAGCTAATCCTTCAACAATAGCTGTTTTTCCAACACCTGGTTCTCCTATTAAAATAGGATTATTCTTTGTTTTACGTGATAAAATTTGTACAACTCTTCTAATTTCTTCATCACGTCCAATAACAGGATCTAATTTACCATCTTTTACATCTTGTATTAAATCACGACCATATTTTGTTAAAACTTCATATTGATTTTCAGGATTTGGATTATCAACCATATTGCCACCTCGCATTTCTTTAATAATATTTTCTAATTGTTTTTTATTCAATTGAAATCTTTGAATAAGTTCTTTAATAAATGTTATATCAACTTCGAATAATGCCATTAAAAAATGTTCAACACTTAAATAGTCATCTTTATATTGAGTCATTATATTTTGTGCTTTCATCAATAATTGATTCAAATCATAAGATATTCTTACTTGACTTTCATCAATTTGACTTAATGTTGGTTTTTGCTTTCTCTTATCTTCTAAATAAGCTATCATCATTCTTATATCTACATTTGCTTTCATAAATGCCCGATATAAAATTCCTTGAGGATTCTCTAATAAAGCGAGTAACATGTCTTCTACATCAGCAACCTGTCTATTCATTGTTATAACACTTTGAAAAGCTTTTTGAATAGCTTCTTGCATTGCTGTTGTCCACTTCTCTATATTCATTTCTATCACTCCTTTTTAGCACTCTTTTTATTTAAGTGCTAAATATAGTATAACACTTTTTTTAGCACTGTCAATATTAAAGTGCTAAAAAATAAAAAGGTAATCAATGATTACCTATATAGATTGAATAAAAAATAATGATTCTGTTGTTTCAATAATAGTTCTATCATTTTGTATTTGATTAGAAACACATAAAGGATCTGCTCTTTTTAAAGTATAATGCTCTAATGGATAATGGCACTCCTTTAAAGAAATGATACTCTCATCTAAAGCAAAAACAGAAAAATATGAGTATCCATCTTTATCAATAATATGTTTCCCAGCTTGTAAAACTTGAATTTTATTCCATTGATCATAAATAACAATATGCTTATCTTGATATTGTTCTAACAAACACATAACCGCCATAAAATGATCCATACGTCCTTGTGTTACACCATATATATCAACTTCATCATATCCCTTAGAAAATACATATTGTAAAGCCAAAGCTGTATCTGTATCATCTTTAATAGATGAATATCTTTGAATATCTAAATCCGTTAATAATTCTTCATGAGATAAAGAATCCATATCACCGATAGCCAATAAAGGTTGAATACCTTGTTGAAGTAAAAATTCAACTCCTTTATCAACACCAATATACTCAATATTTTTATCATGAACAGGACCAGCATAAAAACCACAATATAATCCTATTTTCATTTTAAAGAATCAATCGCTTTCTTACGATTTTCAGCATTAAAAATATAACTTCCTGCTACTAAAATATCAACACCAGCTTCTTTACATAATAAACCAGTTTGTTCATTAATACCACCATCAACTTCAACAAGAAAATCATATTTCTCTTTAAGTTTAGAAAGTTCTTGAATTTTATCTACAGCTCCAGTTTGAAAAGATTGTCCTCCAAAACCAGGTTCAACACTCATAACCAATACAAGATCAACATCTTTTAAATATTTTTCAATCTCAGATACTGGTGTTTGAGGTTTTATACTCATTCCTACATCAACATGATGTTGTCGAATCATTTGAATTAATTCTCTTGTTTCTTCCTCATTCTCCATAGCTTCAATATGAAAAGTAATTAAAGATGCATGAGCATTTATGAATTCTTTAACATATTGACGAGGATGACTAATCATTAAATGAACATCTAAATATAAATCGCTCACTTGAGATACATCATTAAGAATACTATATCCAAATGAAATATTGGGAACAAAATGTCCATCCATAACATCATAATGAATCCAATCTGCTCCAGCATCTCGAATAGAATCTAAGTCTCTTTTTAATTCAGCAAAATTAGCTGATAAAACTGATGGTGCTACTTTAACCATATCTTCTCTCCTTTTGTTCTTTAACTTCCTTTAAAAACATTAAATAATGTTCATATCTTTCTTTGGTTATTATATTATCCTTTACAGCTTGCTTGATAGCACATGATGGTTCACTATCATGAAGACAACCTCTAAACTTACATGAAGCAGATAATGTATAAAAATCATGATATGCTTGAGCCAATTCAACTGGCTCCATCGACAATTCTAATGAAGAAAAACCTGGTGTATCTGCAACATATCCATCATACATCTTTAATAATTCAACATGTCTTGTTGTATGTTTTCCTCTTCCCAAAGCTTTAGAAATTTGATTTGTATCAATATTCAAATGGATATCTAAAGCATTTAATAAACTTGATTTTCCAACTCCACTTTGTCCTGTAATAACTGTTATTTTATTCTTAAATACTTTTTGTATATCATTTAATCCCTGTTTTTCTTTTGAACTAAAATAATATACTTGATATTCTGCTTCAATATATGGTTGCATCACACTTTGAATTTCTGAAAAATCAATAAGATCTATTTTAGAAATACAAATAATAGGTTGAATATTTAAATGTTCTATAAGAATTAAAAATCGATCTAATAACAATGTATTCATATCTGGTTCTTTAGCAGAAAAAACAAGCAAAGCTTGATCTATATTACATATAGGTGGTCTTACCAACTCATTCTTTCTATCTAATAAAGTCAATATATATCCTTCATTATTATTCTCTATTGAAAATTCACAATAGTCTCCAACAAGTGGTTTCTGATCATTTTTTCTAAATTTACCTCTTGCTCTACATTGAAAAATCTTACCTTGACTTTCAACATAATAAAATCCTGATAAAGCTTTTACAATTTGTCCTTTTTGCATTCACTTACCTCTTTTAGTCATTATCATCATCTTGATTATCCCCATTATTATGATTAGGATTATTATTTGATGGAGTATCTGGTGTTGGTGGTTCAGGCTCCTGAGGTATCTCAGGTTTATGATCATAATATCCTAAAATAATCGTTGTACCTTTTTTTGTAATGACTCTTTTATATGGTATAGACTGTGTTATAACAACATTAATCTCCATGGCTCTAATTTCTTCAGCTGTTGTAGGTGGTGTTAATTTCTTTAATTCAACATTAAACCCTAATTCCTCTAAATCACTCTTAGCTTGATCAATTGATAATTTCAAAAGATTAGGAACTTCTTGTGAATACCCTTTAGAAACTGTAAGTGTAATAACAGTTGTTTTGATTTCATTAGGATCAATCTTATCTCCTGATAAAAGAGATTGTTCTAATATAACACCTTTATCTTCATCACTTATATCTTCAACTTTTTTAATATTCTTAGATTCAAAACCTAACTCAATTAATTCTTTTTCTATTTCACTATATTTTTTACCAACATAATCATCAATAACAATATATTTTCCTGTTGAAATCGTTAAAGTTACTTCTATTCCTTTTTGTACAGCAGTATCTCGCATTGGATCAGAAGCTGTTACTTTCCCTGTCTCATATTCATCACTAACTTCTTCCTTAAATTCAGTATTGACTTTTAAACCTTGTGATTCCAAGAAAACAATAGCTTGTTGCTTTTCCATTCCAACAACATCAGGCATTCTAAAATTATCAACAGGTTTTAAGAAAATAAAATAAATAACTGCAAATAAAACTAAACAACCTGCAATAATACCACTAATAATACCTATTCTTTTTTTATTTAATGGTTTCTTTTCTTCAACAGGCTCTTCTTCAATAGAAACAACTGATTCTTTTTTTGTAAAGAAATCTTTATCATTAGCAACAATTGTTGTTGTATCTTCAGATTCTTGATAATTAAATGTGAGTTTTTCTTCATTTTCTTTTGTTAGACATACTAATAAATCTTCATACATCTCACTTGCACTTTGATAACGTTCTTTTATATTCTTTGCAGTTGCTTTAATAATAATATTTTCAACTGATTGAGGTATAGATGGATTAAACTGACGAACAGATGGAATTTCATCACGCATATGTTTTAAAGCTATATTCACTGGTGATTCCCCATTAAAAGGAACATCACCTCTTAACAATTCATAAAAAACAATACCTAAAGCATAAATATCACTTTGTACAGTTGCTTTTTCTCCACGTGCTACTTCTGGAGCTAAATAATGAAGTGATCCCATAATTGTATCCGTTTGTGTAACTTGTGATAAAGATTGAATAGATGCAATTCCAAAATCACCAATTTTAACAACACCACTATCAGTAACCATAATATTTTGTGGTTTTAAATCTCTATGCACAATTCCCATAGAATGTGCCTTAGCAGTTGCACTAGCAACTTGTTTCATGACATCAATAGCTTCAACATAATGAAGTGCTCCACGTTTATAAATTAATTCCTTCAATGTTTGTCCAGGAACATACTCCATAACAATATAATAATCGTCACCTTCTTCTCCAACATCATAAATCTCAACTATATTTTTATGTGTTAATGCTGCAGCTGCACTTGCTTCTCTATGAAAACGAGTAACATAAACTGGATCTCCAGTTAATGAAGAACGCATAATTTTCACAGCAACTGTTCTTTGTAAAATTTTATCATATGCCAGATAAACATCTGCCATACCACCTTGTCCAATTGATTCTTTTAATACATAACGTCCAGCAATAATTTTATTTATCTGACTCATTATTGACAACTCCTTTATCCCACATTAATATTATTCCTATATTGTCTCTACCACCAAAAATATTTGCCATTTCCATTAAATGAGAACCTTTTTCATTTAAAGTTTTATATTGATCTAAAACTTCAATAATTTGTTCATCAAATAAAGAATTATACAAGCCATCTGAACACAATAATATAATTCCATTTCCAATCATTTGTTTATAAAAAGATATTTTTAAAACTTCACTAACTCCTACTGCTTGAAGTAATATATTTTTTTGCGGATGAAATTGTGCTTCATCTAAAGAAATAGAACCAGATTCAACCAACGCATTAACCAATGTATCATCCTTTGTCAATTGAATTAATTGGTGATTATCAAAGAAATAAGCTCGTGAATCACCAACATGTGAAATATAAACATATCCATCTTTAAATAAAGCTAAAACAACTGTTGTTCCCATTCCTTCAAGCTCTTTATCTAAATGACTTTTTTCTTGAAGAAATTGGTTCGCATGATAAATCACTTCACTCATCCATGTTTGAATTTCTTCTTCACTTTTAAATTCATCATGAAGCTGATAAAATTTGATAATATCTTGACAAGCTAATGATGAAGCTATTTCACCAGCATTATGCCCTCCCATTCCATCACAAAGAACAGCTAAACACTCATGCTCATTCTTTTTATGATATAGAACATAATCTTGGTTCACTTCTCTTACATTTCCTATATCAGTTTGTGCGACTATTTCCATTTTCTGATTCACCTACTTTCTTAGCACGTAATTGTCCACATGCTCCATCTATATCTCTTCCATGTTCTTTTCTTTTTGTAACATTAATTTTTAATCTTAATAACTCATTTTTAAACGCTTCAACATCTTGTAATGATGATTGTTGGTATCCATGTTCATCCACAGCATTATATGGGATTAAATTGACATATGCATTTAATCCTTTAACATAATGTGCTAATTGTCTTGCATGTATAAGTTGATCATTAACTCCTTTAAGCAATATATATTCCAAAGTAATACGTCGATTTGTTTGTTCTATATAAAACTTCATAGCTTCTCTTAATTCATCCATTGGATAAGCTTTATTAATAGGCATTAATTGATTTCTTATTTCATCATTAGGTGCATGTAAAGAAATCGCTAGATTTGTTTGGATTCCTTCTTGAGCATATATTCTTATTTTATCACTCAAACCACATGTTGAAATTGTTAAATGACGTGCTCCAATAGCTAAACCTTTAGGATGATTGATAATATGAATAAAATTCATAACATTTTCATAATTATCAAAAGGTTCCCCTGTTCCCATCACCACAACATGTGATACTCTTTCATTTGTATCATTCATCACAGATAAAACTTGATTAACCATTTCACCTGCTGTTAGATTTCTTTGTTTTTTTAATAGTCCACTAGCACAAAAACGACATCCCATATTACATCCTAATTGACTTGTTACACAAAGACTTTTTCCATAGTCATGAATCATTAAAACAGATTCAATCAGCCCACCATCTTCTAATTCAAATAAATATTTGATTGTTCCATCTTGTGAAACTTGCTTTTCTTTTATTTTTAACAATTCAATAGAATAAGTTTGAGATAACTTTTCTCTTAAAGCAAGAGAAAGATTATTCATGCAATCGAATTGATAAACATGTTGACGATAAATCCATTCAAATACTTGGACTGCTCTAAATTTCTTTTCACCAAGTGTTATAAATTCACCAATCATTTGTTCTTGTGTTAAATCATAAATCGATTTCATTAGAAAACTCCTTTTTTAATAAACACATATAAAAGCCATCACTATGATATTCATATGGAAGAATTGTTTGTTCTTGAAGAATCATCATATCAGAATGTCTTTTTATAAATGCTTGAATTTGCTTTTCATTCTCTTTTTTATTTATTGTACAAGTACTATATACCATATTACCACCATTTTTTAATAAAACATATGCATTTTCTAATAATTTTTCCTGAATTTTTATAATTTCATCCATTATATCAGAATCATGATACTTAATTTCTGGTTTTCTAGCAAGCACACCTAACCCACTACAAGGGGCATCTAATAAAATTTTATCAAAAGTTTGGTCTGAATACAAATCAATCAGATGTGTTGAATCATAAGCATGACATTCGACAATATCTACACCTAGCCTTGCCATTTGCCTTTCAACCAATTGGATTTTATGGTCATATAAATCATAAGCAACAATTTGTCCCTTATTGTGCATAATCATAGCCAAATGAGACGTCTTACTTCCTGGAGCACAACACATATCTAATACATAATCTTGTGATGTAGGCTCAAGAAGTCTCGCAACTAATTGACTAGATTCATCTTGAATTGTTATAAGTCCTTTTTTGAATTCGTCAGTATGTGCAATATTTCCCCCATTATAATAAACACAATCTTGGCTCAACTTCCCTTCTTGAAAAAGAGAATTTTTTAATATATCTTTTTTTGTACATTTTAAAATATTGATTCTTGCACTTTTATAAGGGATTTCATTATTGGCATAACATATTTTTTTTGTTTTTTCATATCCATATTGTTTATGAAACATTTTAACTAGCCATAAAGGATGACTTGTTTCTACGGAAAGCTTTTCTATATCTTCTAAATCATCTAATGATACTTTATTTTGAAAAGCATTTTTTAATACTGCATTGATAAATTGAGAAGTTTTCATTCCTTTTTTCTTTTTTGATAAATTAACAGCTTCATTAACAATCGCATAATCTGGAATATTGTTTAAAAAATAGTGTTGATATAAACTCATTAATAATAACATTTTTTCAAATGCTTTCACTCTTCCTTTAATAAAGGGTTTTAACATATATTCAAGATATATTTGATTTTGTACAGTTCCATAAACAAGTTGTGTAATAAGATTTTTACTTTCTTTTGATAAAGATAATCTTTCAAAATATGTATTTATTGTTAAATTAAGGTAACTCTTTTCTTGTTTATATTTCATTAATATTTCTAATGCAATTTGTCTATCCATAACCTTATATTTGTGAGTATGGATTAAAATCACATACTACAATAACCTTTCCTTTTTGTTTTTTATTATAATAATCATTAACCACTTCCAATGCCTGATAAACCTCTTGACTATTAATAAATTTAATTAAGATACGTTCTCGATAAATATCTTGCATCTTATAAATAACACTTTTAGCAGGTCCTAAAATAGCTCCTTGATGGATATGTGTTACAAGATACTTTTTAATATCTATTGCTGATTGATGAAGTAACGATTCATCTTTGGATTGTACTATAATACTAACAAGATGGCAATAGGGTGGATATTGAACTTTTTGACGATAAATCATTTCTTGTTGGTAAAATGATTGATAGTCATGATTAGCAGCTGAAACAATGGCATAGTGTTCAGGATTATAAGTTTGAATAATCACTGTTCCTTGTTTTTGCCCACGACCACTGCGTCCTGCAACCTGACACAATAATTGAAAAGTTCTTTCACTTGCTCTAAAATCTGGAACATTTAAACTCATATCAGCATTTAAGACACCTACAAAAGTAACATCTTCAAAGTCTAATCCTTTTGCAATCATTTGTGTTCCTAATAATATATTAGCTTCTTTCTTTTTAAACTTCTCCAAAAGTTTCATATGACCATTCTTATTCTTTGTTGTATCCACATCATATCTTATCACAGAAGCATTATGAAATGTATGAGAAATATCCTCTTCTATTTTTTGTGTTCCCATACCTACTGTTTTTAAATGTTTCCCACCACAATGTGGACACTTTTGTAACAATGGCATTTGATATTCACAGTAATGACATTTGAGTTTATGTTCATCTTTATGATAAGTTAAAGTTACATCACAATGTGGACATTTGATAACTTCTCCACAATCTTGACATCTTACAAAAGTTGCATAACCTCTTTTATTTAAAAGTAATAAAACTTGTTCCTCTTTATCTATTGTTTCTTGTATTTTTCTTTTCATTTCACGAGAAAAAAGAGAATAGTTATGATTTTTCATTTCTTCTACCATATCAATAATTTCAACATGTGGTAAAGGTTTTTGATTAATTCTTTTATCTAAAGCATATAAATCATATATTCCTTTTTGTGCACGAGAATAACTTTCTAATGAAGGAGTAGCACTGCCTAACACAACTCTTGCATGATGTGTTTTAGCTCTTATTCTAGCTATTTGTCCTGTTAAATAACGTGGTTTTGAATCTTGTTTATAACTTGCATCATGTTCTTCATCTAAAATAATCAATCCAATATTTTCTAATGGTGCAAAAATAGCAGATCTTGCTCCTACAACAATCTTCACTTCTTGTCTTTTAATACGACGATATTCATCATATTTTTCTCCTTGCGATAAACGTGAGTGCAAAATAGCAACTTGATTATGAAAACGTTGTTTAAAAACTTCTACCATCATTGGCGTTAAAGAAATCTCAGGCACTAACATCATTACTGTTCTTCCTTCCTTTAATACAAAAGATGCTAAAGCAAGATAAACTTCTGTTTTCCCTGAACCTGTTACACCGTGAATTAAAGAAACATTTTCTTTTTTGGATAAAATACCTTCAACAACTTTTTGTTGATCTTTTGTTAAAGTAATATTTTTTTGTTCTTTATTATCCATGACATAAGGTTGACGATATTGCTCTTTTTTTTGATACTCGATAAATCCTTGTTCCTTTAGATGATCAACAACACCTTTTGTATAAGGAATATCTTTGATTTGAGATAATGGATGTTCTTTTAAATATTGTAAACATTCTTGTTGTTTTTTTGTTTGAGGAATACCATCTTTTAAAACTTGAATAACAGTTTTCATTTTCTTCCCTACTGCATGATGAGTTGATGGTTTTAATTGAGTTGGTAACATTGCTTGTAAACAAGCAATACGTGGAGACATTGTCATTTTAGCAAGCTGTAAAGCTAATTCTCTTAATTCTTGGTTAAGTAATGGTTCTTCATCTATCACTTCTTGAATATATTGATAACGAAATCCATTCTTCTTTTCTAATTGTTCTTGAGTTAAATTGGTTTTTTCGACTTCTTCAACATATCCGATAATTTTTTGATATCCAAATGGAATGATAACACGTATACCTATTTGTAAATTATCATGAAATAAATAATCAAAAGTTGTATCTAATGAATGAACTGGATGTTCAATTAAAACTTTTATAATATACATATTATCATCTCCTAATCTTTATTAGTTTAACATAAATCAATTAAAAATTATAGAAAAAGGACGTATAAACGTCCTAAACATTTTCTTTAATAATTTTAGCTATTTTCTCTTTTGCTTTTATTACATTATCATTCACAACAACATATTTATATTCATCTTGTGTTGCTAATTCTTTTCTTGCTTTATCTAAACGTTGTTTCACAACATCTTCAGTTTCAGTACGTCTACCCCTTATACGACGTTCTAATTCCTCAAATGATGGTGGTACTAAAAATATAGTAAGAGCTTTAGGACATTTTTCCATGACTTGTAATGCTCCTTGTACTTCTATTTCTAATACAACATTTTTTCCTTCATTTAATAATTTTTCAACATAAAATTTTGGTGTTCCATAATAGTTCCCAACAAATTGTGCATATTCCAACAATTCACCTTTTTCAATTCCAGCTTGAAAATCTTTTTCTTCAACAAAGAAATAATCTACACCTTCTCTTTCTTTTGGACGAGGTTTTCTTGTTGTCATAGAAATTGAATATGCTAAATTCAATGATTTTTCCTTAAACAATTCTTCTCTAATAGTTCCTTTTCCTACTCCACTAGGCCCACTTA
>OFHP01001518.1_pt1 | contig 10795 bp, 10 predicted proteins | sample 1521651 | NCBI WGS metagenome assembly OFHP01 (sample SAMEA3504105, study PRJEB24116) | mouse gut metagenome | biome: mouse gut; feature: mouse-associated habitat; material: faeces | place: Denmark | collected 2011 | reverse complement strand
GGTACCACAAAACCGCCGCTCCTTCAGGGGGGAATAGTTTTCTCCTGCGGGGCTGCTTTTGTGAATGTGGGAGATTTCTTTAAAATACCGTGGAAATCCTGGAAGGTCTGTGGTAAAATATAAGAACATGTGAGATGCAGTACATATCTTATCTGCCAGGAGGAGAGTAATGTAATGAAGAAGAAAGTCAATTCTATCCGAAAACAGATTATGACCGGATACGTCCAGGTCATAATGATCATGTTTGTGCTGGTTGCGGTTTCCCTGATCTCCCTGTTTCAGATCAGCCGGGATTACCGTACTGTGTCCGACAACCGGGACAATCAGGCGTCAACCCAGACGGCGCTGGCCAAACATTATGAGTGGCGGGAGCTGCTTCAGGAGAGTATTCTGGAAGGCACGGATTTCCAGGGCAGTCTGGATCATCAGTCCTGTCTTCTGGGCAGGTGGATGGCGCAGACGGATGAGGCGGATTTGACCAATGCCCTGATAAAAAATACCCTGAACTCGATCCAGACACCCCATGAAAAAATGCATGCACAGGCGGCAGAGCTTCTTGTTCTGGCAGAGACGGACAGGGATGCGGCTTATCTGCGGTTTGTGGATGAGATCAAACCGCTCACCGCCCAGGTTATTGATGGGCTGGGCAAAATTTCCACCGAGTACCAGAACATTGCCAATGACGCCTCTGAGCAGATGGATCAGTTGATTCTGATTATGACAGTGCTCAATATCCTGTGCGCGGTTCTGGGATTTGGGGTTGCGGCATTCTATGGAAACCGTTCCGCCAAGCAGATTGCCGGTCCCATTACCGCCGTTGCCCAGTGGTCTGAGAAGCTGTCCCTGGGCGCCAACCAGATTGATGTTGACAAGAACATACTCAAGGGCAATGAGAACAATGAGATCGGCTCCATGATCCGTTCCTTCCGGCGGATGGTGGAGAGCATCCATGAGAATGTGGAAGTGGTGAAGCGCCTGGCTCAGGGGGATATGACGGTGTTCGTGAATATCCGTTCCCAGGAAGATTCCCTGGGAAGGCACCTGTACCATCTTGTTCAGTCAAACGACTTTATGTTTGCCAAGATTATCAAGATTGCCATGTCCGTTGCGGAAGCTTCCCAGCACATTGCGGGGGCCAGCCAGATGTTGGCGGACACTGCCGCCAAGCAGGCTTCTGCGGTGAATGAGCTGAACAGTTCCACAGATGAGGCCAAGGAACTCACGGTGCAGAATGCCAACGAGACCAGGAGGGCGGCAGAGCTCTCGCAGTCCATCCGGCAGGACATGCAGGACAGCAATCAGAAGATGGGACTGCTGGTGAAGTCGGTGGAGGAGATCAACAAATCTTCCCAGGAGATCGCCAATGTGATCAAGCTGATCGACGACATAGCTTTCCAGACCAATATCCTGGCTCTGAATGCCGCTGTGGAGGCGGCCCGGGCAGGGGAGGCCGGAAAGGGATTTTCCGTGGTGGCGTCGGAGGTCCGTGTGCTTGCCCTTAAGAGTGCGGATGCTGCCAACGAGAGCAAACAGCTTATTGAGGCCACCATGCGGGCGGCCAGGGACGGAAGCCAGACCAGCGCCGAGGCTTTTGAGACTTTCCAGCATGTGGTGGAAGACCTTGACAGCATTATCGGGACGGTGGGTAAGATTACGGATTCTTCCATCAGGCAGGAAGAGGCCATCTCGCGCATTCACACCCAGGTGGGATATATCAACGATTCCATTACATCCAACCTGTCCGTGAACGAGGAGGCGGCTGCGGCCAGCAGCGAGATGAGGGAAAATGCAAGGCTTCTGGAAGGGGAGATGAATCAGTTCAATCTTCGCCAGAGAGAGCTTGGGCGTGCGTATATTCCCCCTGAGAAAGTGGGGGATGAGGATTTCATCCGCGAGGCCAATGAGAATTATCAGAAGTCTCTTCAGAGCGGTTTCCCCGCTCTCTTCGGAAAAGAGAATGAGAAATAAAGAGTTCAGGAGGCAGGTGACGGGAGTTACCTGCCTCTTCTTATGCGCAGGGGCGCGTAAGGAAATTAGCAGCGAAAGCTGCACGCGCCCCGCGCGGCGAGCAGTGGAGAAGGTCGTTCCCCTGCTGGATTTGCGGAAAAACTCTTTGGTCAGTGGAAGGTATCCACACTGTAGTCGCGGTAATGGAAACCGAACCATCGTCCGGGCATGTCGCCGGGGAACCGGGGCGCGTCATAAGTGATGAAACTGCCATCCTGTGCAAGGGCCTCCGGCGTGTGAAGGCGGGTGTGTTCCAGCAAGAGATTCCACAGTCTTTGGAATATCCCGGCGTATTCCGGATCCGCGGACAGGTCATGCTGTTCCATGGGATCCCTGTTCAGGTCAAAGAGCAGCACATGATCTCCCACGGCGGAATAAATCAGTTTATGTTTCCGTTCCATGACGCAGAAATTCCGGTTCAGGCTGTTGCCGAAAAATACGCGGTCTTCTTTGGGGACGGAAGGCGAGAGCAGATTTCTTCCGGACAGGCCCTCCGGGCCGGGCAGTCCTGCCATGGCCAGTATGGTAGGGCAGAGATCGGCCAGGGTGACAAGGTGATCGGCCCGCAGATTATGGGGAATTCCGCGCTGCTGGGGCGGCATAATCAGAAGGGGTACATGGGTGCTGCCTTCAAAGAACAGATTCTTCTGGGACATATGGTGATCGCCCAGCATCTCCCCGTGGTCTGAGGTGAAAATGACCCAGGTGTTTTTGAAAAGATCATTTTCCCGCAGGGCGCCGAAGATGCGGCCCAGCTGGTAATCCACCTGGGTGATGCAGGCATAGTAAGCCCGGCGGCAGGCCTGTTTCTGCTCCGGCCCCAGGAGATGCATGTTTGTGTTTTCATAAGAACCTGCCAAAAAGCCCTGGGGTGTATTCTCCAGGGTATCCGACCAGTCTCCCGTCACCGGCCGGGGAAGGGAAATGCCATCGTAGAGTTCCCAGAAATTCCGGCAGGGGTCAAAGGGAGGATGGGGCTTTGTGAAGCTGGTCCACAGGAAAAAGGGACGTGTGGAATCCCGGGTTTCCAGAAAATCGATGGCCTCGTCGGCAATCCAGGTGGTGATACTGTCTTTTTCGTCCACGGTAGAAAGGACGGGCTCTGCCTCACATTCTCCCAACCCGTGAAGTTTGGGCCGGGCCAGAGGCTGCTTTCTGTCATATTCCCTCATATAGTCAAGGGGAAGCTTCATCTGTTCAAAGCCGTAATGGGCCCTGGCGGGCTCGAAATGCATTTTTCCTTTGGCGCATGTCTGGTAGCCGGCATCCGTCAGCATGGCGGGCAGGGTAGAACGGTTTTCCGTACATTTCTGCATGAAGGCCGCGTGGGAGCCGTTGGAGGTCACGCCGCTCTCATAGCCCTCCAGGCCGGTCATGATGGTCGTGCGGGAGGGCACGCAGATGGGGCATCCGGCATAGCAGGAAGTGTAGCTGGCACCCATGGCGGCCATGTAGTTCAGGTGGGGCGTGAAGATGCTTTGGTTCCCCCAGGCATTCACAGTATCGAAGCGCTGCTGGTCGGTGGTGATCAGCAGGATGTTGTCTTTGGGCATAATGGTCTCCTTTTTTTCTCCATAGATATAGTATCTGTAATCCGTGCATCGTCAGTCGCTTTCCGGCGTCTCCTGTAGTCCCATGTAGAGGAATGTCTGTTCGTCTCCCTTGGCGATGCAGAACATCCCGCCGGCCTGGGATACGGAATCCGCCGGATATCCTTCCGTCGCCTTATCGAAATCCCGGTCTACAAGATACGCCATGCCGTCCTTTTCCAGCACAAGGGCATATCCCTGGTAAAATCCGGAGCAGTCGGCCCATTCCGGGGAGTCCACCCGGTTGCCCTGCTCGTCCAGATAGAACCATGCCTCTCCGTCGCTTGCCGTATAATACCCGTCTCCCGCCAGCTTGATATACGGATATTTCGCCAGCACCAGCTCCTGCTCATTGGTCACATCCCCTGACGCATCCGTCTGGGCTCTGGAGAAATCAATGAGGAAATCCATCTGCTCCTCCGTACCGTCGTACGCGGATCCCCGCAGCACCAGGCTGGTTCCCCTGTTGATGTACCATTGGCCGCAGTCATAGTAGGACTGGGGCCAGAAGTCATAGATGCAGTCAACCGGATCTCCCTCCAGCGAATACATATCCAGCTGTATGGACTCCCCCGCATTCAGGTCATGTATCCTCAAAAGAGAGGCCTCCAGCCATGGCGTACCCACTATGTATCCGTCCCTGGCGCTCTGCACCGGGCATCCCGGATCATATCCAAATATAGATGTGCCCGCCGAGCCGTTGTAGGAAAAGGTGGCGTAGGCTCCTTCTTCCGTCACCTCTATGACCGCCCCCCTCCGCGCGCATTTCCTCTACCCAGATTTCCTGCAGACGCGCTTCCTGCTCCTCATCCGTCCATACAATGGTTCCGTCCTTCCTGATCCGGTGCATGTTCAGATCGTCCGCGTCGGAATACAGAAATTCTCCATCCTGCAGGCTGGTGATGCCGATGCCGTACCCGTAACCAATCAGCTCATACCTCTGCTCCAGCTCAATCCGGGCGGTCTGTCTGCCCTCCGCGATATCATAACAGCATACCTCCGGCTTCCCTGCCTCATTCATATGTCCGTATGTGACCGCATTTTCGGAAATGCCCATGCAGATAAGCTCCTGCACCTCCAGGAGCACATTTCCCTGTCGGTCAAAAACCGTGGCGTTCTCCCCGTCTCCCAGGGCGAACTGCCCCTGGTCGTTGGGCGTGCGGAGATAGGAAGAATAGCTGTTGGGGACAATCTCCTCCCCCTCCAGATCCACGGCGCCGTACAATCCGTCCCGAAGGGTCACAATGACGCCTCCCGGCGCGTTTCCGTTCACAAACTCCAGACTGGCCTTGTCCGTCCGGATGACCCCCACTGCCTGTTCTCCCTCAGGCTCCTCCTGGCCCGGGGCATCCTCTGCGGTGCCGTCCCCGCTGCCCTCCCCGTCAGCGTCATCCTGCTGTACAGGAGCCAAAACCTCCGAAATCTTTTCCTGCAGCTTTGGATCCTTCTCCAGCTCCGTCCTCACAAAGTCAGGAATCCCCTCCTCCGTGAACTGTTCCAGGGCAATCTCCCCCTTGCCGTCCTTCCATACCGCCTGGGCCCACTGGCCTGCGGCCACCTCCTGGGAGGCGATTACTTCTTTGGTATCGGGATCCGTTATGCTGCACTCCACCACGCCTTCCAGGATGTAAACCCGCAGATGCTCCTCATCCGGAGCCTCCACCCAGCCGCAGGTCCCCCGGATTCCCACTACCATGTTGGAATTGCGTATGTACATGGTCTCGTCCTCCTCCAGCGGCTCCGTCACCTGAAAGAACAGGCTCCCCGCATCCAGTTCGATCTCCAGCTCCTTTCCTGACTTCCGGATGCCGATCCGGCTGTTCTCGTCCATCTTCGCCAGCTTCACGCTGTCCAGGTCGATCCACAGATACCCTTCCTGCTCCGTCCCCAACAGATAGCCGCTGTACAGATTCATGTCCGCCACGGGCTCCAGCTCCTTCTCCTCGTCGCGGACGAATGTCTCGCCTTCCGTTCCCGCAAGCTTCATCGTGGTAGCCGCTGCCTGATTTCCGCAGGCGGCGCCCAAAACCATCAGCCCCAGCGCCACAGCCATCCCTGCAATACGCGTCATCTTCTCTTTCATGGAAACCCTCCCCCTATCATCTTCCTGGTACTTTCGCTTTCTGCATTGTACCATACCTCCCAAATACCGTCAATCAGCGAAGCAGGGGCATGCTTTGCTCACACCTTGCTTATGTCTGCCCAATTGGGCGGGAAGCCCATTTCTCTCTCAATGCTTTGAAAGGGAATGGTACAGAGCCTGACCGCAAGTTCATCAGTCAGCTTCTTCAAAGCCATGAAAAATGTATCAAATGACTTTTTAGGCAACATTGTCTTGAATATGATAATAATGGCAAAAAGATCATTTTTCCCATAGATAGGATTGTTGCTGCTGTTTACCGGGATACCTAGCTTTCCATGTAAAGACAGTGTTCGTATGCTGTTTGGCTTCATATTGTTGCGCAGCGATTTCAAGTTGTAAAGCCGTTCATCGTAGGCGCAGGCGTTACGATAGATGGTAAGGAATTGTCTACAAATAACTGCTGCAAGTTTATGGCAATTTTTATTGTATTTCCGGGCTTTTGCCTGAAGCAATTGCAGCAGTTATTTTCCGACAATTCCTAAGCACTTGCAGGAAACTGTTCATTTCTTCCGGTTTCAGGAGGAAATGTCTGCCGATATCATTCTGGTCTTTTTGTTTCAGGTATGAGTAGAATATGCCAATCGTGCCCAGAGAGAGGGCATTCACCAGCACCCATAAGGGGACATAGCCATATTCCAGCATATAGTGGGAAATCATAGGATTGTTTTTAGATAGCTGCCTGGCAATTTCATGCTGCAAGCCGGATATCAGTGCGGAAATTGCCCCTATTTTCTGCGAAGCGGTCATTTTCTCCCACCTTTTGACAGAAATATCGAAATGAGCAATCTTCAGATAATTCTCATGCCCATATTTTGCGGAAAAATCATGGGCAAGCACGCTTTTCACGTTATTTTCCAATTCAAGTATATAGCGGATAAAGAGATTACGCAGTTCACGTTCAAACAAGTATAGGGAATGTATTTCCTCGAATTTTGTCCCTGAAATGTACCTTGCAACAGTGTACAAAGGGATACATATAAAAAAACAAAATAATGGACTGCCAACCTACTGAAAAACCGCTCTTTCACAACGAAGGGCGGTTTTTTCATGGGCGCAGGGAAAGGAGGCAACCCAACTACCGGGGCTTGACAAGAGAGGTCAAGCCCTTTTTTCATGCCAGAAAACCAAGAAGGAGGTATTGCGAATGGCCGATGAAAAATCGAAAAACCTGACTGGCGCAGACGGTCCGGACAAAGATCCGGCGCAGCCCGAGGCGGGCGGCTCCCCCGCTCCGGGGAAGGAGCAGAAAGCGCCCGAAGCCGCCGCACCGGAAAAAACGGTAAAGGAGCCGGAAAAGGCCACTCCGCAAAAAGCCACTCCGCAAAAAGCGGAAAAGGAACCGGAAAAGGTCGCTCCGCAAAAAGCGGCGAAAGAGCCGGAAAAGACCGCTCCGCAAAAGGCAGCAAAGGCGGAGAAAGCGCCCCAGCCCCAGAAGCCGGCAAAGGCAGCGCCGGAGGTCAAACCTGCCACACAGCCTGAAAAGGCGTCCCAGGCACCCACGGAGGCGCCCCGCCGGGGGGACGAACAGATCGTCTACTTGAAGCTGTCCGACCTCCACGCCTTCAAGGACCACCCGTTCCAGGTCCGCAACGACGAGGAAATGCGGGCCATGGTCTCCAGCGTGAAGGACAAGGGCGTCACCCAGCCCGCCATTGTAAGGCCCCGTGAGGACGGGGGCTATGAGATTGTGTCCGGCCACCGCCGCCAGAAGGCCAGCGAGCTTGCGGGCTACGCGGATATGCCGTGTATCATCCGCAACCTGACGGACGAGCAGGCCATCACGCAGATGGTGGAGGACAATACGAACCAGAGGGAGAACATCCTCCCCAGCGAGCGGGCCAAGGCCCTGAAAATGCAGCTTGAGGCCATCAAGCACCAGGGGGCGAAGAACTTCACTTCGGGCCAGATTGACCCGAAGGACGCCGGGAAACGCTCCAACGAGATCGTGGCCGAGCGCAACAAGATGACCGTCAAGCAGGTGCAGCGGTACATTAAGCTCAACGACCTTGTGCCCGACCTGCAAAAAATGATGGACGGGGGACAGGTCAAGTTCACCCCGGCGGTGGAGCTCTCGTACATCAAGCCAAAAAACCAGCAGTACATCGCCGTCGCCATTGAGAGCCAGCAGTCCAGCCCTTCGCTCTCCCAGGCCCAGCGCATGAGGGAGCTTGACCAGAAGGGGGTCCTCAACGGGGACGTGATCGACGGGATAATGATGGAGGATAAGAAGGAGGTAGACAAAGTGATTCTGACAGGAGCGGAGCTTGGGAAGTATTTCGGGAAAGAGACCACCCCGAGGGAAATGAAGGACCAGATCATCAAACTTCTGGACGACTGGAAGGGCCAGCAGAAGGAAATGGCGAAGCCGGAGAAAAAGAAGGCCCAGCCGGAGAAGTAGGGGCCGCTTCGGGTCAACTTGGCCCGAGGCCGTAACAGGGCCGGGCTTCGGATACCGGCCATTTCAGAAACAGAAACGGAGGGAAAAAAGATTGAAACGACCTTTAGCATACATCACCGCCGCATGGTGCGGCGAACCGGAGACGGACACAGAGATGGGAACCCGCTACAGCCGCATGGCATACGAGGCGGGCTTCTCCCCCGTCTGCCCCGTCCTCTACATGCCGCTGTTCCTCAACGACAGCGTACCCGAAGAGCACAAGGCGGGGATTGACATGCGCCGGGACCTGCTCCGGCGCTCCCATGTGCTTTTGGTCTGCGGAGGGGACGTGGACGAGGACGTGAAGAACGACATCGCGGTGGCCGGGCGGCTGGGGATCGCCGCCACCACCCTTGACGGAATCCTGGCCGTGAAAGGGCTGGGGAAGGATGGCGGCGGACATTAGGCTGGGGAGCCTCTTTGACGGGATAGGGGTATTCCCCCTTGCGGCCTCACGCTGCGGCATACGCCCGGTGTGGGCCAGCGAGATCGAGAAGGCCCCGGTCTCCATCACAAAGAGGCACTTCCCGGACATGCTGCACCTGGGGGACATCACGAAGCTGGACGGGGGGAAGGTCCCTCCCGTCCATGTGATAACCTTCGGCTCCCCCTGCCAGAACCTTTCCCTGATCGGGAACCGCAAGGGCCTTGACGGGGAGAAGTCCAGCCTCTTCTACCAGGCCATGCGTATCATACAGGAAATGAGGGATGCGACAAGACATGTATATCCAGTTATCGCTGTTTGGGAAAACGTCATGGGAGCGTTTTCTACAAACGACCGGATGGATTTTAGAGCCGTCCTATCCGCCTTCACGGACACCGAGGTTCCAATGCCTCCTTCTGGAAGATGGGCGGGGGCCGGAATGGTGCGAGGGGGAACGCCTGACCTGTGCTGGCGGCTCATGGACGCCCAGTATTGGGCAGGAGCCAGGCGGCTGGCGAGAAGGCAGCGGATTTTCATCGTGGCGGATTTTGGAGGGAGGCGTGCCGGAGACATACTATTTAAGCCCCGTCCACTGCTCCCGGTTCCTGAACCTTGCGAGCCGGGCGGGCTGCCCTCCCCCGGCGGAGATCGAACGCCTTTTATTGAAGCAGGGGGGCGCGTACCCGTCGTCCGGCCCTTCCAGTGCTTCCGTATGCGGGGAGCGTCCAAAAGGAAGGAGCAGGCGGCCTTCCAAAACAGCTTCGGACTGCCAGCTGACCCTTTTCCCACTCTCTTAGCCAGCGACCTGACGCCCTTCGCCTTCTGGTTCGAGGACGACCCGGAGGGCGGCTGCGTGCGGTTTCTGACGGAACGGGAAAGCGAGCGCCTCATGGGACTCCCGGAGGGCTGGACGGCATACGGGGCGGACGGCACGGAGATACGGCCCCTTGCCCGCTACAAGGCGCTGGGGAACTCTATCGCCCTCCCCTGCGCCGACTACATCATGGCCGGGATCTACGAAGCCCTGGCCGGAAAGGAGGAAACACGCGGAAATGTTTGAAGCCTATGTGACGAACCCCGGCCTTTACCCGGAGCTTGGCGTGGAGGCCGGGGAGACCCTGCGCTTCCCCACGACCACGGAGGAAGTGCGGGCCTTATTCTCCCGGATTGGCATAGACGGGGAACGGTACGGGGAGTATTTCATCACCAGCTATGACAGCGACGTGCTGGGGCTGTATGACTGCCTGGACGAGTACGCCGGGCTGGACGAGCTCAACTATCTGGCGCATGTGCTGGGGGAAGTGCAGGAACGGGGCGAGCTGGAGAAATTCGAGGCCGCAATGGCTTTCGGGGAGCATACGGACGGGGCCGGAAATCTGATTAACCTGGCGCAGAACCTGGACTGCTATGACTTCTATCCGGGGATTGGGGATGACGAAGCCCTCGGGCGCTACTGCGTGGAGGAGATCGGCGCAATCGACATCCCCGAACATATCCGGGACTATTTCGATTACGAGGCCTACGGGCGGGACATTGACTTAAACTCTACCGGGAGCTTCGTCCCCGGCGGCTATGTGCTGCGGAACGGGGAGCCTTTCCGGGAATGCTACGCCGGGCGGGAGGACATACCGGAGGAATACCGGATATGCAGGGCCCCGGCCCGGAACGAGAAGGAGGAAACACGCTCCATACTGGAGACCATCAGACAATTCAGGGAGGCCCCGCCCGCTCCCCGCAAGGACAGGGAAGGGCCTTCCCATGAGGGGCGGTAGGCTTCGGGACAAGTTGGCCCGAGGCCCGGACCCCGTGCAGAAAGGAAGGAGGTGCGCCATGCCGGGGTGACAGAGGAACAGATCGCGGAGGCGAAGCGGTGGGACCTGCTTTCCTACCTGCAAGCCTACGAGCCGGGCGAACTGAAAAAGTCCGGCCCCCGGGAATACCGGACCAGGAGCCATGACAGCCTGGTGATCTCCAACGGCAAATGGCACTGGTGCAGCCGGAACATGGGCGGGAGGACCGCCCTGGACTATCTCATAAAGGTGCGGGGGCAGGATTTCGTCTCCGCTGTGGAGACGCTCTGCGACGGGGGCGCCTCCCCTTTTCTTTCCCAGCCGGTAACATGTTACGTCTTTATAGTCCACGCTAAGTGACACTTTTACTTTTGCCATTAGTACAATCCTCCGTTTCGAACCTTA
>OFHP01001510.1_pt1 | contig 10854 bp, 5 predicted proteins | sample 1521651 | NCBI WGS metagenome assembly OFHP01 (sample SAMEA3504105, study PRJEB24116) | mouse gut metagenome | biome: mouse gut; feature: mouse-associated habitat; material: faeces | place: Denmark | collected 2011 | reverse complement strand
GGAGGCGTTAGGCTGCCCTTAGGGCAGCCCCAGCCCTAAGGCGGCCTTTGGCCGCCCCACGGGTGAGGCTCATGCGTATTACATTTCATGTTGGAGACTTCACAGTCACTGTCATGATTAAGAAACGCAGAAACCGCCACCCCGGCAGGTGACGGTTTCTATTTGATAGAATCCTGACAAATCGGGGCTGAACCGCTGACTGGCTCTCGCCCTTCTGTTATTATTATATGTTGCGCAGGCTTGTTTGTCAAGCCTGAGAAAATGTGGATAAAGGAGTAAATACCATGCAGAAAAAATTCGAGGAATACGCGAAGCTCCTGGTAGAGGTGGGCGTCAACATCCAGAAGGGGCAGAATCTGGTCATCTCCTGCCCGGTGGACTGCGCCTGGTTCGCCCGGATGTGCGCCAAAGCCGCCTACGCCGCCGGATGCCGGGAGGTCGTCATGTCCTGGGGCGATGAGCTGCTGACCCGGGAGAAGTACCTCCACGCGGCGGACGATGTGTTTGACTCCGTGCCGGAGTGGCGGGTCCGGTTTTCCACGGACTATGCAAAGGAGGGCGCGGCTTTCCTGCACATCGGCGGGTCTGACCCGGAGATCCTCAAGGGTGTGGAGCAGGACCGTCTGGTGCGCTCCTCCCGTTCCAGCGGCGCCGCCCTGAAGGAGTACCGCCAGCTGCAGATGTCCAACGCCTTCCCCTGGGCCATCGGGGCCATTCCCGTACCCAGCTGGGCGAAGAAGGTCTTCCCGGACTGCCCTGAGGAGGAGGCTATGGCGAAGCTGTGGGACGCCATCCTCACCTCCGTCCGGGTCACCGGCGACGGCAAGGCGGTGGAGCGCTGGAAAGAGCATCTGGATACCCTGCAAATTCGCATTGACAAGCTCAACGCCCTGCGTCTGGAGAGCCTCCATTATACCAACAGTCTGGGCACCGATCTCACCATCCGCCTGCCGGAGGACCACATCTGGGGCGGCGGTGACGGCACGAGCAGGGCCGGCATCCATTTTATCGCCAACATGCCCACCGAGGAAATTTTTACCGCGCCTCTCAAAAACGGCATTGACGGCGTGGTCTACGCCTCCATGCCTCTGGTGCTGAGCGGCGATCTGGTGAAGGACTTCCATTTTGTCATCCGGGAGGGCAGGATCGTCGAGGTCCACGCTCAGGTGGGCGAGGAGAAGCTGAAAGCGGAGACCACCCTGGACGAGGGCGCGTCCTACTTCGGCGAGGTGGCCTTGGTGCCCTATGACAGTCCCATCCGCAATCAGGAGCTGCTGTTCTACAACACCCTGTTCGATGAGAACGCCGCCTGCCACCTGGCCTTTGGCGAGGCCTATGCCGAGTGCATCAAGGGCGGCGAGGACATGTCCAAGGAGGAGCTGAAAGCCCACGGCCTCAACGACTCCATCACCCACGTGGATTTCATGGTGGGCACCGCCGATCTGTCCATTACCGGCAGGACCCACGACGGGAAAGAGGTCCCCATTTTCGTGGACGGCAATTTTGCGCTGTAAGCACCATATACAAAAAAGCGTGCCCTCCGGTTTTCAGCCGGAGGACGCGCTTTTTCTTATGACGGAAGTTCTGTTACCGGAGAGTCGCGCCCAGCTCCTGATCCAGAGCGGTCAGAATGTCCTTGACCTCCCCGTCCGCCTCGGCGGCGGTGATGGAGCGGTCGTCCGCCCGGAGGGTCATGCTGAACGCCACGCTCTTGTTGCCCCCGGCTACGCCCTGGCCGCGGTAGATGTCAAAGAGGACCACGTCCCGCAGCAGCCTGCCGCCGGCCTTGCGGATGCAGGCCTCCAGCTCGCCTACGGTAACCTCCTCCCTGCACACCACCGCGATGTCCCGGCTCACCGCCGGGAAGCGGGGCAGGGGATGGTACTCCGCGCCGGGGCCCTGAGCCTCCAGCAGCGCCTCAAAGCTCAGCTCCGCGCAGTAGAGCTCGCAGTCCACGCCGTAGTTGGCAGCCACAGCGGGATGGATCTGTCCCATCACACCCAGCAGCTTCTCCCCGGCATACACCCCGGCACAGCGGCCCGGATGGTAGGAGGGATCGTCCTGACAGGCCCTGAAGGCCGCGCCCGCAATGCGCAGATCCCGGAGGACGGACTCCACAGCGCCCTTCATGGTAAAGAAGTCATACCCCTCGCCGTAAGCGCCCAGAGTCAGCATCCGGGGCTCGTTGGCCAGACCGTCGGGACCGCCGGGGAGGTAGACCCGGCCGATCTCGTAGAGCCGGACGTCCCTGCTGCGGTAGCTGTAGTTCCGGGCCAGAATGTCCAACATGGAGGGCAGGGTGGTGGTGCGCATGATGGAGGTATCCTCCCCCAGGGGGTTGAGGATCTTCAAAGAATCGCGCAGGGGCTCGTCGGGAGCCCAGCCGATCTTGTCGTAGCAGGTGGGGGAGATGAAGGAGTAGGTGATGATCTCACTGTACCCGCAGGACCGGCACAGGCTGCCCAGACGGCGCTCCGCCTGCTGGACGGGGCTGTAGCCGCCCTGAGTGGTCTCTCCCCGCTGGAGGGTGACGGGGATGTTGTTGTAGCCGTGGAACCGGGCAACCTCCTCCGCCAGATCGGCAATGCCCTCCACGTCACCCCGCCAGGAGGGGATGGACACCTGGGCGGGACCGTTGGGGAAGTCGTGGTTTTCGGTGAGGATCTCCACCCGCTCAAGATAGCAGTACATGTCTGTCGCGTGGATATCCGTGCCCAGCAGGGCGTTGACCCGGGCGGGGTCCATGGCGATGGTCCGGGGCTGGGGCACGTGGTTGAGCACGTCGATCACGCCGTCCACCACCTCGCCGGCTCCCAGCTCTTCGATCAGCTGGCAGGCCCGGTCAATGGCAGCCTGAGCGTTGTTGGGATCCAGTCCCTTCTCGAACTTGCCGGAAGAGTCCGTCCGAAGTCCCAGCCTCTTGGCCGAGCGCCGGATACTGGGCCCGTGGAAAGTGGCGGCCTCAAACAGCACCGTGTGCACCTGATCCGTGATCTTGGAGTTCTCCCCGCCCATAATGCCGGCGATGCCCACAGGCTTCTCCCCGTCGCAGATCATCAGCACATCCCCGTCCATACGGCGCATCTGCCCGTCCAGAGTCTGGAATTCCTCCCCCTCCTGCGCCCGGCGCACCACAATCCTGCGCCCGGCGATGGCGTCCAGGTCAAAGGCATGCATGGGCTGGCCGTACTCCTCCATGACATAGTTGGTGATATCCACCAGGTTGTTGATGGGCCGGATGCCGCTGGCGGCAAGCCTTCTGCGCATCCACTCAGGGGAAGGGCCAATCTTAATGTCTTTGCAGACCCTGGCACAGTACCTGGGGCAGAGCGCCGGATCCTGCACTTCCACGCTCACATAGTCGTGCACATCCTCCTGGTTTCCCACAGCTTTTACCTCAGGGGGCGCAAAGGGCTTCCGGAAAGTTGCCGCCGCCTCCCTGGCCAGGCCCAGCACACTGTAGCAGTCCACCCTGTTGGAGGTAATCTCATACTCAAACACCGTATCCCTCATGCCCAGGGCCTCCACGGCATCCGCCCCCACCTGGGCGTCCTCCGGCCTGTCCTTGCCGAACCACCTGGAGTGAAGCAGCATGGCCCGGGAGGCGGGCTCTATAAACCATCCCGTGTCCAGACGCTCATCGGGCTCACAGGCCCCCAGGAAATGCCACTCTCCGTCGCACCAGGCCTCCACCCAGGCGTGGTTGTCGTCACAGTGAGTCCACAGAGGGGCATAGATCTGCCTGGCCGGAATCCCTATGCTGCGCAGAGCCGTAACTCCAAAGGTGGACTCTTCCCCACAGCGTCCCAGCACATTGTAAAACAGTGTCAGAGGCCCCTGGGTACGCCCGTCAGAGGCCCGGTAAGTGGCCTCCCTGGCGCACCAGTAGTTCACCTCCACCGCCGTCTCATACATGGTGCCCTTCTGCCGTCCTGCGGCTTCCAGAACTCTGTCGTGGAAAAACTTCCGCACGTCTGCGATATCCTCATTGTTCACCCTGTAATGAAGCACATAGTTGGCAAAAATCTTCTCCGGCACACGGCCTGCAAAATCCCCCTCATGCCACAGATACACCCCGTGCTCCGCGTAAGCCTTAAACAAACTGGCGGGATAGTCCAGAAGATCGCTGAAGGGCATGGCGCTGTACAGAAAGGTCAGAGCCTGCGCCTGATCCTGGCCGCACTGTCCCAGGATCCCCAGGATTTCTTCCTTCTTCCCAAGGAGAAATTCTTTTCCCATACCGGGCGCAAGTCCGGCCTCCTGCTGCCCTGCAGCCTGGATTCTGTCCTCCAGCAGGGCCATCTGCCTGTCAAAAGCAGCTTTTATCTCAGAAAAATACTCCGCAGAAAACATATTGATTCAATCCTTCCCGCAGAAAAGAATAAGCTTCTCTCCTGCCCTATGCCAGTTCCTTGTACAGAGTGTCCAGCAGGGTGCGTGTTCTGTCGCACTTGTGCTCCCAGTAGAAAATACCCATGTATCCCTTCTCCTTCACATACTCCGCCTTGGCCTTCAGGGAACGGGGATCGTCGTAGGAGAGGAATGTGGAGCCATTGAACAGATAGGGAGCCTGAGCCTCCTCATCCCAATAGCAGGTATAGCCGTTTTTGTCGATATAGTCTTCTACCAGAATACCATAGTCCGGGCCGTATCCGCCGCCCTTGGGGCAGAGCTCCAGAAGACCGTGGTTCCCGTTCTCCTTCAGATCTACCCACTTCCTGGAGTAGAAGGCAGCCCCCATGTTCAGGCGGTCCGCGCTGACCCCGTGAGCCTCAAACAGAGCCAGGGCCTGGGCGCAGCTGTTCCTGAACACATCTCCCACATTGGAGAAAAGAGCCGTGTGGTGCCCTGCCAGAGCGTGGAAGCCGCACTTTAAGTCATAGGTCATGACATTGATATAATCCAAATATTCCATCAGCTCCGGAAGTTCCGTACAGTTCACATAGTACACATCTGCCCCGGCGGCGATGGTCAGATAATGCTTCTTTCCCCCAAGAGCATCCAGGGCCTTACGGATCTGAGCGCAGAACAGGGTAAAATTGTGTTTGTCATCAGGGGATACCGCGCTTCCGTTGGAGGGCACACAAGGGTACTCCCAGTCCAGATCCACCCCGTCCAGATCATATTTCACACAGGCCTCCGCCAGAGCCGCCGCAGCCTTCTCCCGCATTTCCTCCGTAGCGCAGCACACGGTGAAAGCGTCCCTGTCAGCCTGCACCATGGAAAGAATAATCCGCAGATCTCCATTCCACTGCCGAATCTGAGGGATCAAATCAATTTTCTCTTTACAGCCGTTGCAGGTGACGCTGCCATCCCTGTGGAGCTCACCGAAGGCAAGGTTGATCCCTGTCAGTTTTCCGGCGTCCTCCCTGGTGAATTCTCCGCTGCCCACATATCCGATAATCTCTTTTTTCATCTTCATTCCTCTTTCTATCATTTTTATTCTCTAAAATGCCGACAGGAGCGCCAAAAAAGCATTCTGCCCTCTGGCGCTCCTCCTTTCACACTCTGACCAATCTTCCTGTCTCAAGCCTGTATAAAACTACAACTTTTCCTTCTCTCAGCCAGCCGTCAGTCCACAGGTCTGCGCAGCAGATCCGCATACCAGCAGAACACATCGGAGATCTTGTCGATGTCCCCTGACTTGCTGTTCTCCCTCCAAAGTCTCTGGTAATAGTGCAGGCATCTCTCCAGTTCTCCCGCTATAGCCGCGCCGTTCTCCGGCTTCTGGCCCTTCTGCAGATTGGAGAGGAACAGACCTGTCTCGTTCCACACCCTGGTGGCCTCCAGCGCCACATGAGCGCACTCCAGGATCCAGCGGCTGCGGCTGTCCAGATGACGGCTGCACTCCCTCAGCTTCGCCTCCAGAATCTCGATGGCTCCGTTGCGGTCGGGCACCTTGCTCATGTCTTCTTTTTCAAAGAGCTCCTGGATCTTTTCTCTTTCCCTGCCCTTCTGCGCCCACTCCTTTATGGCCACCGCATTGTACCAGCCAAAGACCTGCTTGCCGCAGCCTTCTCCCAGAAGACCCACAAACTCTCCCGATGCGTCGCCGAACTCCAGAATGGAAATCTGCCTGTTCATCTCCTCGTACTCAGGCACATTCTCTCCCCAGGAACACACCGCGCCGTAGATCAGGCCGGGAATGGAGAAGATGGGCTGGTTCACATGTCCGAAATCGCCCCAGTCTGTGTTCAGGACGCCGATGGCATTGTACTGCCTGGCAAACCCGCACATCCTGACAATATTCTTGTAGCTGCCGCTCATGTAGTTGACCCAGGTATTCCATCCGCACACTCCCGGGCACAGGTACTGCAGAGCCCCTGCCTTGTGGATAATCTTGGCCGCCCAGTCAGACTGGTTTTCCACATAGCCCCAGGTGAGGCAGATCACTTCCTTGGGCAGTTCCGGGCACAGCTCGGGATGACCGCTGATAATGTCTCCCCAGAACATGGGCACCTTGCCGTTGTCCACCAGGAACTGGAAGAGTTCCTTGATGTAATCCACATACAGGACGCCCGTTCCCTTCTCCTCCGCCAGTTTGGCGCTCTTGCCCTTGCCCAGGTCGAAAGTCTCATCTGCACAGATGTTGAACTTATCCGTCCTGAACAGCTGCATGAACTCCCTTACCAGGTTCTTCACCATGGCGATGGAGACCGGATTGGACACATTCACCGTGTGGTGCGCCATTCTGTCCTCAAAGGAGAACATTTTGCCGAAACTGTCAGGCATCTCACACAGATCTTCGCAGGTTCTGGTGCCAAGAAGCTTATACATATGACCGAAGGTAGCCAGGGAGGGAATGAGCTCAATGCCTCTGTCATAGCAGTATTGATCCAGCTCCATAATCTCTTCCGCCGTCAGGGGCTCCTCGTCCCTCCAAAGCTCCGTCATATCCCGGAAGAGGTAGGTGTGCTCCACATACAGCTGCAGCTGGTTCATCTTGTAGAAGCAGAGGGTGTCAGCCAGTTTCTTCAGGTTCTCCATGGACTGGATCCGGCCCCTGGTGGCATCGTGGTAAAATCCTCTGTTTTTGATGTCGGGCTCATCCTCAATGGAGACCCAGGGCAGAAGCCCCGCCTTCTGACGCACGATCTGGCGCAGGGTCTGAACCGCATACCCCAGAGCGTGCAGACTGCCGCCGGTGAGGAACGCGCCTTCTCTGTCAATCTTCAGACTGTAGTGATCCTGATCCAGGGACTCATCCACCTTCAGCAGAATATCCCCCTTGCGGAAAACTCCCCTGCTGATGTCCAGCTTCAGGCCGGCCCAGGTGGAAATCTCCTCCTTCAGCTGCCCTGCATAGACGCGGGCCCCCTGAGGGCATGACTGATCCATCATAATCATGGTATTCATCCGCAACATCAGGCTGCCTTCTTTTTCCTCTACTTTTTTGGGAATTGGCAGTAATATCATATCCGTTTTCCTCCGTTTTCCATCCGGGCTCTGTCAGGCCCAGTCGAACGCCAGCGGCAGGCTGGCAGAAAAAATATAATTCCGGTCTCCCCGTTCTCTCAGCGTCTCTTCCATGGTCTCTTTCGTTCTGACCACATTGTGGACATTTCTGTACCTGTCAGGGAATACCACCTTCACCGGACGATCCAGATCAAGCATGCTGTCATTTAAGAGCGCCCTGGCACGTCCCTGCGTGTCGTCCCGCTCCACCACAATGCTGTTGGTCTCACGGTCCAGGCGCGCCACAATGGTTCCCTTCCTGATCTCCCCCGGAACCTGGAGCCAGTAAAAACTTTCCACGCTCCGCTGTGCAGCCCTCTCCCTGGCATCCAGCTCCCAGATCACCCTGTCGGGCAGTGGATCCCGCCGAAACTGCTCCAGAAAGTGTACTGCGTTGGCATCCACCCTGCGCCTTGTGACCGTGCCCCGGGAAAGCCATACCCGGTTGTCCACCAGCACGGTCTGATCCTCCTGGACATTGTCGCCGAAATTATGCGGTTTATCCACATGCACATAAACATTGTGAATATACCCTTCCGGATCCCCTTTCTGCAGGGACTCCAGGTAATCCTGATACCGCACGGTCTCATAACAGCGGTCGTGAGCGGTGTCGTTCATGCCCACCTGGAGCTGGATGGGCGTGCGGTAGAGATTTACCAGGCTCCCGGAATTGTGATGTCCCGCCGACATGTGAAGGGCCGCAAACCGATCCGCCATACGAGGTCCCACCAGATAGACCCCGTCCCCGCCGGCGGAAAATCCCATCAGGTAAACTCTGTTGGGATCCGCCCCGCAGAAGGCCACCAGATTCTCGATAAGCCTGTCATAGAGAGGGTATGACTCCGGGTTGGCATGGGTATCCCAAGTATCCCTCACTCCCCTGGGGTTCACATAGATGCCGCATTTCACACTATCCTTGTAATACACACTCATGTGTTCCCACTGCCTGTTGTTCATGTCCGGCGTTTCACCGCTGCCGCCGCCGTGAAGGGCAATGTACACCGGGTAGCCCTCCGGCCCCGGCTCCCCTATCACTTCCATCCCATAGCGCATTTTCACTTCGCCGTGGGAAATACACCGCTCTTCCACTTCCGCCCTGCGGCCTGGGTCTGCCCGGAGGGAATCACAGTATTCCCTCCAGAGATCATCCAGGCATTTTTGTGCTTCTGAACTGTTCAATGTTCCTTCTCCTTTGCCCCCCTGAAATAAAAATAACAACTTGGATTCTATTTGTAGTATAACAAATATTCTCCGTTCACACAACCCGGTAGTTACGCTTTTGTCAAAGAAATTTACTCTCCCTGGCCAAAACGCAGGCCAAAGGCAAAGGCAAACTCATTTTCCGAAAATTTATACTCGTCCTCAGGCTCCGGACCGCAGCTGTTGGTGCCGATACCATCCTGTTTATAGTCAATGCACAGAACCGTGTGACCGCTCTCCTCCAGCTCGTAATTGTGCATTCTCTTCGTCAGCTCCTCCTGGGTATAGCGGGAGGCGTTAAAGGAGAATGGACGGCCTGAGGTCACGGACAGCTCCATATCCCCTCCAAACATCTGCACATAGCTCACATCCCAGTGGCTGCCGTTCTCCTGGGGATAGATATAGTCCTCAAACAGGGAGTCCACCGTCTCCTCAAATTTTCCGTGGAAGCTGGCCCTGCGCTTGTCCGTATAGCTCTCCACAGGCCCCAGTCCATAGTATGCCACCTTCTCCATATCCTTCGGAAGCATCATGCGCACGCCGAACCTGGGAAGCCTGGGGAAAACAGGATTCTTCTTCACCTCCAGACGGGCATCCACGCTGCCGTCCGCCCACACGCGCCATACCGCCCGGATATCCATGATCTTCTGCATATACACAGGGGAGAGAGACAGGTCGCTGACGATATCCACATACGCCGTCCCCTCTTCTCCCTGGATATGGGACGTGCAGTAGCACCTGGCCACCGGACGGTCATACTGTACTTCCCTCCAGCTGTTACGGATATACATGTCATTGTCCGTGGGGGCACGCCAGATATTGTACTCCATGGGATGCTCAAGAAGACTCTTTCCGTGGCTCACCATACTGGAGAACAGGCCTTTGAGCTTGTCATAAGTATAGCAGAACTCTCCTGACTCCACCACCAGAGTACGGTCGTCCTCCCGGACTTCCGGTTTTCCGCCCTTTGCCATGAGAGGCCTGTTCAGAAGCTTCCCTGACAGCACGCACCGGCTCTCCCGGGCGCTCAGCTCCACCTCGTCAAATCCCATGGAATATCCCGCCTTCAGCACACCCATGTCTTTTTTCAGGATCCAGTTTACCTTCAGATAGCACTTTCCTCTGCCGCAGCTGGGAAGTCCAAGGTGCAGCTGTCCCTCCCCGTGAGCAGGAATATCCAGCAGGGCCGGATCCTCCACATGGCCCTCCGCCACCTTCCCGCCGTCGCAGGATACCTCCCAGGCAAGGGTGCAGTAATCCTTCAGATTCAGGAAATCCATATAGTTGTGCAGCCTGAGGAGACCCTTACCGGCGTCAAAGGAGACTACCCTGGCAGGGCGGTACACATTCCAGAACTCCTTCAGCCCGGTGTGGGGCCTCCGGTCCGGATACACCAGTCCGTCCATGCAGAAATTTTTGTCATGGGGAAACTCTCCATGATCCCCGCCGTACCAGTACATTCTCCTGCCGTCCTCAGCGCATCCCTTGTCAATGGCGTGGTCACACCACTCCCAGACCATACCGCCGCAGGCGCCGTCGTGCCTCTGGACAACCTGGAAATACTCCTCCAGATTTCCCGGGCCGTTGCCCATGGCATGGCTGTACTCGCAGAGAATATAGGGGCGCTTTTTGGGAGCGGCATAGCAGTGATCGCTGTCCCTTTCCTCCGTGTCCTCAAAGTATTCATCAATCTCCTTGATGCTGGTATACATTCTGCTGTACACATCAAGGCAGGAATAGTCGTACTCCTTGTCCCCGGGCCTGCTGTAGGCGTTCTCATAGTGCGTGATACGGGTGTCGTCGTAGGCCTTGGTCCAGCGCAGGGCCTCTTCAAAGGTACAGCCGTAGGCGCACTCATTGCCCATGGACCAGGCAAAGACACAGGGTCTGTTCTTGTCCCGGATCACGCACCTGCTGACTCTGTCCACCGTGGCTTCCACAAAGAGAGGGTTGTCCGCAATCCAGGCGCTGGCTCCTCCCCAGGGCTGGCGGTAGGGCATGACGGTGCCGTGGCTCTCATTGTCCGCCTCGTCAATGACATAGAATCCATAGCTGTCGCAGAGCTGATAGAACTGGGGCGCGTTGGGGTAATGGCTGGTGCGGACAGCGTTCACATTGTGTTCCTTCATGAGCTTCAGATCCCTGTGCATCTGCTCCAGGCTGATGGCAAAACCTGTCACGGGATCGCTGTCATGGCGG
>OFHP01001507.1_pt1 | contig 10878 bp, 5 predicted proteins | sample 1521651 | NCBI WGS metagenome assembly OFHP01 (sample SAMEA3504105, study PRJEB24116) | mouse gut metagenome | biome: mouse gut; feature: mouse-associated habitat; material: faeces | place: Denmark | collected 2011 | reverse complement strand
GCCCATATACTTAGTTGAAAGACCTACGATCATAGCAAGGCTGCCGCTTCCGTCAGACATAGGATATTCACAGGGAACCCCGAATAAGATAATATCATTTCCGCTGCTGTCAGCACCAGACGCCACTTTACGCTCTCCGCTTTTCAAACTGTCCAAAAAAGTGTCCGGGTGATTCAGCTGCACCGGATCGCCGTAAATCATTTCAATCTTACCGTCTCGCGAATATAAGCCGGCACACAGAAAATGCCTTGCCCTTGAGCCGTATTCTATCTCCTCCTTCGTGCCGTAGCCGGAACTTTCCTTATCTGACGCAATATGTGCAATAGATTCTGCCATCGTAAGCCTGAGCGCAATAATTGTTTCAAAATGCAAAGACACCTGCTTATTCATTCCGGACATATAAGCTGTGCCTATATTTTCAATCGTTTTTTCGCTCATCTTATTTACAGAAATCCCCAAAAACAAAAAAATACAAATATTCAGGCAAATGATTGCCGCTATGCTAACTTTTAAAAAACGCGGCAAAACTATCTTCTTCATATTTTTTTCTCCATATCTGATTTTTCTTTATTCTACTGTCCGCGCCTCAGACCGTTCATCACCTTAAACATTTTCTGGATATCTACCGGTTTCGCCAAATGTTCATTCATTCCGGCATCCTTTGCCATTGCAACGTCCTCTTCAAACGCGTTGGCCGACAGCGCTATGATCGGCACGGTTTTTGCATCTGCCCGATCCAGGCCGCGAATCACGCGGGCCGCCTCGTACCCGCTCATGACGGGCATCATCAAATCCATCAGCACGCAGTCCAATGTTCCTGTATCGGATGCCGCGAACATATCTACGGCAGCCCTTCCATTGTTGGCACACACCACATCCGCGCCCGCATCTTTAAGCATAAACTCTAAAATCTCTCGGTTGATCTCATTGTCATCCACCAAGAGAACGCGCATTCCGGCAATATTGCTCTGCAGGTCCAGCTCCTCCTCTGCCGGATCAGCATGCTTCTCTCCGTCTACCCGGATAGGCACGGTAATATAGATTACACTTCCTTCACCAATCCGGCTCTCTACTTCCACGGTTCCCTCCATCTGCTCTGCCAGCTTTTTAACAATAGACATGCCAAGCCCGATGCCGGCATAGTCAGTCCTCGCACCTTGGTTCTCCTGAGTGAACGGCTCAAAAATATGCTTTTTAAAGTCTTCCCCAATGCCAATCCCTGTATCTTCAATCACGAACCGGAAGTCTGCAGTTCCGTCTCGGAAACCAGTCTCCCTCACACGGACAAACACAGAACCGTGAGGACGGTTATACTTAAGGGCATTATCAATGACATTCATTAATATTTGTTTCAAGTCAAGAGGATTCCCGATCAATCTGCTATGATGCAGTTCAGTTTCCTTAAGTGCCAGCCGGATTCCCTTCTCCTCTGCCTGAGCTGACATAACAGCGATGCAGCTTTCCAATATATCGTGAAGGTCAAATGGTTCTTCCACTGCTGCTGTTCCTCCGCTCTCCAGCTTGCTGACCTGAAGGACATGGTTCACCAAAGACAAAAGATGCTCTGCCGATACGCGGATTTTTTTCTGGCATTCTTTCTGCCTCTCCTCGTCATCCTGGCTTTTTTCTATAACGGCAAGCATTCCCAGTATCCCGTTGATGGGCGTTCGCAGATCATGAGACATCCGGGAAAGGAATTGGCTCTTTGCCGAATTCGCTTTCCTGACCTTTTCAAGCAGCTCCATGATGGCCTGCTCCTGCTTTCTCCTTGTCACCATAGTCTCCGTAATGTCCTGATGGTATCCGTTCAGGCAGACTCCCGGTTTCTCGAACGTTTTGTCCGGCACGCCGCCGCATCGGACATAAATTTTCCCAAGCTCGGGATGTTTCCATGGATAGATTACCTCGGAGCGTCCGTTTTCCAATATCTCCCGTACTGCTTCCTGCACCATCTCCACATAATCTGGCTCAATGTTTTCAAACCAGTGCCGGTAACACTCCTCCGGATCAATCTCATCCGACACTCCAAGGAGGAGCCGCATCGTCCGGTCCGTATACATCCTCGGCTGCCTTCCCTCTTCCAGCTCAATCGTCCAGATACCCGTTCTGGCTCCCTCAAGGGTATCCTCCAGGCTCTTCCTTGCCTGCTGCTTATATTCCTCTTCCTGCTCCACCACGGCATTGACATCCCGCAGGGCAAAAATCGCGCAATTCTCTTCTGCTGTTTTCTCCGTGGCAGAAAAATGCAGCTCCAGATGTTTCAGCCTTTTAGAGCTGTCTTTCGCCTGGTGCCGGACATAGAACTTCTTTTTTTCCCTGAGCCGGGCAAGCACGTAGTCTTTCTGCGTCACCGCCCGAACCCTCTCCTGATCCAGCGGCACTACATAGCGGGAGACATACCGCTCCATAGCCGCCTCATAGCCATCCTTAAATCCAGCGGCCCAATCCATGCTCATCCATTCGCCATCCCGGAATATCTCGCATTTTCCTGTATCAAAATTCACCTGATAAATCCCCAGATAATCCACGCTGAGCGCCTGCAGTACATTATAGCTCCTCTTTTGCAGCTCACGGACCAGATTCCGCCGTTTCAGGGACGACACGATAAAATATGCCGCAGTCTGAAGCATATTCGATGCATATTCCAGCGATTTCACAGGCGGATTGTCAACGCCGTAGAAGCCGATAATCTTTTTCCCGTCGTATAGGGGAACCACCACAAGAGAGTGGATGTTCTGCTGTTTCAAGATACTATACTGCTGCGGAACGTCCTCCCGGATTTCATCCAGCCTCGCAATGGCAATATGCCTGCCGATGTCAAAATTCCGATACCAGTTCTCGCACACCTCAGCAGGAACATTCTGAAGTTTCTCCTTCTCCGGCTCCACCCCGTCGGCTACCCACTCATATGTATTGTCGTCGCAGCCGTTATTATTTTTTTCAAATATATAAGTACGTTCCCCATCCAAAGCTTTCCCCAAATGCTCCAAAAGCACCTCAAGCGACTGATCCGGCGTCTCTTCCAGCAGGGCAACGCGAAGCCCTTCATTGATGACGGCCTCCATACTTCGGACGCCCTGCATGTCACTTAGCTGCTCATTGTTTCCAACGACCGCTCCGCCCTGGCCTTCCCGTTCCAAAAACTCTCTTGTATAATCCATACCCTGTCCTCCATATCAATCCATTTCCGGACATATTTGTCTCACCCGTACGTTCAGCAATGCTTGTGCCATAATACCATATACCCCCTATCGCGTCAATATACCGTGTATCATCCGCCGGCCTTCCTTATCCTGCTGCCTCTGTCCTCTATTTTCATATTATACCCTAACTCTATCTGTTGCACAATCTGTTATTCCCTTACAACGCTGCTAATAACATCTCATATTGAACAGCTCTAACAGTACATCTTTCTTAGTTCTTTCTTAGGAATTTGAGCAAAATTCGGGTAAACCTTGATTTTAGGTGAAAGCCATGCTATACTTTCATTCGTTGCAAGCCTACAAAAACCAAGGTCTTACGGGGCTTGCCGCCGATTCCCGCCGTTACGGGAAGATAACAAAGACATCCGCCGGATCTCTTTGTTACCCGCTAAGGCGCGTGTGTTCGAGACCTTCCACACGTAAAACAAAACTAAAGGAGAACAAGATCATGAAAAACAAAAACGTAACTTTCTTAACCCAGGCGGCTATGATTGCCGCTATCTATGTCGTGCTGACACTACTGTTCCGGCCTGTTTCCTTCGGGGAAATCCAGGTTCGCATCTCCGAGGCTCTCACCATACTGCCGCTCTTTACCCCAGCCGCCGTGCCGGGAGTTTTTGCAGGCTGCCTGATTGCCAACATTATCGGAGGCGGCATCCTTCCGGATATCATTTTCGGAAGCCTGGCAACGCTTATCGGGGCCGTGCTGACATACCGTCTTAGAGAGAGGACACCGTTTCTTGCGCCGCTCCCCCCAATTGCTGCCAATACAGTCATCGTGCCTTTCGTCCTGTTCTACGGGTACGGCGTTAATCTGCCGATTGTGTTTATGATGCTTACAGTGGGCATCGGAGAGGTGCTTTCCTGCGGAGTGCTGGGGCTTTTGCTATACACAGCTCTGAAAAGATACCGCTATGTCATTTTTCGGCAAACTGCAGTCTGACACTGCGTCCGTTTTACATACAATTTACGCAGAACCAAATATGGGAGGCAAGCCCCGCCGGGCTGCCTCCCTTATTTATTTTCTGATGCCGCATTATCTTAACTTTTCGGCGCAATATATGTATTCCTGCTTTTTTCCGTCATCTCCTCCACCTTTTCCGGCCGCACGGTTTTTCTTTCCCCGCTGTCCGCATCTATATATATAATCCGGTTTTCCGTATAGCCAACCAGAATCAATGCTTTCGATGCATTTACCATAGCGATCACGGGCTTATCCTGATTGATGATGTACATCAACTGCTCCGGCGTGCATCCTGTCAGATCCAGGACGCTGCCGCCTTCCGTTCCTCCCAGAGCCTCCACTGGCGGCGTTCCTGCCCTGAGCTTTACCCTTATGCCTTCAATATACGTGTTCTTTCCCGTGATGGAATACCTGAGATCCCTGTTCCCTCTCTCCCAGATATACTCCTGCGTCTCAGAAACCACGACACCGTTATACTCGTCTGCCTGCCGGACAGCCTCTCCCGCCTTATCAAAAATGCCCCTTAGCTCCCCGTAACCATATACCAGATAACACTCTTTCTTTGGCTCTTCATCAACAGAAAATACTTTCGGTTTCTCATACAGCGTCTGCTTGGGTTTCAATAGTTTCGGCTCCTTATCGGCAATTCCGTCGCCAAAAGTAAGCCGCAGCTGCCGCTGTTTCAGAGTTGTAGTGTAGGAGCTGAGCGTAATATTGTTCTCCTTTTCTTCTTCATTGTTCGTGATGTATTCTTCTATGACTGAATGGTACACATCGCCCTTTTTCACAACACGGTTCAGAGTAATCATATTGCCGTCAAATTCGGTGCTGATGATATAAGTCCCTTCCGACTCATAATCCTTCACAATGTTTTCCTTTGGATCCTGAATCTCGACCCTGTACATCGGCGCAACGTTCTCGCCCGCCAGCGTCACGCCTGCATCTTCTGCCCTTGAGAGTCCATATACAAAATCCCTGTCCATAAATCCCAGCGGCACAATGCTTATGCCTTCTTCCTCGCACTCGACGGTTCTCTTCTTGCCGGAAGACATTTCAATCACCCGCACCTGCGATGCCTTCCTGTCTCTTTTCCCCGACTGGTAAGCAATACGCCTGCCGTCTTCCGACACCACATACTGCCCCTCTTCCAAGTCATCTGCCAGTTCCCTGACGCGGCTTTTTTCAACGTTGATCTCATAGAGGGTTCTATTTGCCAGCACATACAGCATATCTGTATTCACGCTGTAGTAAACCAGCTTTCCAAGCTCCATCATGACATGGCCCGACGACCGGTTTGTCGAGATGAATACCTTTTCTTCCACGCAGTTTTCCTCCGCGTTATAATAGTACACTGCCGCCCCGGTCTCGCCCTCATGCTCACCCCGGTTCATATATCCGTACACCGCAAATGAGAGATTGCCTTTTTTATCCATCTCCAGCAGCTCTATCTTGTGCTGCGCCGTACGGTTTCTCTCGTCTTTGTTTTCCGTGGACGCAAAGCTGAAGACAAGAGCCATCTCATCCTCTGTCTTGTTATAATGCCACAGCTCATCTGCCTGCACAAAAGCAGCCTGCGTTCCATCTTTGTTTACCATATACGAAAGACCAGAATCGGCAATCCCAAGAAGGATTCCTTTTTCACTCAATATTTTCTTCGACGTGTCAAAAACCTGCTCCATCTTTCGGTCATAGTCCAGGAGAAGCATTTTTTTCGTATCCGCGCGGTATCTGACCCGGAAAAATTCCTTTACTTTATACAGATCCTCCTCATTTTCCTCACCCCGGCAGCGCACCTGATACTGAATCTGAACCGACACGGATATGTTGTTTATCTCTTTAATCTGCCAGATCTCCTCACCCTCTACAGCAGGCGAAAGCTCGCCCCAGGTCACATGGTCATAATCAGAGTGGAGCGTAACATGCTGATATGTAGTATTATCCCCGGTTTCATCCGGCTCAATAGCGGTGCCTATACCTACTCCCTCAGCTTTCACAAATGCATTCTCGTGAAAGCCTTTCACATAATCAAGGCATTGCTGCACGTTTTTGTCCTGAGAGTCTATAACCCTTGTATAATAATAAACAGACTTCCCCCCTGAAAGTTCAAGTACAACTTGAAGTATGCGCTCCTCCGCCGTAAGAGACGGATCTCCGATCGAAACCGTCTCTTCCGTTCCCGGGCTTTCTGTTTCCGTCTCAAGCAGTTTCTCCTTTCCGTCCAGAGAGTACAGCCTGCACTTCATGCTCGCTATTTCATTGTCATAAGGTTCAATCTCAATTTCTACCTGTCCGTTTGTTACAGGCGTGATGGTATCTCTCAGGGAAGCCATGTCCATTTCCTGGGCAAACCCCGGCACTCTGTTGACCGTATATCCATTGCTGGAAAATGCCAGCTGCGGGTATGTCGCTCCGTCCATATCCGCCGCCATATTATCATTTCCGCGGTTCGTATAGAGGCTGAAGGCAATCACTGCAATCAAAAACAAAGCCGCCAGAAATGCTGCCTCTTTTAAGTATCTTTTTATCTTTCTGTTATTCATTCCGTATCCTCTTAATCCTTACGCCAATGACCCGCCTTTACCTAATCCTGCCGCCCGGCTCCGCCAAGCAGCCTGCCAAGCATCGGCGACACCTGGAAGAAACTTTCGCAGGCCTCTATGTTCTCTTCCGCGCGCCGGCTTTTCGCCTCCGATTTCTTCTGCACCGCACGGAGCAATATGTTTTTCGGCGTATGCTCCATGTCAATAAACTCAAGCACCTGAACGTCGTATCCCTCCCGCTCCAGGTACTTTGCCCTGAGGCCGTCTGTAATAAGCGATGCCATACGCTCCCGCAAAAGCCCATACTTAAGAACCGGCTCCATAACATCCGCGCGCCGGCTCTTTCCCGCGTCTCTGTTTCCCAGCTGTGCGTTCAGCTCATGCTGACAGCACGGTACAGACAAGATTACCTTCACATTCCAGCCGACAGCTTTCGCCAGCGCATAATCCGTAGCCGTATCGCAGGCATGAAGGGTTACTACCATATCCACTTTGCCGTCTCCGGCATAATCCGCAATATTCCCCACTGAAAAATTAAGCTTTTCACATCCGTACTTTTCCGCAAGCTCATTACAGCGCGCGATCACATCCCTCTTCAGATCCAGCCCGATAATCCGCACATCATATTTCTTAAGGTCATGCAGATAATAGTGCATGGCAAATGTCAGGTACGATTTCCCGCAGCCAAAGTCAAGGATGGTAACTTCCCTGTCGCCCGGGAGCTCCGGGAGAATATCCTCAATAAATTCCAGGAAACGGTTAATCTGCCGGAACTTATCAAACTTCGCATGGACAATCGCTCCCTCCCGCGTCATAACCCCGAGATCTACAAGAAAAGGGACTGCTTTCCCTTCTTCAAGAATGTATCGTTTCTTCCGGTTATGGGCGAAACCCGCCTGCGCTTTCTCCCGTTCGCGGCACTGTTTCCGCCTCTTCACCGTAACCTTCCCTTTCTTGCTGACCAGTATCGTATAAAAGTCCGTGGCTGTCTCCATCTGCATCTGCCGGAAATTTTCCATGTAGGAAAGCAGCTTTTCCGCCGCCTCCTCACCGCTTAAGTCCTCATGAAACGCCTGCCTGCCGCGAAACACCTCCAGCTGGAACTTAAGCTCCCCCTTTTTCATGACTGGGCGCGCCTTTACCTTTTCCGCCCGCTCCTTATCCTTTGAGCCGCTTAAAACGGCAGACAAAAAATCTTTATTCAAATTTTCCCGTAAAATATTCTTTAATTTATCCATAACAGTAACATTGTACTGGTTTTTCTCTCCGCACGCAACCCCTGCTTTCCCCGCGGATGCATTATTAATGAAATTTTTATATTACATAATACTGGAATTCCCTATCTATTAATGATAAAATCTCTTTAGCTGACAGCAGCACCATATATGCATAATGAAAGGAATGTTTTCCCTATGAATAAGTTAGATGTTAAATTATGGACTCTTGCAGCCAGGGGGCATATTGTTCCGGACCGCTCCCTGCTGAAAACACCCGCACAGATTAAAGCCATAAAAAAAAGCGCTGCCTTGAACACGGCAGTGCTTGACCATGTTGCCGCCCATATACAGGCGGGCATGTGCACAGAGGAGATTGACCGGCTGGTCTATGATTTCACTACAGAGCACGGCGGCATCCCTGCGCCGCTGCACTACGAAGGCTTTCCTAAAAGCGTATGCACTTCTCTGAACAACGTAGTCTGCCACGGCATCCCTGACAAGTATGAATTTCTGGAAGAAGGCGATATCGTAAACGTAGACGTATCCACCAATCTTGGCGGTTATTTTTCTGACGCGTCCAGAATGTTCATTATCGGCGAGACATCCCCCGAGGCAGAAAGGCTCGTGCGCGTCACGAAAGAATGTGTAGAGCTTGGCCTTAAAGCCGCAAAACCCTGGGGGCATCTCGGGGATATCGCACATGCAATCAACACCCATGCACGCCGGCACGGATACTCAGTCGTAGAAGAGATCGGCGGACACGGTATCGGCCTTGAATTTCACGAAGAACCTTTCGTCAGCTACGTCACTCCCAAGGGCAGCGAAATGGTCCTCGTGCCGGGAATGATGTTTACGATCGAGCCTATGATAAACGAAGGCAGCCCCGATTTTTTCATAGACGAAGACAATGGCTGGACGGTATACACTATCGACGACGGCCTGTCTGCACAGGTAGAATACATGGTGCTTGTCACCGAAACCGAAGTAGAGGTATTGTCGCAATAACCTATATTCCCTCCATTACAAGCGCCGAGCGGGCTCCCATATTCACTACGACCTCTCCGCCCTGAACCAGGTAGCTGTCGGCCGCATTCGTGTAGCTCTCCGCATAGGAATACATCAGCCTCCGCATCTTGCCCCGCATCGGCACTCCGATGCGCCATACAGGCACTGTAACCTCGGCAAGCTCATCCCGGTTATTTATGATTACCACAATTTGCTCATCCTCGGTAAATCTCCCGTACGCCAGTATGTTATTCTCGCAGCACAGCATAAGGATGGAGCCGTTTCGCAGCGCCTGGCTGTTTTTATGAATCCAGATCATCTCTCTGTGAAATTCAATCAATTCCTGATTTTCATTGCCCCACGGATATGTCCGTCTGTTATCAGGGTCTGTAAAGCCGCACACCCCTGCCTCATCTCCGTAATAAAGCGTCGGCGCGCCCACCCACGTCATCTGCATGACCACGGCTTCACGCATCACTGCTACATTTACATTCTCTTCCGCCGCCCGGGAGCCTTTGTCGGCGGTTCTTCCCACCACACGGTTCGTTCTTGTGAGGAACCTTGAATGGTCGTGGTTGGACAGTTCGTTCATCGCCACTTCCAGAGAAGGGGTGGGCATCCGGGACATAAAGTGGTTCATCGTATTCACAAAATGCTCAGGATTCCCTAAAAGCTCATCATTGCTCTCGTCACTGTGCTTTTCCATGCCTGTAAGAAACCATGTCACAGGTTCCATAAAAGCATCATAATTCATTACGCTGTCCCACTCGTCACCGCACAGCCAGCTGCTGGGATCCCCGTAATGCTCCGCCAGTATAAGCGCGTCCGGATTTGCCTCTTTTACTGCCTTGCGGAATTTTTTCCAAAATCCGTGATTGAACTCGCTGCTATAGCCTAAATCCGCCGCCACGTCAAGACGCCATCCATCAACATTAAAAGGCGGAGACACCCATTTTCGTCCTACTTGCAGAATATACTCCTCCAACTCTTTCGAGCCTTCATAATTTAATTTTGGAAGCGTGTCATGGCTCCACCATCCGTCATAGCACGGATTATACGGCCATCTCGTATCATCCCCATCCAGGAAACGGAAATAGTTCCGATAGGGGCTCTCTGCCGAAACATACGCTCCCGGGGCATAACCCTCCTGGTTTTCATACACCCGCTCCCGATCCATCCATTTATTAAAAGAACCGCAATGGTTGAACACGCCATCAAGAATCACTTTCATGCCTCTTCGGTGAAGTTCCTCCACCAGCCTGATGAACAGCGTATTGCTTGCCTCCAGATTCCGAATGTCCGTAACCCGTTTCTGAAATTTACCCGCATGTGCATTATCCCTGTCGCCGTCCGCCAGGACCTCTCCTCCGTCCTGCTCAATCACGCCAAAATGGGGGTCAATATAATCATAGTCCTGGATATCATACTTATGGTTAGACGGCGATACAAACAGCGGGTTGAAATATATGACTTCCACTCCCAGCTCCTGGAGGTAATCCAATTTCTCCATTACGCCTTTTAAGTCTCCGCCGTAGAACTCCCGCACACCCATCACATCCGGGTACTTGTTCCAGTCCGTCACTTTCCGGCTGTAACCGCCAATATAAAAATACTCGTTATCCTCCACATCATTGGACGGATCTCCATTGCAAAAGCGGTCTGTATAAATCTGGTACATAACCGCTCCCTTCGCCCAGTTCGGCGTTTTAAAACCGGGGATAATTGTAAAGTAATAATCCGGATCAGCCTCCTTTACCGCCCCTCTCTGATCGAAGTAAAGCGTCATCTTACCGGACTGCACTTTAAAACAGTATACAATACTCTCATCCTCCAACTCCATGACAAGCTCATAATATTCAAACAGGTCCGTCTCTTCTGTTTTCTCCATCAAATGGGATGTACCCTTCCACTCCACAAAAACCCTGTCGATATTATTTTTCTCTGCTCTG
>OFHP01001496.1_pt1 | contig 10910 bp, 9 predicted proteins | sample 1521651 | NCBI WGS metagenome assembly OFHP01 (sample SAMEA3504105, study PRJEB24116) | mouse gut metagenome | biome: mouse gut; feature: mouse-associated habitat; material: faeces | place: Denmark | collected 2011 | reverse complement strand
GGTGATCATACACATACTTCCCGACGCTGCGCAGCGCATTTCCGCACATCTCCCCCTCCGTGCCGTCCGGATTGAACATCCGCATTTTAAAATCCCCCCGCCCGGAAGAACAGATCAGCACCATCCCGTCCGAACCGACGGCAAAATGCCGGTCGCTGACATACCGCGCCAGCTCCGGCAGATTCCGCAGCTCCTGGTGAATCGCATCAATATAGACATAATCGTTCCCATATGCCTGCATTTTTGTAAACCGCATCTTTTCCGCTCCTTTATCCCGTACTCCGCCGCACCACTGCCGTCTTCCCTCTACGCGTTCATAGCGCGGTCCAGATCAGCGATAATATCCTCCGCGTGCTCGATTCCGACAGACATTCTCAGAAAACAGTCCGTGATGCCCAGCTTTTCCTTGACATCTTTTGGCGTGTCCTCGTGTGTCTGTGTGGTCGGATACGTGATCAGCGTCTCCGTTCCGCCAAGACTTTCCGCAAACATAATCATATCCACACCCTTTAAGATCTTTTTCACGGTCTCAAAACTGTCCACCGTAAAAGAAATCATGCCACCGTATCCGGTCGTCTGCCTTTTTGTGACCGCATAATCCGCGTGATCCTCAAAGCCGACATAATATACTTTCCGGATCTTCGGCTGCGTGCGGAGCCACTGCGCCACTTTCCCTGCATTTTCATTGTGCCTGTCCATGCGCACCGGCAGCGTCTTGATGCCGCGCAGCACCAGCCAGCTGTCAAGCGGCGCGAGCTGGCTTCCGTGGGATTTAATGTGCACATGAATTTTATCCGCTATCTCCTGATTGTCCTTCACCACGACGATGCCGGACACGGCCAGCGCAGCGAGGGCGTCCGCCATGTGCAGAATGGGCCGGAAAGGGCTGGCGGGGGGCAGGAATTCGCTGAGCTGGACGCAGAGCAGCCCGGCGAGCACCACGCCTGAGGACCAGATGTCCGTAGTGAAATGCAGGGCGTCCGCTTCCAGCGCCTGACTTTTGTGCTTGCGGGCGACCCGGCGCAGCATGGCGGCCCGGTTCACGTCCACGAGCAGCGAGACGAGGATGATGCCCACGCCCCACCACGAGGGGGAAATTTCCGGGGCGTTGAAAAAGAGCCTGTTGACCGCCTCATGGACGATCCAGCCGCAGGTGACGAGCAGGAGGACGGTTTCGGCCAGCGCCGAAAGGTTTTCGATCTTGCCGTAGCCGTAGGGATGGGTCTTGTCCGCAGGCCGGGCGGCCACGCGCACGGCAAAGAAGGTGATGCCCGCCGCCACCAGATCAAGGCTGCTGTGCAGGGCTTCGGAGAGGATGCCGAGGCTGTTTGTAGCCAGCCCGGCCACGAGCTTGATGACCGTCAGGAAAAGGGCCCAGCACAGGGAAGACAGGGCTGCGTGATTTTTTTCGGCGTTCGCATCGGAATGCGGGATGTCGCTTGCCATTTCGGATACTCCGCGGAAAGCCTCTCCCGGGCCCGGGGAGAAGGCCGTACCCCGTCTGTGCGGGGCTGTTCCTGCGCCCTCCCTGCGGGCCCGGGAGGGCGGCGCGTCAACTGAACACGCCGTGTTCGTACAATATTTTCAGCCCGATGCCGATGAGTACGCAGCCACCCGTGAATTCGGCGCGGCGTCCGAAGACGTCGGCCCGGGCGAGGAGCTTGCCCGCCAGCAGCCCGCAGGCCGTGATGACGGCGCAGACTACGCCGATGAGGACGGACGGCCCCCACACGTCGATGTTGAGGAAGGAGAAGGACAGGCCCACGGCCAGGGCGTCGATGCTCGTTGCTACGGCCAGCACGAAAAGGCGTCCCCCGCGCGTGGGATCGACGGTGCAGGCTTCCTCTTCACCGCCGCCGCGCAGCATGTTGCCGCCGATCCATGCCAGCAGCGCGAAGGCCAGCCAGTGATCCCACGTTTCGATGAAACCGCGTACCGTCAGGCCGAGCGTCCAGCCGATGACGGGCATCAGGAACTGGAAAAAGCCGAAGGTGAGCGAGAGGCGCAGGAAATGGGCCGTCGTCACCCGTTTGAGGGCGCAGCCTGAGCAGACGGATACCGCAAAGGCATCCATCGCGAGGGCGACGGCAAGGGCGAAGAGTTCGGGAAAGCTCATGGGACACCGGAAGGGTTGAAGGTTCGCGGTCTGCGTGGCCGATCCGGCAGTTGTGATGCCTTCAGGCCCGACTGTCAACCTTTCCCTTTTCCGGCGGGAAAAAATGGTACGCGGCCATGTGGTCCCAGCCCAAGAAGGGGCCGGATGAAGAGACTTGGAAACCCAAGGGAAGGCAACGGCCCACGGTAGGGCGGTTGCGTACCTGCCTTGGGAGACCGCACGGTTTTGCGTCCGGTCATGCCCGGCGTGCCCTTTCGCGAGGAACGTCCTTCCCGGCGGCTCGCCGGGGCGGCGGCTTGCGGCGGCTCGGCTCGGCAGGTCCGGCCTTACGGCAGGAAGGAATCTTTTCCGTTTTCCTTTTCCGTCTTTCCTGACAGGGTGTGTCCGGGGCTCTGCCGCTTCCTCCTCCTCCTCCTCCTCCTCCTACTACTACTACTACTATGTTTCTTTCCGGCCCGCTCCTATTGCAGGCGCATGATGATGATCCCGGTGGCGACGAGGACCACGGCGAGGAGTTTGACGGGCGAGAACTTTTCCCCGAGGAAGAGGATGGCGAGCAGCATTCCGAAAATGACCGACGTTTCGCGCAGGGCCGCCACCATCGCGATGGGAGCCTTGGTCATGGCCCACAGCGCTACCCCGTAGGAGCCGAGGCTGCACAGCCCGCCGAAGAGTCCTATTTTCCAGCGCTGCTTGAAGTAGGGGATATAGCTTTTGCGCTGTCTGAGCAGAAGGATGATGTTGATGGGGAAGGTGTTGATGACGTAGAGCCAGCACACGTAGCTGATGGGGTTGCCGCTGGCCCGCGCGCCGTAGCCGTCGAAGAGGGTGTAGCCCATGATCACCACGGCGGTGCCCACGGCGGCCAGCGCCCCGCTGATGTTGAAACGCCCGTTGCGGACGTTCTCGCGGGTCAGGACGAGCACGCCCGAGCACAGGCAGAGGATGCCGAGCCAGCCCGCCCACGACAGGTTGTGTCCGAAGAGCAGCATGGCGATGGACGTCAGCAGGGGGGCCGTACCGCGCATGATGGTGTAGGCGAAAGACATGTCCACCGTGCGGTAGGCCACCGCGATGCACAGGTAGTAGGCGATGTGCACCGAACACGAGCCCGCCAGAAAGATCAGGCTTTCCGGGGCCGGAAGCGGCAGGAAGGGCACGACGAAAAGAACGCCGACGCCACCGCCGAAGCAGTTGAGCCCGGTTTCGTAGAGCTTGTTGGTGCCGCCTTTGATGACGGCGTTCCACGAGGCGTGGAGCAGGGCCGCAACGAGGATCAGAAGAATGATATCCAGAGACATATCGCCATCCTGTGTTTGGCGGCACGCTAACGCCAAAAAAAGCGCTTGTACACCGTGTTTTTCAGCGAAAAACAGGCATACGGGCGCTTTTTCCTGTGGTTTTGCGTTCTTGGATTGTGACAATCAGGTTACGAAAAAGGCGGTGCGACGGAGGGGACCCGCCCCCGCGCACAGCCTGTCCAGACAACAGGCCCTTACTGAACCGGAACGGGCGCGCTTTCCTTGCAGGCGGGAAGCCGAGGGCGGAGGCGGGGCGGCGTTCGCCGGGATGTGCTCTTCCCTGCAAGGCGGCCTGCGGGCCAAAGCCGGCCGCCGGGCAATGGAGCAGACATCGGGGCGCGGGGGAGGCTGTACCCCGTGCAAGGAAGAGCTCCGCCCCTCGGAAGCTGATGGTTCACGCGTGGTCCGCGGCCTAAAAGCCGCCATTGGTTCCGGGCCAATAGGGGGGCTAATGGCGCGTGTGGTCGGCGGCCATCAGCCACGCCTTGAACTGGCGCATTTCCTTGGCCTGTTCGATGATGATGGCCTCGGCGAGATCGAGCACCTTGGGATTGTCGGAATGGACGAGCGCGGGCACGGCCATTTCAACGGCCATGGCGTGATGGGGCAGCATGAGTTCGACGAAGCGCATGTTCGCGTTCATGTCCGCGCCTTCGGCAAGCATGTGCGCCATAGCCTCTTTCATGGGGTCGTAGGCGGATTTCTCAAGGCCGCCGAGGGGCTGGAGAAGCTGCTTCATCTCCGCGATTTCCGCCTTCTGCACCTTGATGACCGCATCGGCCCACGACGCGACCTTGGGGTCCTGATACTTCTTGGGCGATTTGAAGAAGAGTTCCGCCATGTCGACGGCTCCCTCATGGTGGGCAAGCATGGCCGAAAGGAAGGCGCGGTCGGAATAGGCGGACGGGGCGGCGTTGCCGTGATCCATCATAGCACGGGCGGGCAGGGCGGCGAAAAGAAGGGCCGCGATGAAGGCGAAAAGGGACAGGCAAGCGGTACGCATGGCTTTTTTCTCCGGAAAAAGAAGTGTACCCGCCAAAGGAGGCGGCGGACCGCCGGGGGGCGGCCTGCCGATTTCATACCCGGAACATGGGAGCCGGATAAGTATTTTTTGCAGCAGGGATAGCAGGCCGTATCGTCAAAAGGCAGATGCCGCATTGAGGCCACGAAGGGAACCGCAAACGGCGTGAACGCTGTTTCTATAAAAACAGCGTAAAATGATTGTGCGGATACGCCTTGGATCAGGCGCTACGTGGACGCCTGTTCTCGGCGTTTTTGCCTTCCGCCGGAGCAAGCGCCCCCACTCCACGGGCCGGGCCGTATGATCACTTCCAGCCTGCGCGGCTGGAAGGAAAAAGCCGTGAAGCGTGCTTTTCTCGCATCCGGCCTGCTCCCGCAGAGGAAAACGCATCCTGCCGGAGTATCCTTCCCCGTCACGGACAGCCTGCGGGCAAGGCGAAGCCGTGCCGTGCGCCCGACGCTGGAAGGAAGGCCGGGCGGTATATGATTCGTATAAGACGGCGGCATGGCCTCCTCATCAGGTGCCGCAGGCGCATCAGCCGCCGTTTGCCCCACTCTTTTTTCCCGCAGAGAGGGGCGACGTCTAGAGAGTGGAGCGCCCGGGACGTGGAAGAGCGGCGCAGGCTTCGACCAGCGGGAGAAAGGCCCGCCGCCCGGCGTCGAAATAAAGGAGTTCCCCGCTGCTCATGTCGAAATAGAGGCCGTGCAGCAAAAGGCGGCCTTCGTCCACGGCCTCCCTGATCCACGGGTAGCCCATGAGATTGTCGAGGGAGAAGCGCACGCCCCACATTTCGCAGGCGCGCTGGCGCTCCTCGGGGGAGGCCTCGGGAAGGGTGCGTTCCACCTCGGCCTTGGCGCGGCAGGCGAGGCTCATCCAGATGTTGAGGAATTCGCCCTCTTGGTGGTCGGCCTCAAGGAGGCTCGTGAAGCCGCCGCAGCGGGCATGGCCCATTACCATGATGTGCCCGATGCGCAGGTATCGCACCGCGTACTCAAGCGCGGCGCTGACGCCGTGGTAGTGGCCGTCCGGCTCGTAGGGCGGCACGAGGTTGGCGACGTTGCGGACGACGAAGAGATCGCCCGGCGTGGCGTCGAGGAGGATCACCGGGTCCACCCGCGAGTCGCTGCACGCAATGACCATCGCGTAGGGGTTCTGCCCGGCGCGCAGGTCTTCATAGATGTTGTTTTCCGGGCAATACCACGTTTTTTGGAAACGTTGGAATCCGGCCGAGAAGCGTTTGAGCAGATCGTGCGATACCACGGAACCTCCTGAGGCGGGCTTGTCATTTCGGGCGCGAGGCTTTATCTCATGGTAATGAGGAGTCAACGCAACCTAATGGGGAATGCCCGAATGCCTGATTTTATACGGTGGATTGTTGCCGGGGTCACGTCCGTGGCGGCGGCGGCGCTGGTTTTCGTGCTTGCGGCCGCCGGTTTTGTCGTGGCCTTTTTCGTCTTTGCGATTCTCTTCGTCGTCTTCGGGCTGGCCATCCGCCGGGCGCGCAAGACCGTACGCTACGGCGAGGACGGAAGCCGCTTCATCATCTATACCAATATCCCCGGTGCGGACGGGCGGCGGGAGCCCGACGAGCGGCCCGCCGATCCCCATACCTATGAACTGTCCCCGGACGACTACACCGTGGAGCCCGCCTCTCCGGACAAGCCTTCCGATCCGAAGTCCCTTGAAGATCGGGAAAGGCCGTAAGCGCGCAAGTGCGCTTGTTGTGACGCAAAAGCGCGGGGGTGGCAATATGTTTTCGGGCGTGCGCCTCGCATGGCGCATCCTGCGGCGGGCCTTGCCGGGAGTGGCGCTCGCCTTCTGCGTTTGCGGCAGCGTGCAGGGCGCGCCTTCTCCTTCCTTGGACATGATGGCCGGGCAGATGCTGCTTGTGGGCTTCAAGGGGCAGGAACCGGAAGACTGCGCCGCCGTGCTGGAGGACATCCGCCTCCGGCATCTGGGGGGCGTCATTCTTTTCACCCGCGATGCCCGCGAGCCTGCCGCCCCCCGCAATATCCGCGATGCGGCGCAGCTTGGGCGCTTGACCAGCGCCTTGCGCGCGGCGGCGGACATCCCCTTGCTTGTGGGCGTGGATCAGGAAGGCGGAAAGGTGGCGCGCCTTGGCCCGGCCAACGGTTTTCCCGCTTTCCCCTCGGCGGAAGATTTGGGGCGGGGAACGCCCGAAGCAACCCGGAAAAGCGCCCGGCGTCTGGGGCGGATGCTCCATGCGGCGGGGATCAATCTTGATTTCGCGCCCGTGCTCGACGTGAACGTCTATCCCGACTCTCCGGCCATAGGCCGTCTGGGGCGGGCGTTTTCCGCTGATCCCGAGCGGGTGGCGGCGCACGGCGCGGCCTTTGCGCAGGGACTGAACGCGGCTGGCGTGGCGGCGGCCTTCAAGCATTTTCCCGGACACGGCAGCGCCCGTGCCGATTCCCATCAAGGCGTGACCGACATCAGCGAAACATGGGGCGAGGCGGAACTTGCGCCCTATGAAGTCGCGCTGCGGGGGGCCGGGGCACATATGGTCATGGTGGGACATGTCTTTCACCGGGGGCTGGACCCGGTGTTTCCGGCCACCCTTTCCCCCGCCGTCATCGAGGGCCTCTTGCGGCGGCGTCTGGGCTATGACGGCGTCGTGATCACGGACGACTTGCAGATGCGGGCCATTGCGGATCACTATTCTTTTGAGGAAGTCGTCCTGCGCGCAGTAGAGGCCGGGGCGGACATCCTGCTTTTCGGCAACAATCTGGACTATGACCCCGGTATCGTGTCCCGGGCGCAGGCCGTGCTCGTTGGGGCCGTGCGTGAAGGCAGGCTGCCGCGCGCCCGTCTGGAAACCTCGTGGCGGCGGATCATGGGGCTGAAGGCGGAAATGGCGCGGGCTGAAGAGGCGGAAGAAAAGGCGGAGGCGGTCCATCCCTAGCGGAAGACGGCCCTGCCGCCCACGGGCAGGAATGAAGACGCCGTAGTGAGGTGAAAAGAGCGGCCTTCCGCAGAGGCCCTTCCGTGAACCGCCATCCTTCCGTATTCCGTCCCGCCCGCGTTCCGTCCCGGCACAACGCCCGCCCAAGGCCGTCTGTTTCCAAGAGATTGCCGCGCCGGGAAAGAGGCCCGTGAGGATGGCCCCGCCTTGGCCGTCTGTTCCTTTTCCCTGCGGGAAAAAGGGGGTTCCGTGGGCGCGATGGCGTGCGTCCCGTGCCCGAGGCGGCTTGGGCCGTGTACCGAAAATCCGTCTTTGAAGCCGCTTCTCGGCGTTTCTTCTTCTTCTTCTTCTTCTTCTTCTTCCCTTTTCTGGCCTGTGGAAGATTTTTGCACTCTTGCGGCTTCAAGAGGTATCAGACCGGGGCCGTGCAGCCAAAGAAAGGCCGCTTTGAAGGCCCTTGCTGCCAGACTGGAAGGCCGGGCCTTCGGGAAGCGGCGGTTTTCCGCTTCTGCCGAAAAGCCCGGCCACACCGTTTTCCGTTCTCTCCCGAGCGGCTCGGTCCCGCCGCCTTCGGAATGGTCGGGTTGTGCTGCTATTCGTCGTCCTCGTCCATGAGCGAATCGTGGAGGGCGTCGGTGAAGATGTCGAAGGACACCTGTTCGATGGGGTTGCGGGGCTTGTAGGTCAGCGCCTCTTCCGGCACTTCGCCGGAGTCGCGGCACAGTTCGTCAAAACGCTGCGAGTAGGCTTCGATCAGCCGTTCCACTTCCTGCACGATGGGATCGTCGGACTTGATTTCGTCGTCCTCGTCGCAGTCCTCACACGATCCCTCGTCGTCATGGCCGCAGCCGCAGGCACAGCCTTCCTCTTCTTGGCCCTGATTGGCGTAATAGGCTTCTACCTGCGCTTCGTAGGCGTCGATGGCGTCTACGACCTGTTCTTCTGTCAGCCCGGCGAATTCGGGTTTGGCGGCAACGGTTTTCATACTGGCTCCTTGGTTTGGGGTCGGTTTTTCGGATGGCGGACGTGCCGGGCTTTTCCGCCCGGTAGCCGCCTCTGGTTCACTGGTTGCGCATGGAGAGGGAAATGCGCTTGCGGGGGATGTCCACGTCGAGCACGGTCACGGCCACTTCCTGATGCACGCGCACGACTTCGTTGGGATCGCGCACGAAGCGATCCGCAAGCTGGCTGATGTGGACGAGCCCGTCCTGATGGACGCCGATGTCCACGAAGGCTCCGAAGGCCGTGATGTTGGTCACGATGCCGGGAAGCTTCATGCCGGGGCGCAGGTCTTCGAGCGCGTGCACGCCCTCCGCGAAGGCAAAGGGCTTGAAGGGGCCGCGCGGATCACGTCCGGGCTTTTCCAGTTCCTTCATGATGTCGGTCAGGGTGGGCAGGCCGAGCGTATCCGTGACGTAGCGGGAGATGTCCACGGCGCGCCGCCGTTCCGGGCTGCGCATGAGCTCGCTCACGCTCGTGCCCGCGTCCTTGGCCATGCATTCGACCACCGCGTAGGATTCGGGATGCACGGCGCTGGCGTCAAGAGGCTGCCTGCCGCCGCGGATACGCAGAAAGCCCGAGCATTGCTCAAAGGCTTTGGGGCCGAGGCGCGGCACTTTCAGCAGATCGCGCCGGGTCTGGAAAGGGCCGTTTTCATGGCGGAAGGCCACGATGTTGCGCGCCAGTGTGGGGCCGAGGCCGGAGACGTAGGCGAGAAGCTGCTCGCTGGCCGTGTTCAGTTCCACGCCCACGGCGTTGACGCAGTCCTCCACCACGCCGTCCAGGGTCTCGCCCAGGCGGACCTGGGGCATGTCGTGCTGGTACTGGCCCACGCCGATGGCCTTGGGGTCGATCTTCACCAGCTCGGCCAGGGGGTCCTGGAGCCGCCGGGCGATGGACACGGCGCTTCTCAGATTGACGTCAAACTGAGGAAACTCCTCAGCGGCCAGCTTGGAATCCCAATCCGCGTAGAGTGTGCCGTCCTCTGCGTACAATACCGCCGTGCATTCTTGGATCACCACTACGTTAAAGTCCTCCGTATAGGGAGGCGGGGTGGCTCCGGGATCCCCCTCCGGCGCCGTCACGGTGGGCAGGGTAATCTTTACATCCAGCCGTCCTGTGGCTCCTCCCGGCGGAAGGATTTCGTCGTAGTACCAGTATCCGTCGCCGCCGTCCCGCCATCCCGGGCTTCCGCTGTATTCCAGGCCGTAGGCGCTGCCCGCGAATACTTTTACCCGGACATAGCATTCCGCTGTCCCTGTGTTGCTCAGCTCAATATGTTTCGTCCAGTCGGAGAATTGCTCCGTGATCTGGGATTTCGTGCCTACCGTAATCTGGTGGCCGCCTTTCGCTGTGGCAAATGTGGTGAAATAGGCTTTCGCGCTGCCTGCGGAGGCAGCCGCCACAAGCGCCAGCGCAGCGGCAGGCGTACATATTGTCCTCTTCGTCCGCTTCATGTCCGCCACCTCCTACCTTTCTGTGTCTGTTTTGTTTCCGTCCGCCACGCCGGCTCCGATTTCAGGCCGGTCTGTGCTCCACTGGTATGTGTTACTCTCTGTGTCGTAGCGGAACCGGTTCTCTATGCCGTAGCCGCTCTTGGCGTCTTCGTCATATTCGTTTTCGAAAGAGAAGGTGATGGGGCCTGCGTCCTCGCCGTCCGCTGTCACTGTTTTGCTCTGGTCATCGGACAGGGTAATCTGACAGTTGGCTCCGCTGTACACTTCTGTCACGGTCACCACCGCCCCTGCCGGGATATGCTCCAGGAGGGCTTCCTGTGTCCCGGTGCCGGAGAAAGTGAGAGAGACTACATTGCTGTAGACTATCTTTGCGTCTTCGGCATCGCTCTCTCGTGCCACGATTTCGAAGACGAATGTCACATCGCCCTGGGTGGCGTTGTATGATGTCAATGTCTTCCGTATGCGGACGGAGCCGTAGCGGGGCTCCCGGGCGGGCTTCAGCGCGGCTTCCCGCTGGTACTGCCAGGTGTCAGGGGCGTCGCCTCCTACATATTGGTACTCTGACCAGGGCAGGGATACGATCAGGGGGGTGAAGGTGTATTCATATCTTGGGCTCTGGGCTGCGTCCACCACGATCAGGTACAGACCCAGATCCATGCCGGAGAAGGCTGCTTCCTGAATGGTGCCGTCCTCTGTGACGTGGATTTTTCTGTCATAGTCGGCGGCTGTCTTCGGTTCGCCCACAGGCTTCCCGTCCTCGTCCAGTTCGTAGACGGCGGCAAGGGCAGCGGCGGACAGTTCTTTCCAGCCCTCCTGGGAGCCGGGTATGGCGCTCCAGCCGTTTTCTTCCAGCGGTAGGCCGGCGAAGGGGGCGGTGGGTTTGTAGTTTCCTGTCTCCAGCATATCCGCCAGTTTCCAGGCGTGGACTGCCAGCTCCCCGTCGGGAGAGCCGTCGGCTCCCTTTATGAGGGCCATGTCCTGCCCTATCTGCGCTGAATCGTCCACTGCCAGGGTCAGGGTCAGTTGCCCTTTCTCCTGCATATCCACCTGTCCGGCGGCGCGCACTGTGGGGTAAGCGCAGAGAGCGGCTGCC
>OFHP01001490.1_pt1 | contig 10923 bp, 10 predicted proteins | sample 1521651 | NCBI WGS metagenome assembly OFHP01 (sample SAMEA3504105, study PRJEB24116) | mouse gut metagenome | biome: mouse gut; feature: mouse-associated habitat; material: faeces | place: Denmark | collected 2011 | reverse complement strand
AGTATAAGGTTCCCTCAAAAATGCACCATCACCTACTTTAGTTAGATGCTTTTCATGCTCACCAACTTTAGTTCCATCTGAATAAGTAAACTTCATAAGTAATCCCCCTTATAATATTTTTATATCCATAACTTATTATGGATATCATAGATATTATCATCTATTTAACATCATGATCATAAAAATCTTATTTGGTCTAAAATTCAACAGATTTGGTACATAAATTCCTTTAAGGCGTAAATTTAGTTTTAAATATTTCAAAAATAAGATCAAATCTTTGATACTTTTTCCTAAGAGGCATAAGATATAGACGGAGGTCTTTAAAATGAAATTAAATCACGGACTAATGCTTGGTCTTGCCTGCTTGAGCTTGGGGTTGGCGGGGACCGTTACTTATCAAGCAACAACTAATACCATCCAGGCTAACACAGTATCCACCAAAAACTTTAAACAGGTCAAGCTCGGCATGAACAAGCGTCAAGTGATCGATACACTTGGTAAACCAGCTCATGACAAATACGAAGCTAATGTTTGGACTTATCCGGTAAAAGATAAGCAAGTCTTGACCTTGATCTTTAAAAAAGACACTTTAGAAAATGTCAGCGATCATACTTTGATCAGTTCTAAAAATAGTGTTGCTAAAAAAACATCAGCCAAGACAAAGCGCCAAAATGTCAACACAGCTTTTGCCGAGTACTTCAAGCAAGCTCATGAATACGCCAAAGCTGGACAAACAGAATTTTCTTGGAGCACGATGATCCAAAAAGTCACTTTTGATGGTGATGATGAGATCAAAGTTAAGACAGTTGATGGGTTTAACGATACACCCGCGAATGAAAAAAATATGATCGCTAAAAAGATCGCTGAACTCAGCAAGTCATTTCTACATCGTTACAACAAAAAAGACTTTGACCTAGAATTCTACGAAAATAAACACGAAGTCGGTAGCAATAAAAATGATTCTTTGACTAAATTCGAATGGAAAAACAATAACTAGTAAAAAGCCTGACCTTGATCATTTGATCAAAGCCAGGCTTTTTCTAGTTATGCTTAGTCTTCTTTACGGCTGTAAGTTTCAATGTCATGCAAGATAAGGTTTCTGAATTCATCTTGAGTCATTGTTTCAGTCTTTTCACTACCGTATTTACGAACAGTCACAGTGCCATCAGCTACTTCTTGGTCACCAACAACTAAAGTATATGGTGTCTTCATCACTTGTGCTTGACGGATCTTGTAACCCATCTTTTCATTCCGATCATCGATGCTTACACGGATCTGGTGTGCACCCAATTTTGAGCTCAATTGACGTGCATAATCTAAGTGAAGTTCATTCTTGACTGGAATGATCTCAACTTGTTTTGGAGCTAACCAAGTTGGGAAAGCACCCTTGTACATTTCTGTCAAGTAAGCTGTAAAACGTTCCATCGTTGATACGATACCACGGTGGATCATAACTGGACGGTGTTCTTCACCATCAGCCCCAGTATATTTGAGATCGAAACGTTCAGGTAACAAGAAGTCCAATTGGATCGTGGAAAGTGTTTCTTCTCCACCAAGAGCCGTCTTAGTTTGAACATCTAATTTAGGACCGTAGAAAGCAGCTTCACCTTCAGCTTCAAAGTAATCCAAGCCAAGATCATCCATGGCTGCTTTTAACATCCGTTGAGATTTTTCCCACATTTCATCATCGTCGTAGTACTTATGTGTGTTTTCAGGATCACGGTAGCTCAAACGGAAACGGTAGTCCTTGATGTCAAAGTCATGGTAAACATCGACCATCAATTGAAGTGTCCGCTTGAATTCTTCTTCGATCTGATCTGGAGCTACGAAAGTATGACCATCATTTAATGTCATTTCACGTACCCGCGAAAGACCTGTCAAAGCACCAGATTTTTCATACCGGTGCATCATCCCTAGTTCAGCGATACGTAATGGAAGATCACGGTATGAACGAATATGGTGGTTGTAAACTTGAATGTGAGATGGGCAGTTCATCGGACGCAATTCAAGTAATTCGCCATCACCCATGTCCATTGGTGGGAACATGTCTTCGCGGTAGTGATCCCAGTGACCTGATTGCTTGTAAAGATCAACGTTAGCTAAAATTGGTGTGTAAACATGTTCATAGCCACGAGCAACTTCTTTATCGATGATATAACGTTCGATCGTACGACGGATCGTAGCCCCATTTGGCATCCAGTATGGTAGACCGGCACCGACTTTAGGATCAACAAAGAAAAGATCTAAATTGTTACCGATCACACGGTGGTCACGTTCACGTGCTTCTTTTCGACGTTGTAATTCAGCATCAAGGTCTTTTTGCTTATAAAAAGCTGTCCCATAGATACGTTGTAACATTGGGTTGCTTGAAGCACCTTTCCAGTAAGCCCCAGCCACTGAAAGTAATTGGAACACTTTGATCGCACCAGTTGAAGCCAATTGTGGTCCAAATGAGAAGTCATTGAAATCCCCCAATTTATGAGCTACGACTTTACCAGCGTTATCAGCAGCGATCTCTTTGACTAATTCAGTTTGGTATTGATCACCATCAACTAATTGCAAAGCTTCTTCTTCTGTATATTCAACACGCTCGATCGGTAAGTTTTGCTTGATGATTTCTTGCATCTTTTGTTCGATCTTTTCAAAATCAGCTTCAGCCACTTGACCAGCTGCATTATCTGTATCAAAGAAGAAGCCATGTTCTAAGGCCTCACCTTGACCAAACTTCATTTCTGGATAAAGGCTATGCAAAGCACTAGCTAAAACATTAGCAGCTGTTTGCCATAACACGTTCATTCCTTCATCAGAATCTTTCGTGATGATCTTGATCTCACCATCTTCGTTTAAAGGTTCGTTGTAATCCACTAATTTACCGTTAAATTCACCTGCAACAGACTTCTTAGCTAAGCTGATGCTGATAGATTTTGCGATATCTTGTGTTGTTGTTCCAGCTGCAAATTGTTTTACAGCACCATCTGGAAACTTAACATTGATCTCTGACATTATTATGATCCTCCTTGTTTTTTGCCAAGACATAAAAGACGCCCCTAGTGCTCCATTGAACACTAGGGGCGTCTTTAACGCGGTTCCACCCAATTTCAAGGTCAGTTGACCCTCTCTTGATCGTCGATAACGGAAACGAGCCGTCCTACCTTTGCAGTAGGCTATCGTGATAAAAGTGGTAAGCTCCTCTTTAAGAGACTTACAGTCAAAGGTCTCTTTCCCTGAATTGATTTGCCGTTTGTCTTTTACTTAATGTAATTCCTATTTAAGCACGAAACTTCTTTAATTTCAAGTCATTATTCTGGATTTCGGCGATTTTTTCCTACAACATGATACTCATCGGCCAAAAATTTGATCCGTTCCATGATGCGTTTGGCCTTCAAAGGCTCTGCTTCACCCCGGTTGTTGACAGTCAAATATTGCTGCTCTAGTTGTTCTAACGAAAGATTCGAACTAAAGAACGTCGGTAATTCTTCTTGCATCCGATATTGCAAAATGACCCCTAAAACGTCATCTCTAAGCCAGCTGCTCAAAGAATCAGCTCCGATATCATCGATCATCAAAACTTGAGCTTTTTTCAAATTGTCGATATATTCATTTGTCTGATTTTTACCGATCGAGCCCTTGATCTCCACTGCAAATGATGGAAAATGTACCAATGTCGTCTGATACCCTCGCTTAGCTAGATCATTAGCGATCGCCGCCAAAAGATAGGTCTTACCGACTCCAAAACTGCCTTCTAGGTATAATCCCTTATGAAAATCTTTTGGTGCTTTGGTATAACTAGTAATAAAAGATAGCGCCGCTTTTAAAGCTTCCATCCGCTCATCACTACGCTCGTAATCTTTTAATTGCGCCCGACGAACACTACGCGGTAAATTGATCGTCTTGACACGAGCTTCTAGGGCTTTTTGTTCACGTTTAGCTTTTAATTCCGCGGTCGGCACGTACACGACTTCGATCCGATGATTGCTGATCGCAAGTGTCGGTAGGTATCCGGGTGCAAAGGTCTGTTTTCCTTGAGCTAGCTGTTTTTTTAGCGTTACGAATTCATATAACTTGCTGGCACTTTTCATCACATCAGCTTCCGTCAAGACTTGACTGTTTTCCGCTAAAAAAGTCCGCACTTCATCATCTTGTAAGATCTCAGCGATCAGTTCTTGATAACGCTGGTTCCAATTGTTTTTTTGCATCCGCTCCGTCAAGTTTTTCCCTAGATCTTCCATCCTAGCCACCTGCCTTTCTATTCACTTTGTTCCAATTGAGCTAACAATTCATCGATCTCAGCATTCAAGGCCTGTTTATCCTCTTTAGCCGGTTTAGATACAGCTTTATTTTCTTTTGTCTTAGCCCAGTCCGGCAAAGTTTCTTTTTGTACGATCTGCTGTTTTCGCCCATAATATTTTTTTGGTTGTTTCTTTTCACGAGCTTTCTGGTTAGCCTCACGCATGTAGACCATTGCTTCTTCTGGGGTCTTGATCTTCTTTTCGGCTAACTTAGCGGCAGCTTTAGTAAAACGATTAGCCACTTTATCTTCTAACATCGTGTTATTTTGAGCGATCAAATAATAGTGCAACAAGACATTGATCACCGCATTGGGTAAAACTTGTTTTTCAACTAGAGTTTTGACCGTATATCGCTCTAAATTCGTCACAAAACTATTCTTTTGCCGTTTGAGTTCTTCGATGAATTCAAGCGGCAGATATTGTTTTGAAACAGCGATCAGCGCTAAATCAGTTTGCGTCAATTCCGCACTCACCGCTGGATCGATCGGTGCGGTCGCTTTAGCTTCTTTCGGTGTTAGCTCTTTGAATTGCCGATCAAATTGCTGGGTGGCTAATTTCTTGACAAGTTCAAGATCGACTTTATCGTCCTTGACATTTAGTGCCTGTTCGAGCAATTTGACGAGTTCTAGTTCATTTAGACCATATAATAAAGCGATCGACTTTAAGGTCTCAAGTGAACGGCTGATCTCAGTTGCCGGCACAAAAGATTGGGCTAAAAGCTCTTTTAAATATTCTATATCTAGATCGACTTCGACTGAATCAACGAGATTTTTAGCCGGTTTAGCTGTTATTTTTACCTGTGAATTTTTGAGTAATGTATCCTTTTTCACAGTAAAGACATCTAGAAGCGACTTGGTGACCTCTTTAGCATTAGCATATGTGAAAGCTGGTTTGACAAATTCTTGTTTCAACTCATCATATTGGATCTGCCCTAATGAATCGGCTAAAAGCATACTCAAGAGGTCATCTTTAAAGAAATCTTCGGCACTCAAAGGGGCTTGTAACTCATAGATAAACACTTGACCAAGTTCATCTTTTTGAACGAATGTCTTCAATAGTCCAAGTGCTTCTAATCTGATCCGGGCTTCGTAAAAGTCACGTAAACCTAAACTCAAAATATCCAATAGCTCTTTATGCATCCGGCGCGCTAACAAGTCTGGTGTTTGAGCTACTTTAGCCGCTAATAATGAATAAATACCGTAAGCATTGACCCCCATCAACGGCTGGGAGAGCTTTAAAATGACTATTGTAACTGTGTTCAAGTATTTAAAGTTAATCTTTCACATGTAATGAGCCGATATGGGCTTTAGTATTGACAACGTAACCATCCTTAGGCGACATCTGCCTTAAACCTTCACTCATCGCCTAACATCCCCCAACTACTTATTTTTTTCGTTATCACGTGCCATCAAGTCTTGCAATTCCTTTGCAAAAGATGCCATATCTTTAAATTCACGATAGACGCTAGCAAATCTGATATAGGCGATATCATCGACATTAGCTAAGATCTCCATCACATATTCACCGATCAATTGACTGGAAACTTCATTACCTCCGACTGCACGGATCTTTGTTTCAACTTGATCGACGATATTTTGGATCTCATCCATTGCAACAGGCCGTTTTTCAGCTGCTCGCATAACACCACGCAAGACTTTTTCACGATTAAATTCTTCTCTGGCACCATTTTTCTTAATAACTAATAGTGGCGCTGCTTCTACTCTTTCAAATGTAGTAAAACGGAAACCACAATTTTCACATTCCCGCCGGCGCCGAATAGCATGTCCATTGTCGGCGGGACGGCTATCCACTACACGTGATCCATTTTGATGACAATTTGGACACTTCATAATCTTTACCTCACTGCCTAATTCTCGATTAAATTATTTATCTTTAGCCATTTTATCACTTGCGCTTGCGTTTCTTCAACTGTTCCCGAACTATCTACGGTAATTGTAGCCAAATTCCGCCTTTTTTCAGCAGACATTTGACTAGCGATCCGCTCAAGTGCCGCCTTTTCACTCAAATGATCGCGTTTCATGATCCGCTTTAGTTGCACTGCTTTAGGAACTTCAACATTGATAACTGCATCACAATGATCTGCATAACCATTTTCGAATAATAAGGCAGCATCGATCACAACTACTTTATGCCCCTGTTGCTCAGCCAAGGCCAACTGTCTTTCATATTCAGCTTTGATCAAGGGCTGCATGATCTGGTCTAATTGGGCTAATTTCTTAGGATCACTAAAGACGAGCTTACCAAGCTTAGCCCGATCTAAAGTCTGATCAGCTTGGATGATCTGAGGTCCAAATGTTTTTTGCAATTCAGCCAGACCAGGCGTCGTTGGTTCAACGACTTTTCGGGCGATCACATCAGCATCAAGGATCTTAAAATCTAATGTTTGCAAAAAATTACTGATCGTCGTTTTGCCCATTCCGATCCCACCAGTCAAGCCTAAAATATATGTCATTTTACCACCTGCTGACACTGCGGACAAAAATGCGTGCCTCGTTGTCCTACCACGATCTTTTGGATCTTTGTACCACAACGTTTGCACGGCTCACCGGTTTGACCGTAGACATCTAGTTCAAATTGAAAGGCGCCCGTTTTTTGGAAAGCATCCGTGTAACTTCTGATCGTTGTTCCACCAGCTTCGATCGCCTTAGCTAATTCAGTAATGATGTTATCATGCAATGTCGTTGCTTGCTCTAAGGTCAATTTTTGACATATAGTCTGCGGATGGATCTTACTTTGCCACAACACCTCATCAACATAGATATTACCTAACCCCGTGACCAAAGTCTGGTCAAGTAAGGCGGTCTTGATATTTTTCTTCTTTTTTTGTAGTTTTTGATAAAAATCAGCAACTTTAAAAGTTTCAGCTACTGGCTCAGGTCCTAATTTGGCTAAACCTAGTAGATCTTCTTCACTGCCCGTTTGAACTAATTGCATCCGCCCAAATTTACGAACATCGTTATAGCGCAACTGCCGACCATCAGTTAGATAAAAGATGACATGTGTATGCTTGTCGACTGGATCAGTCGCTTCTTTGACATAAAACTTACCTTCCATGCGCAAATGGGATACAACGGTAAGACCATTTGAAAACCTAAAGAGCAAATATTTACCCCGCCGTTGGATATTTTCAAGTGTTTGGTCTTTTAATTTAGCTCTAAAATCGTCAGCATCACCAACGATCATCTTAGGATATAAAACTTCGACGCGCGCGATCTTTTGACCTAGAACTAATTTTTGCAAGCCGCGCCGGACTGTCTCTACTTCTGGTAACTCTGGCATTTTTTCACCTCATCTTATACTATTTAGTCTCAAACCACGTCTTACCACTAGCACTTTCGACCTTTAATGGGACCGAAAGTTCAACGGCCGAATCCATGATCTTTGGTACTAACTCTTTTAGTTTAGAGATCTCTGCTTTAGGTGCTTCAAAGATCAACTCATCGTGTACTTGTAACAACATCTTGGCTTCTAAGCCTGCATCTTTTAAAGCTTGTTGCATATTGATCATTGCAACTTTGATGATATCAGCTGCACTGCCTTGGATCGGAGTATTCATCGCAGTCCGTTCTGCAAATGAGCGCAAGTTGTAATTTTTGCTCTTGATATCTGGAAGGTACCGCCGACGATGGAAAAGTGTTTCAACGTAGCCTTTTTGGCGCGCACTTTCAATGATATCTTGCATGTATTCATGTACTCCAGGAAATGAGGCCAGATACGTCTCCATAAACTCTTTTGCCTGCTTACGGGTACTCCCGATACTTTGTGCCAAACCAAAATCACTGATCCCATAAACGATCCCAAAGTTGACCGCTTTAGCTTGGCGACGCATGTTAGCTGTAACTTGGCTTGGATCATCTAATCCAAAGATACGCATCGCAGTATTAGCGTGAATATCAAAATCATCTTTAAAAGCTTGTTGCATGTGCGGATCTTTTGAAATATGGGCTAAGACCCGTAACTCGATCTGCGAATAATCAGAAGCAAAGATCTCCCAATCCGGATGACTTGGTACAAATGCTTGCCGGATCTTACGTCCTTCTTCTAAACGAACAGGGATATTTTGCAAGTTAGGATCAACTGATGATAGACGCCCAGTTGCCGTTAAAGTTTGTGTATAACGTGTGTGGACCTTACCATCAGCTGCGATAACTTTTAATAAGCCTTCAACATAGGTCGATTGTAATTTAGCTAATTGACGGTAAGCTAAAATATTATCGATGATCGGTGACATCCCACGTAATTTTTCTAAGACATCTACAGCCGTTGAGTAGCCTGTTTTAGTCTTTTTAACAACTGGCAATTTTAATTTTTCAAACAAGATCACCCCAAGTTGCTTAGGTGAATTGATATTGAATTTCTCACCAGCTTCGTTATATATTTGTTGTTCTAACTCACTCAAACGTTCCTTAAACTCACTTTGCATGATATCTAAACGTTCACGATCGACTTTGATCCCAGTGATCTCCATTTGCGCTAAGACTAAAGAAAGTGGACGTTCGATCTCAAAATAAAGATCTTCTTGCTCATTTTCAGCTAGTTCTTTCATCAACTTATCTTCTAGCTCTGAGATAGCTTTGAGTTTATGCGCTAAGTGCTCAAAATATATCGCATCATCAACTGGAACTTTGCGCTTAGACCCTTTTCCATAGACTTCTTCATCGGTCAAAACATCGAAGTAGTCATGACGCTTGGCTAAATTTCCCAGATCATTGCTGTTATCGCTGGTATTTAGCAGATATGAGACTAAAAGTAAATCAAAATTGATATTTTTTAGTTCAATACCTATACGCTTTAAGGCTACATAGGTCTGTTTACCATCAAATACATCAACTTGGATCGCTGGATCTTCCAGTAATTGCTTTAGTTTGGGTAATTTTAAGAGCTCAACATCTCTAGTTGCATAATAGCGGTCATCGATCTTAAGCCCAAAGCCCCAAAAGTCAGCCGTATGGTAATTATCATCACTTAGTTCAAGATAAAAGCTGATATCTGAAGCTTTATCATAAACTAACTTTTCGACCTTAGCTTCATCTAAAGCCTCGACCTCTAATTTGCTCAAAGTAGGTCCTGCACTGACATCATCGGCTGAACTAGTTTGTAATTGAGCGATGAAACTCTTAAAATCCATCTCTTCAAAGAATTTGAGCAGATCTTCTTTTTTAGCTCCTGGCCAAGTTGTCTCAGTTAAAGTGAGGGCTACTGGAGCATCTTTTCTGATCGTCGCAAGATCTTTACATTGAAATGCGAGCTCTCTATCATTGGTCAAGTTTTCTTTTAACTTGGACTTTTTCATCGCTTCAATGTTTTCATAGATCCCTTCGATCGTGTCGTATTGTTTTAAAAGTTTGATCGCAGTCTTTTCACCGACTTTAGTTACCCCTGGATAGTTATCTGAGCTGTCACCCGTCAAGCCCTTCATATCAACGATCTGTGCTGGTTGTAAGCCATATTTTTCGACCACATGAGCTGGTGTATATTCTTCGATCTCTGTTACCCCTTTGATCGTTACGGCAACGGTCGTCTTATCAGTCGTCAACTGCGTCAGATCACGATCACCCGTTACGATCGTGACTTGATACCCTGCTTTTTCTGCTTTGGCTGCCATCGTTCCGATAATATCATCAGCTTCATATTCTGGTAATTCATAGTGTTTGATCCCATAAGCATCGAGTAGTTCTTTAATATGGGGAAATTGTTCTGACAGTTCAGTCGGGGTTTTTGAACGTCCTCCCTTGTAATCGGCATAGGCTTTCGTTCTAAAAGTCACTTTCCCCGCATCAAAAGCGACTAAAACATTGCTTGGGGAAACATCACCCAAGATCTTATCTAACATCAGCTTAAAACCATAGATCGCATTGGTATGCAGACCATCATGGTTAACAAAGCGTTCTAATTGATTGTGGAGGGCAAAAAAGGCTCTAAAGGCCACGCTATTGCCATCCACTAATAACATTTTTTTATCTTCTGCCATATCGACCCGTCCTCTTATCTAGTTTCTTTTATTTTAACAAATTTTGCGTAAAATTGAACTATCCCAAACTTGATCTTTGGTCGGCATGAGCTATATCTTTATTTCGAGACTAGAGCTTATAGTTTACATTATGAGAAGTTTGCTGATGGGACTGTGAAGAAATTAGATGTTCCATATGAACTACCTGATGGATGGGAATGGGCAAAATTAGGCTCTTATATGGATGTAAGAGATGGGACACATGACACACCAAAATATTTCGATTCTGGAATTCCGTTTGTCACGAGTAAGAATCTAGGTGATGGAAAAATAGACTTCAAGAATGTTAACTACATCTCTGATGAAGATAGTCAAAAGTTTAATCAGCGCTCTCGAGTTGAAGCTGGTGATATTTTGATGGCTATGATAGGAACTATTGGAAAACCAGTTGTAGCTCCGAAAGTTGAATTTGAATATTCTATAAAAAACGTTGCGCTATTCAAAAGATTAACGATTGAGCAAAATTCTAAATTCATCCGTGACTATTTACAATACTCTGAGAAAAGATTAAGAAAATGTGCTTCTGGAGGAAATCAAAAATTTTTATCCTCCTGAATTGTCAAATTAAGTTAGAAAAAAACTACATGCTCATTTGTAATGTAC
>OFHP01001483.1_pt1 | contig 10978 bp, 6 predicted proteins | sample 1521651 | NCBI WGS metagenome assembly OFHP01 (sample SAMEA3504105, study PRJEB24116) | mouse gut metagenome | biome: mouse gut; feature: mouse-associated habitat; material: faeces | place: Denmark | collected 2011 | reverse complement strand
GCCCCTATCGGCACTTATGATGTATCAGGAAATCATAGAAAACGAACCAAATAATCCCGATACGGTAAAAGAATTTTCGGTAAAGACAGGCACTGCGCTAAAACGGATAGAACATCTTATCCAGTCAATGCTTAAAATCACGCGGTTAGACACAGGGAGCATTCTTTTTGAAAAAGGACACTATAGTATCTCAAATGTTATCAGCAATGCAATAAGCGAATTGACGACACGGGCAGCCAGTGAAAAGAAAGAAATTATAATAGATGGAGCAGAACAGAAGTTTTTCTGCGACATGGAGTGGACAGGCGAAGCGATTGGAAACATTGTGAAGAATGCCCTTGACCATACAAACAGTGGAGGAAAAATTCATATTTCATGGGAACAGACTCCTATCATGTTTAGAATCCGTATCTCTGATAACGGACACGGCATTTCTCCAGAGGACATACACCATATCTTCAAAAGATTTTATCGGAGCAAAAACGCTTGCCATACATCGGGAGTCGGGCTTGGGCTGCCGTTAACAAAAGCAATTATTGAGGGGCAGGGAGGATTCCTGTCTGTTCAAAGCGAATGCTCGCAGGGTACAACCTTTACATTATCTTTCCTTACAGAATCGCAAGGTTAAATTCATCCGATTGTAAGCTACTCCTGCTATCCTTGTAAGAAAAGGAGGTACTTGTATATGGAAATCTTAAAAGTACAAAAATTATGTAAAACATACGGAACTGGTGAGGCAAAAGTCGATGCCTTGAAAAAAGTTTCGTTCTCTCTGGAAAAAGGAGAGTTTGCCGCCGTTGTTGGAGAGTCTGGCTCTGGCAAGAGTACCCTACTGAATTGCATCGGTGCTTTGGATGTTCCCACTTCCGGCTCAGTCGCAATGGATGGAAATAACCTGTTTTCCATGAAAGAAGAGGAACGAACCATTTTCAGACGGCGGAACATAGGTTTTATTTTTCAGTCTTTTCAGCTTGTATCCGAATTGACAGTGGAACAAAATATAAGCTTTCCGCTTCTTTTGGATTACCGCAAACCCAAAGCAGCCGATGTAGAGGAACTATTAGAGCTACTTGGTTTGACTGACCGAAGAAATCATTTGCCAAGTCAGCTTTCTGGCGGTCAGCAACAGCGTGTCGCTATTGGCAGGGCATTGATTACAAGACCGAAGCTGATTCTTGCTGATGAGCCTACTGGAAATCTTGACAGCAGAAACAGTCAGGATGTAATGGAACTGCTGACAAAGGCATCGAGGCACTATCAGCAGACAATTTTTATGATTACACACAACAATAACCTTACCTCTATGGTTGACCGTGTGTTTCGTGTAACGGACGGTGTTTTGACAGATTTAGGAGGAAAATCAAATGAAAAATTATCTTGACCTTGTTCCTATTTCTGCAAAAGTCCATAAAAAACAGAACAGGATGTCTGTTTTCTGCATTATCTTAGCGGTGCTTTTGGTTACAACAATTTTCGGGATGGCTGATATGTTTGTCCGCAGTCAGATTATGAAAACACAGACAGAAACAGGCAACTGGCATATGGGAATCCAAAGTATAGATACCCAGACAGCAGATATTATAGCAACCCGCCCAGATATTGAAGCTTTTTCCTCTTACGCAATCTTAAATTACAACGGCGAAGAGGAATACACAATGAACGGGACAAATACGGTCATTTGTGGAACAGAGGAAGAACTGCTATCAAAGATATTCCCCCATATGCTTACAAATGGGATATTTCCTATGACAGAGAAAGAAGCTTTAGTTACGGAAAATGCAAAAGGAATGTTGGAATTAAGCATTGGTGAGCAAATAAGCTTGAATGCTCCAGATGGAAAGGAATATACCTTTGAAATATCTGGTTTTGTGGAAAATGCTTCCAGTTTAATGAGCAATGGTTCCTATGGCATATTTGTAACAAATGAAGCATTTTACAATATCTGCCCTGATACTAATCTAACAAAAAATGCCGCTACCTTTTATGTTCAATTTGCAAGCACAAAGAATGTGCAGAATAAAATATCGGATTTAAAAACCGCATTCAACTTATCGGATGAACAAGTCTTTGAAAATACAAAACTGCTTGGCTTGCTTGGGCAGAGCGTGAATTCCTTTATGATGCAGGTGTATGTTGCCGCTGCCGTATTATTTGTGTTAGTTCTATTTGCAGGCATCATGATGATTGCAAGCAGCCTTAATAGTAATGTTGCACAGCGGACAGAGTTTTTTGGTCTGATGCGTTGTATTGGAGCAACTCCGAAACAGGTAATGCGGTATGTCCGCAAAGAAGCACTAAACTGGTGCCGTTTTGCAATTCCAATTGGTGTTTTTACAGGGATTGCCATAATATGGATTTTGTGCTTCATTCTCCGTTTCCTAAGTCCAGAATATTTTGGTGCAATGCCCGCATTTAGTATTAGTCTGCCAAGTATTTTAGCGGGTGTAGTTGTTGGGCTTCTGACTGTCCTGCTGGCGGCTCGCTCACCGGCAAAAAAGGCTGCAAAAGTTTCACCATTAGCGGCGGTTTCTGGAAATGCAAGTGAGACACAGCCTGTCCGAAAGGCTGCAGGCACGAGATGGTTTAAGGTGGATACTGCACTTGGAATCCATCATGCTAAAGCAAGCCGCAAAAATTTTATCCTTATGACAGGCTCGTTTGCCCTTAGCATTATTCTTTTCCTTTCGTTTTCCGTGACAATCGAATTCATGAACCACACTTTAAGACCTTTGCATCCGTGGACGGCGGATATATCTATTGTAAGCGGAGACAATACTTGTTCTGTAAACAGTGACTATGTGAATGATTTGAGAGAAAATCCCAAAATAAATAAAGTTTATGGACGGAGTTTTTTGTATAGTGTATCTGCCGTGACAGGCAATGCAGAACAAAAAATTGACTTGATTTCTTATGAGCAGTATCAATTTGAATGGGCAAAAAAATATATGCTGAATGGCTCTCTCAACTCCGTACAAAATGAAATAAATACGGGACTTGTTGTATATGAGCCGCAGAATACAATCCAAGTGGGCGACACAGTAAGCCTAAACATTGATGGGCAGTATAAAGAAATAAAGATTGTTGGTATGTTGTCTGACAGCCCTTTTTTTAATGCTGCGGATGTGGGGACAGTTATCTGTTCAGAAGATACTTTCCGCCAAATAACAGGACAAACGGATTACACAATCATTGATATGCAGTTGACAAAACAAGCTACCGATGCCGATGTGGATGAAATACACCGAACCTATGGGGCAGGATATTCATTTATTGATAAACGGATGGATAACAGCAACACATTGAGTGTGTATTACTGCGTCTGGCTGTTCCTTTATGGCTTTTTAGTTCTAATTGCATTGATTACGGTTTTTAACATCATAAACAGTATTGCAATGAGTGTAGCCGCACGAACGGAACAATATGGGGCTTTTCGTGCCATTGGATTAAGCAACAGACAGCTTTCAAAAATGATTGCGGCAGAAGCCTTTACCTATGCTGCCATCGGTAGTGTAGCAGGTTTGTGTTTCGGTTTGCTTTGTAATAAGTTTCTGTTTACTATATTGGTAAGTCGCCAATGGGGAGACCCGTGGGCAATACCTTGGCCAAAAATCGGTATAATTATTCTGATTGTCTTGGTTTCCGTAGCCATTGCCATACACAGACCGACAAAGAGAATTCATAATATGTCTATTGTAGAAACAATCAATACTCAATAAATTTGATTTTAGACTTGACTTTTAATAGTTAGTCTCCATTGTCATCAATTATTTTAATGGCAGCCCCTCAGTCGGTCAGAGCCACCCCCGCTCCCTCGTAATAAGCCCGAGCGGTTCATTACCTCCATACAGACATACCGCCTAACTTCCCCTGTAAAACTTCATGACAAACGCCTCCCTTCGATGAAATTGCCCTCTCTCGTCCGCTTCCTACTCCATCAGCTTGCGTTTCAGGGCGCTTTCCTCCGCCAGCCTCTCATACTCAGCGTGTTTTTCTTCTCTTGCTTTGCGGGCTTCTATGCATTCTGCCGATGACACTGACATCTTTTCACTTGTCACGCATGCATGCGCAATATCCCCATTTTCATCTAATGCGATCAGATAACCTTTCCGGGGATTCGGATTCATAATATCCTGCTCCGCAATAAAGCCCTCAACCTTTGCCATAACACGCCTTGCCAGCTCCGGGTCATTCTTCATCTTTTCTTCCAGTTCCGGCGGTACAACAATGGCCTTCTTGCCTATGGTGGAATTGATCTTTGCCTGCACCTTGGAGTCAAGCATGGCAGGCTCCGCACCCGATGGTTTCCAGTCCAGAACAGACGCATCTGCATTATCGCTGAAATACTTATCCCACGGATAATCATTCCTCCCCCATAAGGATTCGTCAATTCTGGATGTATCCATAACGTTGTAGTAGGCTCCCGGAAACCTCGCCTGCCACATATCCTTGAAACTCATTTTCCCCACGCTTTCCTGTTCCGCTATTTTTGCAGCCGCAAGCCCCGCAAAGCTCACGCCCCCGCTCTTGCCTGCTGCATTCTTCCGGTACTGCTGCTCTGCCAGATAGTACCCTCCTGATTTACCTGTCACTCCAAAATCCATCTTCTTCTCTCCTTTCATTCTTTTCTTTCTTTAGGCGTTTGCGAAACGCCAGAACCCGCAAGCATCTTCTCTATCCGATGCTCAAGGCTCTGTTTGTCTGCTGACAGGCATTTTTCAAGCCCTCCGATTTCTTTTTATGTAACAGTCCCATATCGGTCAGTGCCATATCTGAGCCGTCTGCTGCGGAATGTTCCTTACGCCTTTATATCAAAACCTGCACCTATAGGTGCTGATGTGCCAGAAACCGTTGCCATGAGGTTCTGCGTAACGCTTTTTATATCCATGCCCGTGGCAGATACCGCGAACGATTCTGCCTCTCCATCTTCCGTCAGCTTATCCATCTGCTCTTTTCTTTCTGCCCGACGTTCCGCTGCTTTTTCTTCTAAATTTTTTCTCTCCTCACGCTTTTTTTCTAATCTTTCTTTCTGCCTTTTTTCCGTATTCAGTATGGATGTACTTTGTTTTGAGCCGCTGGTTCTTGTTGAACCGCTACAGGAGCATTGCATACTCCCATCTGCATTGATTCTCACAGCAAATCCATGTATCTCAATACCGTCACTTTTTGCCTTAGCAAACATCTGCTCATGCGCTGCCGGTATACCTGTAATGTCATTTTCGATTTTTTTGCAATGTCCGGATCACTTGCCATTCTTAATCTTCGCTGCCGTTTTGCTGTACACCTTTCTTTTCTTATAAGAACATCCCCGTCAAAGCTGTTCTCGACTTCCAGAAATAAAAACTGTTTCTTTCGTTTTGGTATAAGATGTATGGAGCCTACCGTCTTCAACTAACTTATCGGAAAACCCCGGGGGATTTCTAACATCTATGTCATGAATGGTAAGTCTGGCTACACGAATCGCAGATTTTTTGTTTTTCAGTTCCTCTCCTCTCTTAGAGTTCTACGGTTTCCACGAGTTTCTCACAACCGTTATAATGGGAACCATGTTAATATAGTGCTTTAATGACATAATTTAAGAATCGGATGCAGGCGTAAAAATAAAAGGAACAGAATTAGAACGAGAAGCACATATCCCCCAACCCGTAAGGTAAGAAATTGAAAACAGTTCCATACCTACAATGTTAACCGCAAGAAGTTCCGTATCCTCGTAACGAGTGTTCTCGGAAATGGCCTTTTTCATTCAGTCTTTGCAGAAGACCGGAATATAAAATTATTAAGCATGTTTAAGCTCACTCAACGCACGGCTTCTATTACTTGACACATCACTTTCATTTATCATTTATCGCAGACACCCCAATGGTCACTTCCTCCAGCACATCCAAAAGCACCCTTACCGTATCCAATGATGTAAGCATTGTAATGTTGTTCTGCGCTGCCGCGCTTCGGATTGCCGCACCATCTTCATAATGAATACCGGAAAGAATTGCACGGGTATTGATGACATAACTGACATATCCGGCACGTATTGCATTCAGGATTTCAACGCTGCCTTCCGATGGTTTACCCAGTATACGGGTACGAATTCCGTGCTGTTTCAAACATTCACCCGTGAGAGAGGTTGCTTCTATATTAAAGCCCATATCATAGAAACGTCTGACCAAAGGAAGTGCTTCCTCTTTATCCTCGTCTGCAAGCGTTACGATTACAGTCCCGTAATTCTGCACACGAATACCGGAAGCAATCATGGCTTTATACATTGCCCTGTGAAGTTTCTTATCATATCCGATTGCCTCTCCCGTAGATTTCATCTCCGGTGAAAGGTACGTATCCATACCATGCAATTTGGAAAAAGAGAATGTCGGTACTTTTACATACCATCGCTGCTTTTCTTTCGGATAGATCTCATTGATCCCCTGTGCTTTCAGGCTCTTTCCAAGAATGACTTTTGTTGCAATATCAGCCAGCGGATATCCGGTCGCCTTTGATAAAAACGGTACGGTCCGTGAAGAGCGCGGATTCACCTCAATAATAAATACATTCTGCTCTTTATCTACAATAAACTGAATATTGAACAGACCGACAATGCCGATGCCAATTCCCAATTTCTTTGCATAGTCCAGAATCGTTTCTTTTACCTTTTCGGATATACTAAACGTCGGATATACACAGATGGAATCACCGGAATGAACGCCGGTCCTTTCTACCAGCTCCATAATACCGGGAACAAATACCTCCGTTCCATCGCAAATGGCATCCATTTCCACTTCCTTACCACAGATGTATTGGTCTACCAATACCGGTTTATCTTCATCGATCTCTACGGCTGTTTTTAAATAATGGCGCAGATGTTCTTCCTTTGCCACAATCTGCATGGCTCTTCCGCCAAGCACAAAACTCGGACGTACCAATACCGGATAGCCGATTTCCTCTGCCGCTTTTATACCTTCTTCCATATTAGTCACAGCCCTTCCTTTTGGCTGCGGAATGGAAAGTTCTGACAGCAGTTTTTCAAACGCATCTCTGTTTTCAGACTTCTCAATGGCTGCACAATCTGTACCGATGAGCTTTACCCCTCTTTCCTCTAATGATTTTGCCAGATTAACTGCAGTCTGTCCGCCTAAAGATACGATCGTCCCATCCGGCTGTTCCATCTCAATCACATGCATAACATCTTCTACACATAAGGGTTCAAAATACAGCTTGTCCGATGTGGTATAATCCGTAGACACCGTTTCCGGATTGTTATTGATAATAATTGCCTCATATCCGGCTTCTTTGATCGTCTTAACCGCATGTACCGTGGAATAATCAAACTCCACACCCTGACCGATACGGATTGGACCGGAGCCAAGAACAACGATCTTCTTTCTGTTTTCGATCACCGATTCATTTTCTTCCTCATAGGTGGAATAGAAATACGGAACATAGCTTTCAAATTCTGACGCACAGGTATCGATCATCTTATAAACCGGAACTATGCCGTATTTCCTGCGCAGTTCAAAAACTTCTGTTTCTGTCTTATGCCAAAGCCATGCGACAGCCTTATCGGAAAAACCTGTTTTCTTTGCCTGATACAAAGCTTCCCTGTCGTCCACACATGATTTCAGTTCTGTTTCCATATCTATAATCTTTTTCATTTTGTTAAGGAAAAAGCAGTCAATTCCTGTCTGTTTGGAAATTTTTGAAACGCGGACGCCTGATCTTAACAGCTGTGCAATGGCAAAAATTCTATCATTTGTACCGATTTTTATATCATTCATTAATACATTAACGTCCTCATTTTCAAATTTTTCCATGCGCAGATGACTCACACCCGTTTCCAGAGAACGGATTGCTTTTAACAGGCTTTCTTCAAAAGTTCTGCCTACACTCATAACTTCTCCGGTAGCTTTCATCTGCGTACCAAGCTTTCGGTTTGCGTCAGTAAATTTATCGAATGGAAAACGCGGCATTTTTGTCACTACATAATCCAATGCCGGCTCAAAGGAGGCCGGCGTATTTACAAGCATAATCTCATCCAGCGTCATCCCTATGCTGATCTTTGCCGATACCCTTGCAATCGGATAACCGCTTGCCTTTGATGCAAGAGCTGAAGAACGGGATACTCGCGGATTTACCTCGATCAGATAATACTGAAAAGAATTCGGATCAAGTGCAAACTGCACATTACATCCACCCTCCACCTCCAATGCACGGATGAGTTTCAAAGCGCTGTCCCGCAGCATTTGATACTCTTTATTGGTCAGCGTTTGGGATGGACATACCACAATAGAATCTCCTGTGTGTATTCCTACCGGATCTAAATTTTCCATATTGCAGACTGTGATTGCCGTATCATTGGCATCACGTATCACCTCGTATTCGATTTCCTTGAAGCCTTTGATACTTTTTTCAATCAATACCTGATGAACCGGAGATAAAGCGATGGCGTTTTTAATGAGATCCATAAATTCCTGCGCATCATCCGCAAAGCCTCCGCCGGTTCCTCCAAGGGTAAATGCGGGGCGCAGCACAACCGGATAACCGATTTTCTCCGCCGCCCTTACCGCTTCATCTATTGTATTCGCAATGGCAGATGGCAGTACCGGCTCACCCAGCTCTTCACAAAGCTCTTTGAACCGTTCTCTGTCTTCTGCCCGTTCAATACTTTCGATGCAGGTTCCCAAAAGTTCCACCTGGCACTCTTTTAAAACTCCTTTTTTCTCAAGCTGCACTGCCAGATTCAGCCCAGTTTGTCCCCCAATCCCCGGCACAATGGCATCCGGGCGTTCATGACGAACAATCTTCGCGACGTATTCCAGCGTCAGCGGCTCCATATATACTTGATCTGCAACTGTCACATCCGTCATAATCGTTGCCGGATTGGAATTGCACAGCACAACCTCGTATCCTTCCTCCTTCAATGCAAGACACGCCTGCGTACCTGCATAGTCAAATTCTGCCGCCTGACCAATCACAATCGGACCGGAACCAATGACAAGTATTTTCTTTATATCAGTTCTTTTCGCCATCTTTTGTTCCCTCCATCATTTTTATAAATTGTTCAAACAGATAGCCGCTGTCCTGTGGGCCGGGCGCACTTTCCGGATGATACTGCACACCGAACACCCTGTCTTCCTCACAGGCCACGCCTTCTACCGTCTGATCCAGCAGATTTAGATGCGTTATCTTTAATCGGGTATTTGCAAGACTTGCTTTATCCACTGCGTAGGAATGGTTCTGAGAAGTAATCTCTATCTTTCCGGTCCGCAAATTTTTTATCGGATGATTACCGCCCCTGTGTCCGAACTTCAGCTTATAAATCCTGGCTCCATATGCAAGAGAAATAATCTGATGACCAAGGCAGATGCCAAAAATCGGATATTCCCCTTTCAAAGCTTTCACTAATTCTACAACCGTCTGCACATCTGCAGGATTTCCCGGTCCATTGGATAAAAAGACTCCGTCCGGCCTCAACTTTTCGATCTCCCGCGCAGAGGTATTCCACGGAACGATTGTCACACTGCATCCTCTCCGGTTTAAAGTTCTCACAATATTCTGTTTCATCCCACAGTCAATAGCGGCAACATGATACTTTCCATCTGTCACCGTATAATGCTGAACGTTCTTTCGGCTTACCTGCGATACGGCATCCCGCGGAATATTATATAAGTCCAGTCTGCGAAGTCCCTCCTGCAGGGATGTACCAATATCTGTAAGTAATGCCTTTCGGCTTCCAAGGTCACGTATGGAACGTACCAGTTTTCTTGTATCAATCCCGTAGATGCCCGGTATCTTATACTTCTCCATAATTTCCGATAAGGTATATTTACTTCGGAAATTGGATGGCTGGTCGTTGTAGTCTCGTACCGCCAGTCCGCCGATCGTTGGAATATCTGTTTCAAAATCCTCTTCCGTCATCCCGTAATTGCCGATCAGAGGATATGCCATTACTACTGTCTGATACGTATAGGATGGATCAGACAGGATTTCCTGATATCCTACCAAAGAAGTATTAAATACAATTTCCGTAATTTTTTCGTGCTTAGAACCAAAACCATATCCATAGTATTCGCTGCCATCGGACAAAATCAGTTTTCTATCAAATTTTTTCATCATATATGCACCTCTTTATCTCAAACCCGCTCCGACAATTTCCTTTCAAAACGGTCTTTCCGCAAATCTGCCGGGATTTTCGTCGGATATTCCCCCTGAAAACAGGCAGCGCAATACTCTCTACTGTCTGTCAGTTTATACAGCTTTTCTATCGGTAAATATCCCAGAGAGTCTACTCCGATCATACGTGCAATCTCGTCTACGCTGTGATGGCATGCAATCAGGTTTTCTTCCGAATCAATATCCGTTCCATAATAGCAGGGATATAAAAATGGAGGCGCGGAAATTCTCATATGGATCTCTTTCGCTCCGGCATCACGCAAAAGCTTTACAATACGTTTGCTGGTCGTTCCTCTGACAATGGAATCATCAATCAGAACAACTCTCTTTCCATCGATCACCTTCCTGACAGGGCTCAGCTTAATCCTGACCTTGTCCAAACGTTCATTTTGTCCGGGAGAAATGAATGTCCTTCCAATATATTTATTTTTTATCAACCCGATCCCATAAGGAATGCCGGATGTTTTCGCATACCCCAATGCCGCATCCAATCCGCTGTCGGGAACGCCGATCACAATATCCGCGCATTTGGGATAACTTTCTGCCAGCAATTCCCCGGCTTTCATACGGGATTCATGCACAGATATACCGTCTATCACAGAATCCGGTCTTGCAAAATAGATGTATTCAAAAATACAGGTTCTCTTCCTCTGTTTTTCACAGTGTTCTCTCCTTGATTCCACACCGTTTTTTGTAAACACCAGAATCTCTCCCGGCAGCACATCACGGATAAATTCTGCTCCTACCGCTGACAACGCGCAGCTTTCGGATGCAGCCACATATGCCCCGTCCGCCGTCTTTCCATAGCAAAGCGGCCGGAACC
>OFHP01001482.1_pt1 | contig 10985 bp, 10 predicted proteins | sample 1521651 | NCBI WGS metagenome assembly OFHP01 (sample SAMEA3504105, study PRJEB24116) | mouse gut metagenome | biome: mouse gut; feature: mouse-associated habitat; material: faeces | place: Denmark | collected 2011 | reverse complement strand
TGTAGTGAGGTTGTGCCGAGGCAGCCATGTGCTGAATAGATATTTGTTTGCCTGGGTTTCGCATACTCCTGGACCGGTTTTCTGACCAGACGTTTAAACAGACGCTGATAATAAAATTGGGACAAGCCAACCATATCGGCAAGCTCCTCTGTAGAGATTTCTCCTGATAAATGTTCCTCGATATAATTCAATGACTGGTCTATAGTTTCCCATGCGTGCATTGCGGCACCTCCTTTATTTGATGCTCAAATCATACCACACTGTTTTTTATCAGGCTTTTCACCCTATGCCCTTTTTCATCACAGCTCCCATATACAATATTGCATGATGTCAGATATCAGTCCTGTTCTGCTCAAAGTTCCCGCAAATCTATGCGGTTATTCTTTCGATACATCAGACATGTTATCCCCAGAAGCAGCACACACAGAACAGCCCGATATCCCCCGGAATATCCTTCCGGAACCAGACAGGCGCCCGCGCCGCCAAGGATTGCAAGGACAGCCCCGCCCATGCCGCCAAGTACGGCTGAAGCGCTCTGTTTGACCACGCTTACCTCATTCTCCCAATCCAGAACCGGGAAATGCAGATTAACGGTAATCCCGTATACACAGGCAAACAGCAGGATCACCGCCGGAATCACCATCATCCAGAAGCTATCCTGTAATCCCGGCTTTAATGCAAGGAGCAGGAAAACCTCCGACACAAGGTAAAAAGGCAGAATCAGGATCAGATTCATCAAAAGCTTTGCGTCCAGGACTGTCCGTGCCGGCAGCGGCAGGCTTTTGGCAAGCCACCACTCCTTCCCTTCCATGGAAACAGATGTGGCTGCAGTTGTCATCATACAAAAAGTGCCTGCCAGCAGAAACGGTGCGATTACTGCCAGATCAACCGGAACCGGCAGGAGCTCTTTCACCCTCGCCGGGCCTGTAAAAAGAAGCGCCCCCGATATGACACAGCCCATAAGCGGTCCGATGATCGTATTGGATACATAAATACTCGATGAGAAATACCGTCGGAATTCCTTCCTGCACAGGGAAACCAACGCCGAGTCTGCTTTCAAATCTCCCATCTGATAATCATGCCTTGCCGCCGTTGTATACAGATTCCGGCAGATGGACTGAAAACAGGCGGATACGGCCGCCGCCGCCGCGGCAAATACAGACAGAAATAAACCTGTATACATCAAGCACCGGCTGATTTCCCCATTTACAATCGCCGTCCCAAGCAGCACAGCCGGAGGATAGAATCTCTCAAGCATAGCCGAAATCATTCCGGACAGTTCCTCCATAATCTCCAGACTTTCCATCCCTTCCACTGACGTAAGACGCGAAGAACCATACATAATGGCAAAAACAAATACTATCGTAAGCGTTGACGCTACCAGGCTTTTATGCCGCATCCTGGAAGAAATTCCCGTAACCAGAGCCCCAATAAGGATCGCCCCTGTCATTGGCAGTAACGGCACTGACCATATCCCAAGAAACGCACACAGATAGAATGACACATCCGGCCTCATCTGCCATGCATACACTGCAATCCCCGGAAGCAGTACCAGGGCAGCCATCAGCAGATTTTCCGTATACATGCGCAAAAACCGTCCAAGCACTACTGCGCCTTTCCTTACAGGCAGGGATACTACCATATCATATCCCTGTCTCCGGAAAATGATGCTTCCCGCCTTTAAGATTCCAAATACAAAAATGAGCATGCTGGATATGGCGATGACATAAGCCGGAACATCTTCTCCTGCTCCAATCTCCACCAGTCCCCAGGAAAGGCCGCCCACATAAAATAGCAGCATAATAATCAGGAGTATCCAGAGGACAGAAAGCATTACGGCCCTCTTCTTTTTACGCTTATCTTTCGTGAACCGTAAAATATTTATGCCAAGGAGATTACATAGCTCCAGCCTGGCCATAATCCTAATCTGCGCCAGCATTATTTACCACCTCCATAAAAATGGACTCCAGCGTATTGCCCTGCTTTACAACCTCCTCCATGGTGCCTTCGGCAATCAGGCGTCCCTCCTTGATCATCGCTACCTTGTTACAAAGCTTCTCAGCCACCTCCAGCACGTGGGTGGAAAAGAATATGGCGCCCCCGCCGGCGCAAAGTTTCCTCATCCTCTCTTTCAAAATAACGGAAGCTTTCGGGTCAAGCCCCACAAAAGGCTCGTCCAAAACCAACAGCCTTGGTTCATGCAGCAGCGCAGATATAATAGCAAGCTTCTGTTTCATACCATGGGAATAAGAAGAAATCAGATCCCCAAAGGATTCCGTTATTTCAAATTCATCCCCGTACCTTTGGATCCGTTCCTTCCTCTCTCCTGCCGGAACCTTGAAAATATCGGCAATAAAGTTCAGATACTGGATGCCTGTCAGATACTCATACAGATCCGGATTATCCGGAATATATGCCGTCATCTGTTTGCACACAAGCGGGTCATCATGAAGGCTGATTCCTCCGATCCGAATCTCTCCCGCATCATATCCATGGATCCCGGCAATGCATTTCAGCGTTGTTGTCTTCCCGGCTCCATTATGCCCGATGAATGCGCAGATATCACCCGGCATCACATGAAGGCTCAGATCCGTGACGCCCTTGCTGCCGCCCTTATAGTGTTTCGTCAAATGATTGATAATAAGCATTGTTTTCCTCCTGTTTTACGAGAGCAGTCTCTGTAGCTGCTTCGCATCTGCCAATCTTCTATGTGTCAGTTTTTGCAAAATGCTGCAGTATTTTCTGGAAATCAGCATTCTCTTTCAGAGCCTCAAAAGCTGGGTGGCTGAATGCTTCCTGCAGATTCTGAAAAACGAATTTCCTGCTTCTTGGAGCCATTTCTCCCAATGGAAGGGCTTCAATCCATGCGTCTAAACGGTCAAAATATTCATCTCCGTGGAGTACAACCTTCTCTGCCCGTAAGAGCCCGTCAACACATTTCTCAAAAAGGAAGAGGGCCTTCAGCGCTTCTTCCTCCTCCCCGACCGCTGCATACATGACTGCCGCCTGATAATGGAACTGTGCAGCAAGATTGGGATGGAGCTTCTCCAGCAGGTAGGCTTCCATTACATTTCTGATCCTGCATACTGTCTTTTTGCACCGCTCTATGTCATCTTGATATAAAGCCAGGGATATCGCGGCATCACTGACCAGGTTCAGAATATCCAGCCATTCCCTTGCCTGGATATAACCTCTTGCCTTCTCATGTTCCCCCGCCATCTGATATGCCTGGACCAGTATGGCTCCGTCCTGCCCTGCAAGACGGGCGGGGTCAGAAGAAGGCTCCAGCATAGTTATCGTTTCAGCCGCTTTCCCAAGCCATAAGCTGATGCCAGCCTTCAAAACCAAAGCATCACTGCATATGCTTACATCGCTGCAGCTTTCCAGAATATGGTCGCACCATGAAGCCGCCTCCTCCAAAAGCTGTTTTTGTTCCTCTTCTGACTCTGCCAGCATGTAATGATTCAGGTACAATACAGTAAGCTGCATCAAAAAGGCATGGCAGGAATAGTACCTGTGGGCCAGAGTGCGGGTCTTTTCAATGGCCTCATGAAAAGGAAGCCTGGCAAAATCCTTTACAAGCTCCGCATAGAAGTAGCGGATCTGCTCTTTGGAGAGCTGGGCTTTGTACCCGATCAGCTCGTCTATCGTTGTGCCAAAATAGGCAGAAAGTTCGAGCAGAAGCATAAGATCCGGTGTGCTTTGGGCATTTTCCCACTTGGATACTGCCGCCTTACTTACTCCGAGGAAGTCTGCAAGCTCCTCCTGGGTAATCCTCCGCTCGCGCCTTAGCCGGATAATATTGTCCGATAAATTTAGTCTGTCCATACTGTTATTGTTCTCCTTATCCTCTATTGTATTACCTCTTTTCTTCATTATAATAAAAAGGGGATTCCCTATCAATCGAACTGTATTCCACTTTTTCGCAAAAAAGTCAACCGGGGAGAAACTTCTTCTTATTACTAAAAACACTGGAGTAATTATTTTATGTTTGATGACAGAAATAAATTCACTAACAAAGATTGAATGAAGCAACTTTTTCATCTAGTATCCAACTAAAAGTAAATATATTTTGACAAAAAACAGAAGTGGAATTGTTGCACATTCATCCACTGATAAAGTACCTAATTCCACCTCTGAGTTTTTCATATATTGCAGTCTTGCATGCATATTGACTTTACCTCAAAAGCCTTTAGAGCAGAACTTACAATCCATCTCGCCTGACTTCACTCCCCGTATTCATCATCTGTTGAAAAATTCTCAATAAATCTACCAAAGTTGGTGCTTCCTTCTATCGTATTATCAGATGGCAGCTTTTCCTTTAAGGTTTAATAAGGATTGGATTAGTTCCGGGTCGGGCAAGGCGTCTATCCAGTCCCTCTTTGTAAATCCTTGCTCACTCAAATCTCCAACCTCCTGTTAAACTCGTTTTAAAATCTGACTCACTCTTTCACTCCGCCGTCCATCGAAGCCGATCCTTCATCCGCAGCCTGCAACAATTTCTTTAAATGTTCCATCTGTTCCTCATTTACATTAGAACAAAATCCATCTGGAAGAGTTGTTCCAGAGAGAATACAGTTGTCAAACTTACTACCCTTAATGTTTGCTCCTGCCAGACTTGAAAACCTAAAATCCGCATTCTCAAAATTACAGTTTACCAGCATCGCATTTGAGAAATCTGTACTTGCAAGAATCGTATCCGAGAAATCACAGCTCAAAAACTTTGAATGATTAAACATCCCATACCGTAAATCTGCCTTTTTCATATCAAACAAATTAAAATTGGCATATCCTGCAACCGGAATACTGTAACAGGCTGCGTTTCCCATCATACCGGTAATCATGAACCGCACCATGGAAGAACATCTTCTCAAAAAAATAACCTAAAAACTGGTACTTTAATTCCTGCCGGATAAATTCTTCTTCCTCGTTAGATAACATCTTATACAAAGATCTGTAATAGATAAACTCAGATACCTTATCACTGACATCTGAATCAGCAAACAGACGGCTGAAAGCACAGATAAATGCTTCAATGACCGTACTACGCTTCTGCTCATCCCTCATGCATTCTTCATCAAAAGACTGATAAATGGTTTCAAGCTCATAAAATATCTTTTCACACAGGAAGAAATCTCTTATATTATTGTGATAAAATTCAGCAACGCCTCTTTTACCATCATTTTTCCAATAATTACAAAGCGCATAACACCGTCTTACAATCTGCCCTGTCTGTTTTGATTCCAGCTGCAGGCCGCGTATGATTTCCCCGATATCATCCTGTGTTACATACAGCTTCTTATTCCCGGTCGCATACATTTTATAAGCAATCTCAGCGCCAACCCGATACAAAACATCCTTATACCTGCTAATCATATGTGTATAGGAATCCCTTGAAAACAGCTTGTTATACTCCGTGTTGCTCAGCTCCACAGAAAATATCTGATGGTATAAGACCCATGGATTATCCCATGCCTCATCCGTAATCTTCCCTGCCGCAAGCATATATAGAGCCAACGGGGTATCACAGATTCCATCCGAAGAATCGTCCTCAATCCCAAGGATCCGATCAAGCCGCGGAAATTCTTCCCGGTCACACACCTTCCGGTATTTTTCAATCCATTCCTCCCGCTTTCCCGCATTGAAATGCTTTAACAATACATAGGCGATGCCGGTGCCGATTCCCTCCTCTTTCAGTTTTAATACATCTATAAATTTGGGCCTCGTTGTTATGATAATATGGCTTTCCGAGAATCCTCTGATGATTTCGCTCAAAATCTGCTCCGCAAAGTCCGTCATTCCGTCAATCATACATAATTCATCAAATCCATCCAGAAATAAGACCGATTTCCCTGCCTTTTCTGCAAACACTTCATATGTCTCAAATCCCAGCTCTCCCAAAATGCCCTTAACCGGTGCTTCTATAAACTTTTTGCTCATAGTCAGATTCCTCAAACGGACACAAAACATTGCGCATCCGTCAAATATGCCGTTTTCGGATTCTTGCATGGCCTTCTCATTGCCGAAAGCAAGATGTGAAATCAAGCTGCTTTTTCCTACACCAGCATCACCTTCCATCACCATAACACGGTTTTTCCTATCCGCCGGAAACTCAGCCAGAAGCTTCTCAATATCTGGCCGACTTTCCCATAATCTCATGGAACTGCGGGGTGCAATATCATAATCCGGCCTGACATATGTATCCTTCAAAGTAATAGCCCTTTTGTCTTCTGCCTTATGCAGAAACAATACACTTCCGTAGCTTTTGACATAACCATAGTAATCCTGGTTACATTCTGACTTTTCTTTTCCCTCCAACATCCGGTATATATCATCACACACGATAGAGGCATGGAGACTTCGTAGTTCCGGATCATTCTTTACCAGCCTATCCATATGGCGGTAAATAAAATCCACTTCTTCCGGCGTAACGATACTGTCCGCCTTTTCACCATACTGGACAGGGGGAAATACATCCTTTCTTGGAAGGAAACCTTCCATCAACCACTGCGTATAAAACTCAATGTTTTTCTGCCATATAAATAGACTGCTATTACTGCATTGATACTCCTTTTCATATATCTCCTGTGCAGTCTCAATCACATTTGTAATCCTGTCCTGCAGGTTTTCTTTTGTAATATAGTCAAATATCCCCTGTATCCCATTTGTAACAATACCAGTTACGATACTGCTGATATAACCATATATCTGTTCATTCATCTCTCGTTCCTCTTTTCAGGATGTTTTCTGCTGATTTGATATAAATGTTATCATGCAGGTATAGAAAAAGCAACTTTCATTGACATTAATCCAAAAAAGTGATAGTATAACTATCACAAAATCCAGACAGACAGGAGAATTTCCTTATGGGAGAATCTATGCTTCGGAAACAGCAGATGGAGCGGCGCACGCAGCAGATACTTCACACTGCTCTAAAGCTGTTCTGTGAAAAAGGGATTGAAGACACATCGGTGGAGGAGATTGCGAAAGCCGCCGGTGTCGGACCAGCTACAATCTACCGTTATTTTGAAACCAAAGCCCAGCTTGCGATCTCGGCAGGGATTGCATACTGGCAGAAGGTTGCAGGGAAATATCTGGATTCCCTGTCCCAGGAAGCATATCAAAAGCTGAATGGCATCCGGCAGATAAAATATATTTTCCAGATCTTTACAAAGATTTTTCGGGAAGAATTCTTGTTTCTAAAATTTCTCCAGGAATTCGATATCTTTGTCCAAAGATATCACATTTCAAAAGAACGGCTGGGAGAATATGAAGAATACATTCTGAATCTAAAGCCTTATATGACAAATGCCCTGGAAAAGGGTCTCAGGGACGGAAGCCTGGCCTTTTCATATACAGCAGATGAAATATATTTTTCCGTGACACATACGCTGATAAGTCTGATGCAGAAGCTGTCCTTAAATGGGCACATCCTTTCATCTGACGAGCGGGTCGGCCTGGCATTGCAGGTAGAGATTGCGGGCAATCTGCTCCTTAAGGGCTTGGCAGCAAAAGAATGATAACATAGAGGGAACAAGGAGGATACATATGAAATCACTATCTACAGGTAAAATATGGCTTTTCGCAGCCGGACAGTTTGGATGGTCTTTACTGTCTGGTCTGATTTCTAATTGGCTGGTATACTTTTATCAGCCGGATGAGGTGTCTGTGGCACAGGGACAGCCGCTGTTTATTCCCCAGGGGTTGGTTATTCTCGGAATCTTTACGGTAATCGGGGGCATTACTGCCTTCGGACGGCTTTTTGACGCATTCACAGATCCGTTGATCGCATCGCTTTCAGACCGCTGTACCTCTGAAAATGGCCGGCGAATCCCATTTTTGAAATGGGCGGCCCTGCCTCTTTCTGTGTCTACCGTACTGATATTCTGGTCCCCGGTCAACAGGAACAGTTGGGCCAATGCCATTTTCCTGTTCGTAATGGTACTGGTATATTATCTGTCAATTACAGCTTACTGTACACCGTATAATGCCCTGATTCCGGAGTTGGGGCACAACCAGCAGGAACGCTTAAATATTTCCACTGTAATTTCTTTTACTTTTATTGCAGGAACCGCAGTCGCCTATCTGGCGCCGGTCATCTGGGGAGCCCTGATCCCGGTATTGGGCCGTATAGGTGCTATCCGCGCAACATTCACAGTTATGGCTGTCATCGCATTTTTCTGTATGCAGATACCGGTCTGGTCCATACGCGAAAAAGAATATGTCAATACCGTCCCTTCACAGGATACTGCGTTTTCTTCTCTTGTTTCCACATTCCGCAACGGAGAATTCCGGAAATTCGTAGGCTCAGACATCCTGTACTGGATTGCCATTACCATGTTCCAGACAGGTCTTCCGTTTTTCGTCACCAGCCTGCTGAAGCTTCCGGAAACAATGACCACGCTCTATTTTGTAGGCATGACGGCATTGTCACTGATATTTTATATCCCAATCAATAAGCTGGCGCCGAAGCTTGGCAAGAAAAAACTGATAGTTGTGGCATTTGTAATCTTTTCGTTATCCTATCTTTATACCGGATTCCTTGGAAGGATCTCGTTTATTTCCGCCAATGCGCAGGGCCTGCTCCTTATGATTGCGGCTTCGTTGCCCATGGCGGTCTTTGGAATCCTTCCGCAGGCAGTAGTCGCCGACATTGCCCAGAGCGATGCGAAGCGCAGCGGCAGCAACCGGGAAGGCATGTTCTATGCCGCAAGGACTTTTGCCTTTAAGCTGGGCCAGAGCCTCTCTATGCTCCTGTTTACAGCGGTTTCTACAATTGGGAATGCATCGGGGACTGGATACCGTATTGCAGCATTTTCAGCCGCATGCTTCTGCTTTTTAGGTGGAATTGTATTCCTGTTTTATGATGAAAACAAAATCAACCAGGATATACGGTAACTGTGCAAATGGTTACAAAGGAGATTCATAAAATGGATAAAAGAACAATTCATAATCTGATCATACCGGCAGAAAAATATGCGGAAAGGATGGAGTCGATGGTTCTGCCCTATCTTGCAGAGAGGAAAACTGAAAATTACTGTGAGCGGGAAAAGGGAAAAAAGATTTTTTACCTGCGCTGCCTTGCAGACCATCCGCAGGGGATTGTCATCCTGTCCCACGGCTATACGGAGACAACCGATAAGCATCTGGAAAATATCTATTACTTTCTCCGCGGCGGGTATCATGTCTTCATGCCGGAACACTGCGGACACGGCCGCAGCTACAGATTATGCAGTAATACTGAAGATTTTTCTCTGGTACATATTGATGACTATAAAAGATATGTAGAGGACCTGCTCTTCGTAAGCCGCATTGCGGCACAGGAATTTCCCGGCCTTCCCATATGCCTGTACGGCCACTCTATGGGCGGCGGAATCGCCGCATGTGCAGCCGCGCAGGATCCCCGGCTCTATTCCAGGCTTATCCTCTCTTCACCAATGATACGCCCAAACACTGCTCCGACCCCCTGGCCATTGGCATGCCTCGTTGCAAAGGTGTTCTGTATGGCCGGCAGGGAAGAACGCTATCTGCCGGGAAACCACCCTTATGATGGAACGGAGCAATATGCCGACAGTGCGTCCGCTTCTCAATGCAGATTCCTGTATTATCAGGAAAAACGCAGCAAGGAGCCGTTATTTCAGATGAACGCAGCCTCCTATGGGTGGCTTTGGCAGGCGCACCGGTTAAACCGTAATCTTCAAAAGAAAGCATGGCGTCGGATTTCCTGCCCCACAAGGATTTTTCAGGCAGAAAACGAGACCTATGTTTCTAAAAAGGAACAGGAACGGTTTGTGAAAAAATTATGCAGAAGGAAACGTATAGATGCAAAGCTTATCCGGGTAAAGGGGAGTAAGCACGAAATCTTCAATTCCGATAATAAAATATTAGAATCCTATTGGCAAAAAATCTTATCATAGAGCAAAGCATAACAAGCCGCCCCGTTTTTGCAGAATGAGGGGCGGTTTTTACATGGCATTTCTAATTTTTCTTTGATAAAATAACTGTAAATAGAATCTGTCAGCAAAATCATATTGGAGGAATACGAATATGGCAATTATTACACCGAATTTCAATTTTGATGGGAAATGTGAAGAAGCAATATATCTTTACCAAAAAGCATTCGACGCAGAAATCAACTGCCTGCTTCGGTACAGCGATGCAAAATGGGAAGATTTTCATAGAGAACTGTCAGAAGAACAGAAAGAATATATCTATCATGCGGAACTCCTTATCGGAAATCAACGGATCATGATGGCGGATAATCTGGATATCCCTTTTAAACCAAGCACTGCCCTTTCACTGACTATCACACTGGAAACAAAAGAGGATGTTATGCGGGTCTTTGAGATTATGCAGGACGGAAGCGAGATCATGTATCCGGTACACAGCACCACATACAGTTCCTGCAGTGTCAGTTTTATAGATAAATTCGGCTTTCGATGGGTCATTATGACAGAACAGACAGAGCGCTGATTTCGCTTCTATACGCTTATTTGTTTCCGTTTTATACATTATCTAATAGATTTTTTAATTTATTGTCCGATTGCAAAGAAAAAGCAATTATCTCTTTTTCTTACGGAGCTTTAAGTCGATATTTTTCGTTGCCGCTGTATCCTGCAGTAGTCCAGCAACAAAAGCACTTTTTTCTTTGAGCGTCAGTGTTTCCATATCAGGTTTACGATCAATTTCTCTAAGTACCGTTTGCAGCTCTTGCAGTTCCAAAAGGTTGACGGCTGCACAAAAGAGCGTCTTTTTTCGACCGTCATTAAAACCGGACAGAAGAATGTCCAGTATTTTAGCCTTTTCCGTCTGCTCCACATTATAAGCTTCTATCCCGAATCGTATTTGAGAGCGCGTGTGTAATGATATAAAAGGCGCCATTTTCATAATAGGCATTTACATATCGTACATAGGGCATATCATTTTCCGTTGTTGCCAATGCTATAATAGTATCTCTTCCAAAACGTTCAATCATTATCTGCTCC
>OFHP01001465.1_pt1 | contig 11052 bp, 11 predicted proteins | sample 1521651 | NCBI WGS metagenome assembly OFHP01 (sample SAMEA3504105, study PRJEB24116) | mouse gut metagenome | biome: mouse gut; feature: mouse-associated habitat; material: faeces | place: Denmark | collected 2011 | reverse complement strand
CTTCCGGATCTATGAGTATTAATGCGGTTTCTGAGGCGGTGGGATTTACGTATCCTTATTATTTTATCAGGAAATTTAAGGAGTTAGAGGGAGTTACGCCGGGGCAGTATATTGGGATACAAACTTCCCCGGACTAGCTTGGAAAGAAGGAGGATAAAAAGATGATCGATCAGTTTGCGGGAACAATGTCGTCAAAAGAGCGGGTCATGCGGACGTTTCACCATGAAAAGGCAGACCGGGTGCCTATCAGTTTTTTTGCCAATCCGGGTATTCATAAACGGGTAGCGGCATATCTGAGTGTGCCGGACGACCGGGATCATGTAAATAATGCATTGGGTGTGGATTTTAAAGGTCTGATGCCTGTTTATACCGGAAGGCCTTTGTTTCAGGAAAAAGGACCGAACCGCCATGTGAACCCGCTTACCGGGGCAATTACCCGGTGGGTATCTCATGGGGATAGCGGCTACTGGGATTATTGTGATTTTCCGTTAGCGGATGCGGATGATGAACTGATTGCCAATTGGCCGGTTCCGGATGCGGATGATTTTGATTATGACAATTTATTAGAGCGGTGCAAGGCATATAAACATAAGGCGGTTTATTTTGGGCATCCCGGCATATCGGATGTGATGAACAATACAGGTATGATCCGGGGGATGGAAAATATTTATATGGATCTGGCGCTGGAAACGGAAAGTGTGATGGAACTACTTGACCGGAGAATGAAGGCGGAGCTTGCTATGTTTGAACGCATGCTGGATAAATGTAAAGACTATGTGGATTTTATCTGGACGGGGGAGGACCTGGGAACACAGAGAGCGCCCCTGATCAGCCTTGCTATGTTTCGGGAACAGATTCGTCCGCGCCACCAGCCGCTGATTGACCTGGCGGCATCTTACGGCAAGCCGGTGATGATTCATTGCTGTGGCAGTTCAAGCTGGGCGTTCGAGGATTTTATTGAAATGGGGATCCGTGCTGTTGATACCCTGCAGCCTGAGGCGGCAGATATGGCCCCTGATTATCTGGTAAAAACATATGGAAGCAGACTGGCTTTCCATGGCTGTATTTCCACGGCGAAATTAGCTGACATGACACCGGAGGAAGTGGAGAAAGATGTAGCGCAGACATTAGAAACCATGATGCCCTGCAGGGGGTACTGCCTGGCACCGACGCATTATCTACAGGACAATACCCCTGTGGAAAACGTGATTGCCATGTATCGGATAGCTCATAAGGCGGGCTGGTATCGGGAGGTTTAAGATGGGGAATTTTAAGATTGTGCAATGCAGATGTAATCATCAGGAAAATCCGCTGGGCCTGGACCGCATTCCCGAATTTGGCTGGAGAATGGATTCAGATGTGCCGGAGGATATTCAGACATCGTACCGCATTTTAGTGTCCGGTGATGTGGGGCTTGTGGAAGCGGGAATAGGGGATATGTGGGACAGCGGGCGGATAGAGGGGGATGAAAATGTAAGCGTACACTATAAGGGGAAAGCGCTTATGCCCCGCAAACGGTATTATTTCCTTATCATGGCGTGGAACCGTACCGGTGAGATGGCAAAGGGGAAGGTGGGTTTTTTTGAGACAGGAAAGCTTGATGAGCCATGGCAGGCGAAATGGATCAGCGCTCCTTTTTTGAAAATGGACAAGACAGATGCCAAAGCACCTTATCTGCGCCGTAAGTTTTCAATCTGCGGCAGGGTAAAAGATGCCAGATTATATATATGCGGACTTGGCTATTACGAAGCATTTATAGAAGGGAAGAAAATATCGGATCATTTGCTGGAGCCTGCTTTTACCAAATACGATACTATGTCCTATTACAGGACATATGATGTGGCCGGATATCTGCCTGAGGAAGGAGAGGCGGCGCTTGGCGTAGTCCTGGGAAATGGATGGTATAACTGTATTACGGAGGATGCATGGAACATCCGGCAGGCAGGCTGGAGGTCGGTGCCAAAGCTTTTGTGTGAACTGTATCTTACTTATGAGGATGGAAGGCAGGAATGTATTTGTTCGGACAAAGGCTGGAAAACGTCAACAGGACCCATCATCTTTAACTCGATCCGCAACGGTGAACATTATGATGCCCGGTTAGAGATTGGCGGGTGGAACCAAAGCGGATATCAGGAAAAGGGATGGGAAAACGCACAGGTGGTCCGGGGGGCAGGTGGGAAGCTGCAGGCAGCGGAAATGCAGCCGGTGAAGGTAATGCAGGAAATTGTGCCGGTTTCTTATTATCGTACCAAAGAAGGAAACTGGATTTTTGATCTGGGGCAGAACTTTGCAGGGAAAGTACGCCTAACGGCTTACGGGCCTGCCGGAGCGGAAATTACGCTGCGCTACAGCGAGGATCTTACCGGGGATGGGGAACATGTGGAGCAGAGACATATTAGCGGCTTTGTCCGTTCCGGCCAGTTTCAGACGGATCGATATGTCAAAAAAAGCAATGGACCGGAAGAATGGACTCCCTGCTTTGTGTATCATGGTTTCCGGTATGTGGAGGTGGAAGGACTGCCGGAAGATTTGCCGGATTCTTGTATTACAGGGTTGGTGATGCATACATCGTTTGAAAGGACAGGCTATTTTATGTGTTCCGACGAAACTTTGACGGCAATCCAAAGGCTGTGTCATTGGTCCAGTATCTCTAATTGCCAGGGAATCCCCACGGACTGTCCCCACCGCGAGAAAAATGCGTGGACAGGGGATATAGGCGCTTCACACGACCAGCTTTTAATGAATTATGATTCTTACTTATTTTTGGAAAAATGGCTGGAAGACTTGTGCCAAAGTCAAAGGCCGGACGGCTCCATTCCTTGTGTATGCCCGTCTACGGGCTGGGGCTATAATTGGGGGAATGGACCGGATTGGTCCATGGTGCTGACTACTCTGCCCTGGGCATTATATAACCATACAGGGGACAAGTCTGTTTTGGAACGGTATTATCCGTATATCTGCCGGCATTTTGATCTTATGTCAAGTATGGCGGAGGGGCATATGGTGGACTATGGGATTGGAGACTGGTGCGCACCTTTTGACGGTCCGGCGATAGCGGTCAATATGGGAACCTTTAAGGCGCCGGTTGCCCTGACGGACACGGCATGTTATTACCAAAGCGCCTGTCTGCTTTCAAAGATGAGCCGCATCTTAGGGATGGAAGATCCTTATCTGGAAAAGAGCAGGGAGATCAAAAAGGCACTGGTGGAAAGATTTGTGGATGATGTGACCGGCCGGGTGGCGGGAAACTGTCAGACATCGGATGGCTGCGCAGCCTTTCACCATTTACTTGGCCCGTTAGAGGAAGCAAGGCTGATGGAAGGGCTGGTGAAACGAATCCGGGATAATGGCTGGCATATTGATTATGGCATTTTAGGGTCAAAGTATGTGCTGCGTATGCTTGGGGAATATGGGTATACAGAAGTGATCTACAAAATGCTGACAAGAAAGGATTACCCGGGATATCAGTATTGGATGGACCATGGGTGTACCACGTTGGCGGAGTGCTGGAACTTAGGCGGTTCCCATAATCATTACATGTTTTCTGACGTGTCAGCGGTATTTTACCGGTATTTTGCAGGTATCCGCCTTAAGGAAGATGTTCCTGCTTACCGCCGCTTTCTGCTTTCACCTGCCCTTGATCTGGAGATCGGGTCACTTTCGTGCAGCGTGGAAACCCCCCATGGCGCAATACAGGTAAGTTGGGAGAAAAAAGAGGATAGGATGTTTTTTACCGCTAAGATTCCTTTTGGAACAAGGGCGCGCCTTGTCCTTCCATCCCGCATAGATGAAAGCGGGATGGAGCTTGGGAGCGGCGAATACAAATTTTGCTGGAAAATGAACCATACTTGAAGATGTGTGGCGGAAAGGGAGGCTGCGGAATGAGAAAGATGGATAAGGAGAGGGTTGCGGAATGTATTTCGAAGACCCGGACGTTTTATGATACCCGGGCTGTGGGCTGTGCGCTTTTAAAGGTGAAAGAGATTGCCGCGGAGCCGCCGGTTTTGATTCCCCTGACGGATTATCGTTTTCCGGATGATATGTACCGTTATTTGGATGCACGGGCTATGCGGTATGTGAACCGGATGGAGCGGCGCAGGGAACTTATGGATGATACAATTCCCGCAGAAGGGCCATGGTACGGAATTGCCGAGCATACTGCGTTTTTGGGCGGCCGGGTGGATTATGAAAGGGATACGAGCTGGCATCATGCGGTGCTGGAAGCGCCGGGGGAACTTGGCAAGCTTGCAATGGATGAGGAAAACCCGGTATTTAAGATGGTAAATGGGGGGATTGCTTATATGCGCGAAAAATATGGGGAGTATTTTCTTCCCATGGTGCGGGGAGCGTCAGGTCCTTTGGAAATGGCTAATACATTAAGGGGCAATGAGGTTTTTTATGATTTTTATGAGGAGCCGGATGAACTGAAGGCTTTATTGGACTATTGTGCGGATGCACTTGTCTGGAATTATGAAAAACAGATACAGGCAGCAGGGGATGTGTATGGCGGGGTAGTGACAGGTTTTGGAGAATGGCTCCCGGGCAGGGGATTAGGGCATGTATCTGAAGATACCACTACCATGATTTCGGTGGAACTGTTTGAAGAATTTGGCCGGCCCCGGACAGAATGGGTCTACCGCCAATTTGATGAGGTATTTCTACATATGCATGCGCTTAGTGAGCGATGCCTTGCCGTGGCGGCTTCTATGCCCAATATACGTTTAATGGAGCTTTCCTCTGATCCTAATACGGATCGGGCGGTGGAGGTCTATAAGCGTAACAGGGAGCATTTTTCAAATGTGATCCCGGTACTGCGCCTTACCCGGGAAGAAATTCTGGGAAACATGGACCTTTTAAAGGAACAAAAGACAGTGGTATGGTACGACGCTTCCAGCATGGAAGACGCAAAGGACATGGTCCGGCTCTTTGCAAAGGAGCTGCCGGTCCGGTGATAAAGGGCAAAGAAAAAAATTGCGCATTCCCGTATGGAAAATGTAATATTTTGCACAAAAATAAATTGGGGATTTGTTAATCTTTTTTCACCTACGCACGCCCGTTTGTTGACTATTGCTCTTTTGTGGGCTATAATAGGAAATAATAGAATACTGGTGAAATAGGCTGCAGCTCATGGAGGAAAAAAATGGTCATAACTTTAAAATCAAAATCCCTAAAAGGAATCTATACAAAATACAGGATTATGAATTTCATTTTCAGAAAGCACATGAAAGTTGTTTTGATGGAAGGGAAACCCAACGCCATGCATATTTGTAAGATAGAAATTGGGTAATGAAAACGGCACGCTGAGTGTGCCGTTTTCTTACGGGTACTGAAGTTCAATCCCCTTCTTTTTCCGCAGGGATAAATATTGCGATATCGCTAAGGTCGCATTTTAGGATTTCGCATAGCCGGTTAAGGGTATAAGTGCTTACGTTGCTGTTTTTACGCAGCCTGTCAAGCTGTCCGGAGCTGATATTATAGTTCCGGATCAGTGAGTATTGGGAAATATTTTTTTGCCGCATCGTTTTCCATAAGGGCTCAAAGGATATCATTATAAACACCTGCTTTATATTTATAATGTTATCATCTTATGAAGTCCGAAAATAAACAATTAGCCATATCCGGGCTATATATTTTCGTCCAGGTTTTCTTCTACCGCTTTCCATGCTTTTCCAAAGTTGATATCTTTAAAAAGGGCGGCAAGCCCTGTGATCTGCTTGAGCCGGAGTATTTCATCTTTTTCCATGCCCAGGTGTTTTGAGATCCAGGCATCGGAACGTCCAAGTTCGTGCAGTTCTTTGATGATGTTGCTCATCAGATCCACGTCGTGGGAGCCTCTTGCCCGGTTGTGGCGGATGGTGCTTGCCATGCGGCAGTCAATAGGCTTGTCAATGACGGAAACCGGCAGCATTCCCTGTTCCCTGTCGTAAATATCCGGATGGTCCAGTATAACGCGGTAACGGTGGAAGCCGTCTACAATGATGTAGGTATCGCGGCTTTTATCATAATAACAGACGATGGGCATGGTATAACCGTCTTCTTTGATGCTGTCGTACAAAAGGGATAATTCCGGCGGCGCCACAGAGTTAGGGTTATAAGTGTTAGGTTCGATTTTTTCTACGGGAACGGGAATGATCTTGTATACAGGGCTGTTAAATGTCATATTATTGTTCCGGCCTTTCTATAAGTCTTTTGTATTTTTCTTTCAGAAGGTTAATACTTTTTTGTTGTTCACGGGTAATGCCAAAGCCCATGGAGCGGCAGATGTGGTCATTTTTCAGGATACAAAAACACATTCGTTTCCAACTGGGGATCTCTTTGGTAGATTTGATATCATCCGTGTGATCAGGAATCTTCCCAACAAATATGATCCGTGTATTTTTCATAAGGGTATAGTTGGAGACGCCGTTACGGCGGATATTATAACCGTGTTCCTCTAATTCCTGTATGGTTTCTTCCTCCAGGCCGCCGCCTACGTTATGCCAAAAGTCAATGGACGTCTTAAATTTATTGATATAGTTCTGCCTCAGCCTTGCGGGAAGAGTGGCAAGCAAAAAACGGGTATAGGATTCCCAGGTATGACCTTCCGGGAGCGAGATGTTTTTGTATCCGAGAGCCTTGGTCTTTCCGTAGATGGAACCAAAGTTTGCCCCCCGCACTCTGCCTACCAGCTTTACCCAGGTTTCCGGGTCGATGACGCGGTAAAGATTCAGGCTGTCTTTGGCATAGTCGTTAAAAGGGGATGCCACCCGCATTTGTTCCGGCTTTAAGCCTGCCATATAATACAGGTCATATAAACGGTTATAGTCGTATTGGAACAGATAATTAGCATGCCATACATCATAGACGGTCCAGTCATACATGGGAGAAGCGCACCACACATCTTTAAACTGTTTGCTGATCCAGCAGGTGTTTTGGTACCCGTTTTTCCGGTTTAAGATGCCGCTGTACCGCTGAAGGGATTCATTTGCGCGGATTCCCAGCAGACAGACCGTTTTTTTTCTGCCATGGGATATGCGGTACCATCGGCTGAACTGCTTGGCAAGATCTTCCTGATGCATCCGGTATTTATAGGTGCTCATGGGGTTATTTTTAAGGTTGATGACATAGGGATGATCCGGCATGGGGCGCACCCAGGCGTCCTGTTTGGTGTCATCCCAGGGATACCAGTACATCTCATAGCTGCTAAGAGCCGTTCTTGTGGCCATAGGCAGGCAGACCCAATAGCGTTCGGCATCATTCCCAATCCGCTCAAAGGTTCTTTCTACATATTCGGTAGTCACGGTATACTGAGCCTCGAAATCCTGATGGAAGACACCAATCCGTCTTAAAGGATAATATTTTTTTTGGAAATCCAGCAGCAGGTTTAATAAAAGACCGCTGTCCTTGCCACCGGAAAAAGATACAAAAATATTGTCAAATTCCTTAAACAGGAATTGGAAACGTTCTTGAAGAGCGTAGTATACATTTTGAGCTAAGTATTCTTTTTTCATTTGTTTTCCTTTATCAAATTTTATCTAAGGGAATTACTGTTCTAATAATTGGAAGATTTTGGTAATCATGTTAGCATACAAACAGGTAAAATTCAACCGTACGTTTCTCCCGAAACAGAGCCGGTTCCCATAAGGAAAATGATATGATTTCTTCATTGATTTCAAAAGTATAACTTGCTATGATAGTTATGGTCAGGATTTTTGCGATACAGGAGAATGAAGAATGTACAGGATATTGATCGTTGAAGATGATAGGGTTATTTCAAAACAGGTTGAGAAACATTTAGCAAAATGGGGGTATGAGGCGGTGTGCGTGGATAATTTTGAAAACATTCTGACCCAGTTTATCTCCTTTGATCCCCAGCTTGTGTTACTGGATATCGGGCTGCCTTTTTATAATGGCTATTACTGGTGCAGTGAGATTCGCCGGGTATCCAAGGGGCCCATTGTGGTGTTCGTCTCGTCGGCGGCTGATAATATGAATATTGTCATGGCAATGAACATGGGCGGGGATGACTTTATTGTAAAGCCTTATGACTTAGAGGTGCTTTTGGCAAAGATCCAGGCAATCCTTAGACGGACCTATTCTTTTCAAAATCAGTCTGCAGTGGCGGAACATGCCGGGGTAATCTTAAATCTTTCGGATATGAGCCTTTTGTATGAGGGGAAACGGCTGGAGCTTTCTAAAAATGAGTTCCGTATTTTGCAGTTTCTTTATGAACGTGCGGGAAAGACAGTGAGCCGGGAAGAAATTATGAAACGGTTGTGGGACAATGAATACTTCGTGGATGATAATACACTGACGGTAAATATGAACCGGCTTCGGAAAAAGCTGGAAGAGGCGGGGGTTCAAAATTTTATTTTGACAAAAAAAGGAGTTGGGTATCAACTTGGCAATGGATAGCATGAAAAAAAATTATTTTTTAAAAAAAGGAAGGGTGGAAGGACGGATCATCGGTTCTTATCTGAAAAGCAGGCTGGCCATTGTCTGTTTGTACTTGTTTATTACGGCAGTTTTCCTTTCTTTAACAGCGTTATACGGATATGGAAATGCGTTTTGGAACATGCTCTATGCGGTGGTGATCGTGGTCTTTTTTGGGGCGCTCTATGCAGTCTTTGATTACCGAAAGTACAGGAAAAAATGTCTTGACTTGTTTACCGCACTGGTAAAAGGGGAAGAGAGGATGCAGTTTCTGCCGGAGGGCGGTGATGTGAAGGAACAGCTTTACCGGCAGATGTTAATGGATGTGGAGCAGGAAAAGAAAAGGCTCTGTATAGCCTATGATGAAAAGAAAAAAGATATGATGGATTATTACACCATGTGGATTCATCAGGTGAAAACGCCTATTGCGGCGCTTCGGCTGCTGCTTTTGGAGGAGGGGGAGAAACTTGAGGAGTTGTTTAAGATTGAGCAATATGCAGAGATGGCTCTTACTTATGCCCGGTTAGAAAGTGTTTCCTCCGACCTTCTTTTTCAATATTGTGATGTGAGAAATGTGGTAAAGCAGGCGCTTAAAAAGCATTTTGTGCTGTTTTCCCGCAGCGGGCTTTCTTTACATTTGGAGGAGTTTTCACTGAGGGCGGTAACGGATGAAAAGTGGCTTTTGTTTGTGGTGGGGCAGGTTTTGTCCAATGCGGTGAAGTATACGGAAAAAGGCGGGATATCCATTTACGGTTCCGACGAGGAAGGGAATGTAAGACAGGGAAAGGTCTATTATCTGGCAGTGGAAGATACGGGGATCGGGATTCGCGAAAGTGACCTGCCCCGGGTTTTTGAAAGAGGGTTTACGGGAGCCAACGGACGGATGGAAGAGCGATCCACAGGTATTGGTCTGTACCTGTGCCGGCAGGTGATGGACAGGCTTTCCCATCCCATCCGTATCAAATCCCAGCCAGGAATAGGCACGAAGGTAATTTTGGGTTTTTGGCAGGAAGAATTTTAGGGTGTTGCGGATCGTGGTGGCATAAGTGACAAAAATGTAAGTTTCGGGGGAGAAATGTTAGCCAGATAAATGGCAGGGCATTTCTCTTTTGTTTATACTTAAGGTATCACGACGGGTGAGAAAGGAGTTTGGAAAACATGTCATTATTAGAGGTTAAAAATTTAAAAAAGATATATTCAACACGTTTTTCAAATCAACAGGTTCAAGCATTATCAAATGTTTCCTTTACTGTCGAAGAAGGGGAATATGTAGCTATAATGGGTGAATCAGGAAGTGGAAAAACAACTTTACTTAATATTCTAGCATCATTAGATAAACCTACAAGTGGTGAGGTTCTTTTAAATGGAAGAGATATTACACATATTAAAGAAAGAGAAATTGCAGAGTTTAGAAGAAAAAATTTAGGTTTTGTTTTTCAAGATTTTAATTTATTAGATACTTTTTCAATTAAAGATAATATTTTCTTACCACTTGTTTTATCAAAAGAAGTTTATCCTGTCATGAATCAAAAATTAAAAGTTCTTGCACCTAAATTAGGGATTCAAGATTTATTAGAAAAGTATCCTTATGAAATATCAGGTGGACAAAAACAAAGAGTTGCAGTAGCAAGAGCATTGATTACACATCCACAAATAGTTTTAGCAGATGAACCAACAGGATCATTAGATAGTTATAATAAGAAAATAGTATGTGATTTGTTAAAGAAAATGCAACAAGAAGGAAAAACTATAGTTGTGGTTACTCATGATGATTATTTAAAACAATATGCAGATAGAATTATAAACATATAAAAAGAGAATTTACCTTAACAAACTATAAATTGTTGAGGTAAATTCCTTTATTTTAGTAATACTATATTTCTATTTGATAATCATAGATAAAAAAGTGCATTGAGGCAGTTTGACCATTAATATTAAAATTATGTTTCTTTTCACAACGACGAATCATCCCTTGATGTTCATAGAAACCATAGTTGCAACTTGTATCAGTAAATAAATAAAATTCATTTAACTCTTGTTGTTGGATATAATCAAGGGCTGATTGAAATAACTTCTTTCCAATTCCCTTTCCTCTACATGAAGAATCAACTGCAAATAATGCAAGTTCAGCAGGATAAGATTTATGATTTTCGTTGAGTAATTGTTGATCTATTCCATAAACGTTTCCAAAAATTTTAGATGCTTTTCTTCCTTCTTTACAAACATATAATGATACAATAGACTTTATTTGTTTTAATTTATAAGATAATGGGCATTTATGTTTGGCTTTATTATTAACTAATATAATACCCACAATTCTCTCATCAAGAACAGCTACTCTTGAAAAGGTATAGTTGGTTAAACAACTGCTTAAAAAGACTTTTGCTAATTTTGAAGCAGTTTTTGGACTACAAAATTTATCATAGTTCCAAGTTTCTCTAATAATGTTTTCTAGTGGTTTAAAATCTTGTTTTTGATATTCTCTTAATAGTAATTGCATTTTCATTCTCCTTATTTTTTTGATATAATACATCATAAAGTATACAGTAACTGTAAAGTCAAGAGGGGCGGGCATGAAAAACAGAAAATATTTGTATACCACGGGACAATTCGCAAAGCTTAACGGCATCAACAAGCGGA
>OFHP01001456.1_pt1 | contig 11075 bp, 8 predicted proteins | sample 1521651 | NCBI WGS metagenome assembly OFHP01 (sample SAMEA3504105, study PRJEB24116) | mouse gut metagenome | biome: mouse gut; feature: mouse-associated habitat; material: faeces | place: Denmark | collected 2011 | reverse complement strand
CCCCTAGCAAAGAAGAAATGGATTTAAAAGAATATTATGATCTGACAGAGGATCAGACGGCGGCAATCGTACTCAATCATGAAGTCCTTGCGCAGAAAGCGGTTCTGCGCGACGGAATGGCTTATCTGGATTATGATATGGTCCGGGAATTATTTAACAGCCGATTTTACTGGGACGGAAATGAAAACCTGCTTTTATATACAACGGCATCGGACGTCATATCCGCGGAAGCCGCAAGCAAAGAATACTCTGTGACAAAGAAAAAGAACGAAGAAAATTATGTTATCGTATATGCCGAAGAACATACGGCGTTGATTGCCATAGATTATGTCAAAAAATTTACGGATTTGGAATATCAGTTTTATGAAGAGCCAAACCGTATGGTTATAACAACGGACTGGTCAGATTATACTTCGGTACCTGTCAAGAAAAACACGCAGATCCGTTTGAAAGGAGGTATTAAAAGCCCGATTCTTAAGCAGGTAGAAAAAGAAACCGAACTGACGCTGTTAGAAGCGGGGAAAGACTGGGATAAAGTAGCTACACAAGACGGTATTATCGGCTATATACGCAAAAAAAAGCTGGGAAAAGAAGAAGAAAAAAGTTATGGACATACTTATGAAGAGGAAACCTTTACCCATTTGCTGAAAGACGAGAAAATTAATATGGCGTGGCATCAGGTGACGACAAAAGAGGCCAACAGTACCATAAAAGACGTACTGGCCCGTACGAAAGGGCTGAATGTGATTTCGCCTACATGGTTTTATCTGAATGACAACGAGGGCGGCTTGATGAACCTGTCCAGCAAGGAATATGTGGACTACTGCCACAGCCAGGAAGTAGAAGTCTGGGCGCTCATCAACAACCTGGAAAATAAAGAAGTGGATTCTACAGAAGTTTTAACGCATACGTCAAAGCGCAGAAATGTGGTGAACCAATTGATTGCGTCGGCAATTGAATATAATTTTGACGGAATTAACGTGGATTTTGAAGCGTTGGGAAAAGAAGCGGGAGACGGCTATGTCCAGTTTATCAGGGAACTTTCTCTGAAATGTGAAAATAACGGGATTGTGCTTTCTGTCGACAATTATGTACCGTCCGACTATACCGCGTTTTATGACAGGGAAGAACAGGCCAATTTTGCGGATTATATTATTATGATGGGTTATGACGAGCATTATGCAGGCTCGGAGGAAGGTTCCGTAGCTTCTATAGGTTTTGTAAAGCAGGGAATTGAAGACACCTTAAAAGAAGTCCCGGCAAATCAGCTGATTCTGGCCGCGCCGTTTTTCACAAGGGTATGGGCCTTGCAGCCGAAGGAAGCGACGGACGACGTGGAAGCCGCGTCAGAAGATTATGTTCCGTATGAAATCTCTTCACAGGCAGTCGGTATGGAAGAAGCATGGAATATGTCGTCGGTCAACGGAGTGGATCCGGTCTGGTCGGAACCGGACGGGCAGTATTATGCGGAATATATAAAAGACGGAACCACATATAAAATCTGGCTGGAGGATGAAAGATCCATGGATCTCAGGCTGGCGGCTTTTAAGGAGCACGATCTTGCGGGCATGTCATTCTGGAAGCTTGGCCTGGAAGAAAGCAGAATTTGGGATACGATTTTAAAATATATGAATTAGGACAATGCGTGCCGTCATAAGCTGAATAAAGAACATGGCGAAGGTGGAACTTTGCATAAAAAAATAGAACTTGCAATGGCGGTTATCTTATTTTTTTCCGCTGTCATATTGTCGCGGAAGGAAGCGGTTATTATGGCTGGGAGCAGCGCTGCGGTCACAGTAAACGAGAATTGTATTGTAATAGACGCCGGGCATGGCGGCGATGATCCGGGCAAAATAGGCATTAACGGAACCTTGGAGAAGGATATTAATTTAAACATTGCGCATAAGCTGAAGGTTCTGTTGGAAAGCCAGGGCTATGAAGTGGTTATGACGCGGGAAACGGGAGAAGGCCTTTATAAACCCGGAACAAAAAATATGAAGGTAGAAGATATGCACAACCGGTGTGAGATTATTTCCAAGGCCATGCCTGTATTTACCGTCAGCATACACCAGAACAGCTATCCGGAGGAATATGTCAAAGGGGCGCAGGTATTTTATTACACCACCAGTGAAAAAAGTAAGCTGCTGGCAGAGACCCTGCAGGAACAGCTCGACATAATGGTCGAAGGAATCACCGCCCCCTAGAATCCGGATTCGTATAACAGACTAAAAAGGAGTGACAGCCCCAATGAAAAACATTCGTTTAAAATACCGTCTGATTCTGCCCATTGCCCTTTTGGGAATTGTGGTACTTATTTCCAATGCTCTGGCTGTTATCAATATACATAATGTCAATTCCAATGCAGCAAATATTGCGGATAATCTGATGTCAGGGAAAAGCCGGCTTGCAGAGATTTCCGAATCTGCCATGAATATACATAATCTGGCGCTCTCCCACATTGTGGCAACGGATTATAATACGATGATTACGGTGGTAAATGAGATCAAGGAGGAGGAAGCCTTATTGGACAATATGCTCCTGGAGTATGAAGGCTTTGTTACGGAGGAGGACCGAAAGGAGTATTATGCCGCCCTGGAGGCGTGGGATACGGGACAGGATTTGGTGCCGCTGCGGAATTTCTTAAAGAGCCAGACCGAAAAGACCTGGGAGAAGCAGATTGCAAAATCGGAAAGGAAAACGCTAAAATCCAACAAAAATTCAGAAAAACCTTGATATGCTCCCCCATTTATGTATATAAGAAAGAGAGAAAGATAGCAATCTTTCAAATCTATCTCCGCTTACCGATAGCGGAGCCGAAACAAATAATCGGGTCCAAATGATTCGTAAGGATTCTTTCTCCGGCAGGACCCTTGCTTTTTACAGGAAAGGCCCTGTCGGATATCCTGAAAACCCATGCCGACTTAACGGCAGAGCTACAGGCAGTGTTTTCTATATACCATACATCCCCAGATAAGCCCTCGTATTCCGGCACATCTCCTCAAAAAGCTTCCTTGCGTCCTCCAATCCGCAGGTCACCAGCGGGTCGCCCGCAAAGGCCTGGAAGATGCCCTCCACGTCCCGTCTGGCAATCGCTTCCGACAGCGTCTCCTGCTCCCCGCAGATCCTGGCTATCAACGGGTAGATGGACTGCGGGATGCTCCCCGCGAAGACCGGGGTCAGGCTGCCCGCCCGAAACACCGCGTTGGTCTCCACCACCGCCCCCAGCGGCAGGTTGGGAATCTGGCCCCGGTTGGGGATGTTGACATTGGTGACCAGTTCGGTCAATCCCAGCAGGGCACGAATCTGGTTCACGCCCTCCTCGCCGGTGCCGCTTATCTTCACCTCTTCCTCCCCGCTCACCAGCCGGGCGCTCCTTTCCAGGCGCTTTGCCAGATCCTCCTTGCGCCACGACACAGGCGTAAGCCCGAAATGCATCTCCCTGACCCGCTCAGGGCTCTCCAGATACCATTTCCCTTCGCAGAACTCCGCCAGGTGTCTGTCCCCTGCCGCCGCGATCTGGCCAAAGCGCAGGAACAGATCCATCTTCACCTTCTCGTCGCAGGCGAAGGCATTGTTCATCCAGTTGCTGTCCGCAGGGTCCTCTCCCCCACGTCCGTCCGGATGCTTTTCGCAATATGCACGGTAAACCGGGAACAAATCCACGTCCCGGTACCTTGCCTCCGTGAGCCAGGTGAAATGGTTCACGCCCACAGGATTGACCTTGATCTCATGCCGCTCCACCGCCGGGATGCCAAGCTCCTCCCGCACTACCTCCCCCAGGAACTTCTGGGTGCCGAACACCTCATGGCAGCAGCCGAAGGCCTTTATCTCCGGGAAGACATGGTACAGCGCCTTCACGCAGAGTGTCATTGGGTTGGTATAATTGATGACCCAGGCATCCGGACAGCAGCTCCTGATGCCCTCCGCGATGACCTCGTACATGGGGACGGTGCGCATGGCCCGAAGTATCCCTCCAGGGCCGCTGGTGTCGCCCACGGACTGATAGATGCCGTACTTCTCCGGCGTATGGACATCGGACTCCATCTCGTCGAAGGTGCCGGGCAGGATGGACAGGATGACGAAGTCCGCCCCGGTCAGAGCCTGCTCCAGCGTCTCTACCGCTTTGTAATGCCATGTGGTCCTGGCCCCTTTGGCGGAATTGAATCTGTTGCCGATGATTTCATTGTTCTTCGCCGCCTGTATGTCGATGTCATACAGATCGACTCTTCCGCTGATGTCCTCACAGGTCATCAGGTCGCTCATCAGGCCCCAGGCCCAGCCCCTGGAACCACCGCCCGCGTAGGCGATTTTGATGTCCTCTGCTTTGCTGCCATTGTACCTCATGTCTTTCTCTTCCTCCTTATCCGCACAGCTTCTATTTGGCCTCAAGCCTACAGCGTCACGCCCTGCTTGAGGATTGCCATATCGTGATATCCCGCTTCCTCGCTGCGAACCTTCCTGCCCGAGGCCACCTCCAGCACATAGCGAAACAGTCTCTCGCTCTCCTCGTCCATGGAACCGTCCTCCGCCAGCACGCCCGCGTTGAAGTCGATCCAGCCGGACTTTCTTGCGGCCAGGGCGGAATTGGTGGAAATCTTCACCGTAGGCACAGGACAGGCGAAGGGCGTCCCCCGCCCTGTGGTGAACAGTACGATATGCGCTCCCGCCGCGGCCAGCGCCGTAGAGGCCACCAAATCATTTCCCGGCGCACCTAAAAGGTTCAGGCCGGTCGAAACACCCCTCTTCCATATCGTCTCGCCGTACTGCAGCACGCCCCGCACTGGCGCGCTGCCGGATTTCTGGGTGCAGCCCAGGGATTTTTCCTCCAGCGTGGATATCCCGCCCTTTTTATTCCCAGGAGAAGGATTCTCATAGATGGTCTGGTTGTGGCTCTTGAAATAATTCTTGAAATCGTTGATCAGGGCCACGGTCCGGCGGAAGAGCTCCTCATTGGCGCAGCGGTTCATCAGGATGGTCTCCGCGCCGAACATCTCCGGCACCTCGGTGAGGATGGTAGTGCCGCCTGCCGCAACCAGCTTATCGGAAAAGCGCCCCACCATAGGATTGGCCGTGATGCCGGACAGACCGTCGCTGCCGCCGCATTTCAGGCCCACGATCAGCCTGTCCAGGCTGACAGGCTCCCGCCGAAAGGTGGCGGCATGTCTGATGAGGGATTTTACGATTTCCAGCCCCTGCTCCACCTCGTCCACACACTCCTGGGCTACCAGGAACTTCACCCTTTCCCCATCATAACCGCCGGAATGCCCACCTTCCATAGAAGAGGCGCATTCCATGATATAGGGCTTCAGGACATCGATATTGCTGTTCTCACAGCCCAGTCCCAGCACCAGCACGCCGCCCGCGTTGGGATGGTTGACCAGATCCGCCAGTATCCTTCGGGCGCATTCCTGATCCTCGCCCATCTGGGAACAGCCGTAAGGGTGGGGGAATGCGACGACCTCCTCCACGGTGCATTCCGGGGAAGCATCCGATTCCGCGCCCGGGTCCGTACCGCGGAAAGCGCTCCGGAAATCCGCTAGCCACCTGTTGGCCTGTGCCGCAATGGCAGTGGCCACATTGTTTACGCAGCCCACGGTGGGAATAATCCAGATTTCATTGCGCACCCCTACTCTGCCGTCCGGACGCAGGAAGCCCTGGAAGGTCGGTGCCGCTTCCTGGCCTTCTGCTGCATTGCCCAGTCCACTCTCTCCGTCTCTTTGCATGGGCATCCCTCCCGCTTCGGAATCTGAGGCCTCAGCGTCGAAGACAGGAGTGTATTCATATTCCAGCAAATCTCCCAGCGCCGTCTTCAGGTTATGGGTATGAATCCAACTGCCAGCCATCACGGCATCCTTGGTATTCCCGATGGGATGACCATACTTGACGACCGCCCCGCCCGCAGGGATATGGCGGATTGCCATCTTATGGCCTGTGGGAATCGGCTCCAGTGCCGTAATCTTACCCCCTGAAATATCCACTCCCTCTCCCGCAGCGATGTCCCGCAGCGCCACCATTACATTGTCGTTTTCATGTATCCTTATGAAATCCTGCATAACGCCGCCCTCATTCCATTCTCTCTGATATCCTCCAGAAAGCGGACGACCGCATCAGTCAATCCCGCTGTCCGGTTCAAATCCTGCCCGAAAAAGTCCACTCGGTCAAGAAATGCCCTCACAAATTCCCTGCTGTCCTTCCCACAGTTGTCGCGGAAGAACTCCAGCACCTCCATGTCGTCCAGGATGCGGTACTCCTGCCCGCTCCTGTAGCCGATAAGCGCTCCTTCCCGAATCTCCCGGGAGTGCCCTTCTTCCGTAGCGTCCCCTTCTCCCATGGAATGTACCCCTTCCATAAGACGCTCCCCCGAATGCCCCCCTTCCGCCCCCTGATAGAACGCAATCAGCGCCGCCAGCGAAAAAGCCAGCCGCTGCGGAATCCTGCCGAACCTCTCCACATATCCCAAAAGGCTTGGCAGACACCTGGCCCGCCATTTGGAGATGGAATTCAGGGAGATGGAAAGCAGCGCATGCCGCACATACGGATTCTCGAACCGCTCTATCACCGCCCTGGCAAATCCCTTAAGCTCCTCCTCCGGCAAAGCCAGAGTGGGAATCACCTCCTCAAAAATCGTCCTCTCCATGAAATCCCGGATATCCCCATCCTCCATAGACTCCTTTACGGTATCATTCCCGCACAGGAAAGACGCCAGCGCAAAGGAGGTGTGCGCGCCGTTCAGGATGCGCACCTTTCTCTGCTTATAAGGCTTTTGGTTCTCCGTGAAAATGACCGGCAGCCCGGCCTGGGGCAAAGGAAGCTCTCCGTTGATATCTGCCGGGCTTTCGATGACCCACAGCGCAAAAGGCTCCCCGATGACCATAAGCCTGTCCTCATACCCCAGCGCCTCCCATTCCTTCTGCGCGGCATCCCCTGGATAGCCCGTGACGATGCGGTCTACCAGCGTGGAGGTGAAGACGCAAGCTTCCTCCACCCATGTCCGGAAGCCCTCCCCCAGTTTCCAGAGGTCGATGAACTGCCTGACGCAGCTTTTCAACATGCTGCCATTGTCATCTATCAGCTCCACCGGCAGCATCACCAGCCCCTTCTCCCTGTCGCCCCCGAAAGCCTCATATCGATGATACAGGAATTTCGTCAGCTTTCCAGGGAATGTCCCGGGCGGCTCCAGCTCGAACCTGTCCTCCCCATCGAAGACGATCCCCGCCTCAGTGGTATTGGACACCACGAACCGCAGGGTGTCCAGCCGGGCCAGCTCCCTGTATCTGTCATACTCGCCGTATGGATTCACTGCATCCGCGACGCAGGTTATCTGCCTGTTCTGAACCTGTGCCCGGCCGTCCACCATCCCCCGCAGGGACACCGTGTACTGGCAGCCCTGCCTGTGGAAGTCTTCCAGGCTCCCGGATTCTCTGGGCTTCACCAGCACCACATCCCCGTCAAAGAACCCCTGTCCATTTGCGACGTCAATCATATAGTCGACAAATCCCCGGAGGAAGTTCCCCTCCCCGAACTGCACCACCCTTACAGGCCGTTCCTTTTTGCCTGTCATCGCCTTTCCAAAAATCTCCATCGGTTCTCCCCCTGATTTCCGCTTATGTCCGGTTCCTCCATATGCCTGCATCGCAAATCCGGCCGCCAAGAATCCGTGTCCTCCCTTATCCTTGCTCCCGATACCATGTAAGCCCTTACATTTCTCATCTTACTTCAGAAAGTTTTTTCCGTCAACAGCAAAATCAAATAAAATCGAATTGTTAAAAAAATATCTTGCAAAAAAAAATGCATTTGCTATAATTCAGATAGGACTTTTTTGAAACTACTTACATTGTGCTGATGAGGAAGACCAATGACGATTTACGATATCTCCGAAAAGGCCGGTGTCTCCATCGCCACCGTCTCCCGAGTGCTCAACGGCAGCAGCAGCGTCAGCGAGCGGACGAGACAGAAGGTGCTGGACACCATCGAGCAGTACGGGTATACCCCAAACGCTTTCGCCAGGGGCTTAGGGCTGAACACCATGAAGACCATCGGCATCATGTGTGCAGACAGCTCCGACCTGTACCTGGCCAAGGCTGTCTACTATATCGAGCAGAAGCTCCGTGCCCACGGCTATGACAGTCTCCTGTGCTGCACCGGCTATGAGCTGGAGTCCAAGGCGGCATCCATGGACCTGCTGATTACGAAGAAAGTGGACAGCATCATCCTGGTGGGCTCCAATTTCGTCTATGAAAAGGAGCAGGACAACCGATACATCGCGGAGGCCGCAGCCCAAATTCCGGTGATGTTGCTGAACGCGTCCTTTGACGCACCCAATGTGTACAGCGTCCTGTCCGATGACTACACATCCATGTATAAGGCCACGAGACAGATGCGCGCAGGCGGCATAGAGGACATCCTGTACTTCTATAACTCCGATTCCTACAGCGGCAAGCGCAAGCTTTCCGGCTTCCTGGCCGCAATGGAGCAGGCTCTTCCCGGAACCGGGCCGCTGGTAGAGTTCTATCCTGGCTCCCATGAGGATATCCACGCCATGATCCGGCATCTGGAAGCGGTTCGTGAAAAGGGTATAGGTTTCCATGGTGTCATCGCCGCGGACGACACGCTGGCGTTGGCTGCCGTCAAATATGCCAGGGCGGCCGGGTATAGGATTCCGGAAGAGTTCTCCGCCATAGGCTACAACAATTCCATGCTCACCGGCTGCTGCGAACCGGAGCTGACCAGCATCGACAACAGGCTGGAGACCCTTTGCCAGCACCTGATCACGACACTGCTGGGCATCCTGGAGGGAAGAGAGATGCCGAAGAAGACCGTCTTCTCCGGCGAGATCATCGAGCGGGGCACCACCCGCAGACTGCGCGGAGGAACGAAACAGAACTCATAAAAATTCGAATGGAGGGAAAGAACATGAGAGAGTTTATGGACAAGGATTTCCTGTTGGAATCCGAGACAGCGAAGAAGCTGTTCCACGATTATGCGGAAAACACACCGATACTGGACTACCATTGTCACATCAATCCCAGGGAGATAGCAGAGGACCGCCATTTCGACAACATCACCCAGGTATGGCTGGGCGGAGACCACTACAAATGGCGCCTGATGCGCTCCTTCGGCGTGGAGGAGAAATATATTACAGGGGACGCTTCTGACTATGAGAAGTTCTGCAAATGGGCGGAGTGCCTGGGCAAGGCCATCGGCAATCCCCTGTTCCACTGGAGCCACCTGGAGCTGCAGAGATACTTTGACTACCACGGCGTATTGAACAAGAAGACGGCTGACGAAGTCTGGAAGCTCTGCAATGAAAAGCTGGCCCAGCCCTCCATGAGCGCCCGCAGCCTGATCAAGCGCAGCAACGTGACCCTGATCTGCACCACAGACGACCCTGTGGATTCCCTGGAATGGCATAAAAGAATCGCGGAGGACGACACTTTTGACGTAAAGGTCCTGCCCGCCTGGCGGCCCGACAAGGCCATGAACATCGAGAAGCCCGATTATCTGGACTATCTGGATAAGCTGTGCGAAGCCGCCGGCATGGGCGAAATCAATAGCTTCGCTTCCCTGAAGGAAGCCCTGAAGAAGCGGATGGAATTCTTTGCCTCCTGTGGATGCAATGTGTCCGACCACGGCCTGGAATATGTCATGTACTATCCCGCCAGCGACGATGAGATCGAGGCGATTTTCTTAAAGAGGCTCAACCGGATGATTCCCACCAGGGAAGAGCAGCTGAAGTTCAAGACGGCCTTCATGCTGTTCCTGGGCCGGGAGTACCACAGGCTGGACTGGGCCATGCAGCTCCACTTCGGCTGCAAGCGGGACAACAATACAAAGATGTACGAGCTGATCGGCCCCGATACCGGCTACGACTGCATCAACAACGACGCTCCCTCCGCGCAGATGGCTGATTTCCTCAATGCCCTGTGCAAGACCGACGAGCTGCCCAGAACCATCCTCTACAGCCTGAACCCCAACGACAACCAGTCCATCGGCACCATCATCGGCTGTTTCCAGGACTCCAGCGCCGTGGCAAAGGTACAGCAGGGCAGCGCCTGGTGGTTCAACGACCACAAGATTGGCATGCGGGAGCAGCTGATTTCCCTGGCGAACCTGGGCAATCTGTCCGGCTTCGTGGGAATGCTGACGGATTCCAGAAGCTTCCTGTCTTACACCAGACATGAGTATTTCCGCAGGGTGCTCTGCAACCTGATTGGCTACTGGGTAGAGGGCGGCGGCTTCCCGGCGGATATGGATACGCTGTCGGAGATTGTGAGGGATATCTCTTATTATAATGCGGTGCGGTATTTTAAGTTCGATATCTAGAATCGACAGTGGTTTCAGTGATTGATATTTCAATGATCGATAGAAGCAAGGGGCGGCAGTTTACCAACTGCCGCCTCCTCTATGTCTCCCTGTTTTTTTCCATCATTCCCATGCTCCGTATTTCCTGAATGACTTCCCCATAGGGCCTGCTCTTGCCGAACAGCATGGTGGTGCCCAGCACAAAGCCGTCCATTCCTAGGGGAGCGAACTTCTGTATCTTGTCCGCGCTGCAGGCTCCGTCTCAATAGGCCCTGAAGCCTATGTCATTCGTACTCCGCTTCCGGATGGATGTAGACTGTATCGCCCCTGCGGAGCTTACGCAGGAAGATTTCGATGTTGTTGTTGGGGTGCTCGACCATCAGGTGCACGTCCAGGGGCTTTTTTGTGGCCGATGCAATGTAGGCCATGTCGTTTACTATGACCGGAACTTCACTCCGGTTCTGCAGAACGAGGATTTTATCATTTGCTTCAGGGGCACGGCTGCTTCTAGGGCTCCTTTGCAAATATCTCCTCCAGAGCCTCCCCCATCCGCTCCACCAGCCCCACCACCAAAGCGTTGCCCATCATGAACCTGCGCTTGTTCAGGGGCATCTCCACCACCTTCCCCTCCGTCAGGCAGTACTTCGTATGGTCTGTGGGAAAGCCCTGGATCCGCTCGGTCTCCCCCGCCGTCAGGAGCCGGATCCGCCCGGTCCTTTTGTCCTTTACGATATGGGTGGTCCTGCTGAAGCTCCCCTCGGAGGTGAGCATGG
>OFHP01001447.1_pt1 | contig 11123 bp, 12 predicted proteins | sample 1521651 | NCBI WGS metagenome assembly OFHP01 (sample SAMEA3504105, study PRJEB24116) | mouse gut metagenome | biome: mouse gut; feature: mouse-associated habitat; material: faeces | place: Denmark | collected 2011 | reverse complement strand
GGACGTACTGACAGCAAAAGTAGTGACTGACTTCCTGCTGGAGCTGAAAGGACAGGGCAAAACCATTGTGGTATCCACCCATATTTTCAGCCTGATTGAAAAAATATGCGACCGGGTGGGTATTGTTATTGACGGAACCATGGTGGTCTGTGACACGCTGGAGCATCTGACAGAAGAAAAATCCCTGGAAGAAAAATTTAACGGAGAGGGAAGGGTACTGATTCGTCCTTCCGGTACGGAACCGATGGTGCGCGTTATGATCGAGGGGAAAGACCAGGTTGTGATAGAACAGGAAGCGAAGAAACTGGCAGAGCTGATTACAAAAATCATGCTTTAGTATTGGAGGGTATGATATGGTAAGTCAAAAAGTTACAATTAAGAACCCTACCGGACTGCATCTGCGTCCGGCAGGGATACTTTGCAAAGAAGCTATGAATTTTAAATCGCTGATTACGTTTCATTACAGAGGCAATACGGCGAATGCAAAAAGCGTGCTGAGTGTTTTGGGCGCCTGCATCAAATCGGGTGACGAGATCGAGCTGGTATGCGACGGCGAAGACGAGACGGACGCGCTTGCATTTTTGGTAAATCTGATTGAAGAAGGGTTTGGCGAATAGGGGGATTTCCGTATAATATGCGTAGGTTGAGCAGAAAGAACCAAATAGAAATAGGAATCATGACCCTGGTATTTGTCATTGCCGCTTTTTTTGTCTATAAGACGACAATTCTGACGCGCATGATACTGCCCAGGACGGAAACTCTGGTGAAAGCGGAAGAGGGAAAATTTCAGCTTCTTTCCGACGGGGATCATATTGAACAGACATTTTTCTATCCGTCTGATGAGCTTTTAAGTGTGGGAATTCGTATTTCTCTGGACGAAGACGTACAGGAGGCGCTTCTGAAAGAGGATAAGAAAAGAGATCTCGGGACGCTGCATCTGAAGATTTTATATGCGTCGGACAACCTGTTGATGTCAGCGGATTATGCCGTTTTTGTTTTGGCGGACGATCAGAATGTTGTAGCATCTTTTCCGGGTACACAGACAGGGTGGGAAAATCAGAAGCTTACGATCGTACTGGATGCCGAACGGATTCATCCGGATTTGGATTTGAAGGCGGGTATTACGACACAGGCGCCGGATCATACGCAGCTGCTGATCAACGGAGAAGAAAAGGATATGTCCCTGAATATACAGACGGCGGACAGGCAGTTTCTTTACTGGAAATACTGGTCGGTCTTTGGTGCGGCTCTGGTCTATCTTCTTTTGCTGGGGACCTATTTGTCTCTTGCCGTGTTCCGCTTAAAACCGGAGAAGGTATTTCTGATTGCGGGTTCTGTGCTTGCCCTGCTGTATCTGCTGCTGCTGCCGCCGATTTCCGTTCCGGATGAAGAGGCGCATTTCAAACAGGCATACGAATATACCAATAAAATTATGGGTATTCCTGCAATGCCGGGTAAAATCCGGATGGACGCAGAGGATTTTCATGCCATGCAGATGTTTGAAACCACACCGTCTCTGCCGGAATATGACAGGCTGAAAGAAAATATGATGAAAACGGGACGGGAAAGCGGTACGGTGGAAGTGCCGCATACGGATACGCGTGCGCCGGCAGTGACATATGTTCCCGGTATCGTGGGGATTCTGGCAGGACGCATATTGGGTCTGAACGGATTAATTGTCATTTATCTGGGCAGAATATGTTCGATCTTCGCTTATCTTTTTATGATGTATTGGTTTATCCGAATCATGTATTTTGCAAAAACGGCGGCGTTTCTGATTGCCCTTCTCCCGATGACGATCCAGCAATGCTGTTCCTATTCCTACGATTCTGTCGTGATTGAAGCGGCATTTTTATATATTGCACTATTGTTTCGGATGATGTATGAGAAAAAGAAGGTACAGAAGCCGCAGATGTTCTGGTATATTGTTTTTGCGGCGCTTTTGGCTGTCAGCAAAGGCGGGACTTATATGCCTCTGTGCTTTCTGACGCTTTTGATTCCGTCGGAATGTTTTTCGGAGAAAAAGAAAAAACGGATGTTTATCGGCTGTGTGGCAGCTGTTTCCGCTGCAGCATTTCTCCTTGGTACGTTAAGCAGCGTGCTGTATGTGGTAAATCCAACGGCGGAACAATTGGAAGGTGCATATCTTGCGGGTGAAAATTATGGTACGGCGGGGTTGTTCTCGAATCCGATGGAGTTTGTGACCCTGTCCGTCCGCACGCTGTTTTTAAATGGAGATACGTTTTTGGAGACTATGCTGGGTATGCAGCTGGGATGGCTGGATGTCAATGTATCACGTGTTGTGATTTACGGAATGCTCGCTATGCTGCTGCTCTCTTTTCAGCAGATTTCAGACGGCAGCCGACCGGCGGGCTATGAAGTTTCGGGAAAAGAAAAGCTGATGTACCTGACCGTGATTGCCTTATCGGCAGGCGTGGTATTTGTTTCGATGTTTATCAGCTGGACGCCGCGGGAATCTGTGGAAATATTCGGGATTCAGGGAAGGTATTTTCTCCCTCTGCTTCCTCTGTCCATTCGGCTTTTAAGGGGCAGGAATCTATCGATCCGAACGGATATGGGACGAAAATTTATGTTTGCCGCAGTATGTTTACAATGTGTGGCAATTTACGGTATACTGATGTCCTTAGAAAGGGTACTATGAAAAAATTAGTGATCATCCCGGCTTATAATGAGCAGGGAGGAATTGAGAAAACGGTATGGGATATAAAGAAACATGCGCCGGATTTTGATTATGTCGTGATCAATGACTGCTCTAGTGACCGGACGCTTGAAGTCTGCAGGAATAACGGGTTCCATACGATAAATCTTCCGGTAAATTTAGGCATCGGAGGAAGCGTACAGACCGGGTATTTATACGCCTGGCGGAACGGATATGACGTTGCGGTCCAGTTTGACGGGGACGGACAGCACAATGCCGAATATCTGGAGGAGATGGCCGATAAGCTGATCAAAGAGAAGCTGGATATGGTGATCGGTTCCAGATATATCAAAAAAGAAGGGTTTCAGTCTTCCGGTCTGCGCAGAGTCGGAATTCGCTATTTTACCTGTCTGATCAAATGGATCACAGGAAAAAAAATTACGGACCCGACGTCCGGAATGCGGATGGCGGGCAGGGATGTGATTGAAATTTATGCAAAAGACTATCCGAAGGATTATCCGGAGCCGGAGAGCGTCGTTGCAATTTTGAGAAAAGGAAAAAAAGTGGATGAAATTCCGGTGCAGATGAATGCCAGGGAAGAGGGAGTCTCTTCGATATCGCCCAGGAAATCTGTGTATTATATGGTTAAGGTGTCGCTGGCGATTTTAATTGCGGCAATTCGGAGGTAACAATATGAATTTAAAAATACAGGTCATTGTGGCGGCGCTGATTGTATTTGCGCTTCTTTGGATTGCAAATATGGTGCGCAGGCAGGTGCTGGATCTAAAATATGCGCTTTCCTGGCTGACGGTCGGGACGGCGGTTCTTATTCTGGATCTTTTTCCCGGTATGATGAACCGCCTGGTGCATCTTCTGGGAATCGAACTGCCGGTTAATATGATGTTTTTCTTTGGATTTTGTTTTACGCTGCTTTTATTGTTTATACTGACGGTAAAGGTTTCCAAGCAGGGAGAGCAATTAAAGCGCCTGACGCAGGAAGTGGCGCTGTTGGAGGATAGAAGAAGGAAAGGAGAAGCCTTAAAAGAAGACGATGAAAAGTGATATATGTGATGATAACCCTGGAGGGCGATCGCAAAAAGTTCAGATTTTAATGTCAACTTATAACGGAGAGGAATTTATCAGGGAGCAGTTGGATTCTGTCCTGGCGCAAAATTATCCGGATGTGGATATTTTGGTCCGGGATGACGGTTCCTGTGACGATACGTATGTGATTTTAAAAGAATATGAGGAAATTCATCCGAATATCCGGGCGTATCAGGGGAAAAATATCGGTGTGAATAAAAGTTTTTTTGACTTGTTGAAAAAAAGCAATCACGACGCTGCATACATAGGATTCTGCGATCAGGATGATTACTGGCTGCCGGAAAAAATCGAAAAAGCGGTAGAGCAGCTGGAGCAGATGAACGGTCCTGCGTTGTACTGCGGAGCGAAAACACTGGCGGATGAGAATCTGGAACCTTTGAAAAATCAGCAGAATCCTCATGTCAATCCGGGATTTGGGAATGCCGTGATTGAAAGTATCTGTTCCGGCTGTACGGCGCTGATGAACCGGGAGCTTGTGGATATTATACGAAAACGCCTGCCAGAAGACGTCGTCCATCACGACTGGTGGTGCTATATGGCGGCCGTTTATATGGGAACGATGTATTATGACGAAAATTCGTATATTTATTATCGGCAGCACAGGGGAAATGAAGTCGGCGCCAGCGGTTCTTTGTTCGGACAGATTAAGGCGAAGGCGAGAGATTTAAAAAAGCGTCATGGAGACTTAAAAAAGCAGCTGTCTGATTTTCGGCATTATTATCATACGATACCGGAGAAGGATGCATTGGTCGATGCGCTGCTGAACGCAGAACGATTTCCCGGGCGTTTGACGATTCTGTTTGACCGCCGCTGGTATCGGCAGAGCAGATTGGACAATTGGGTTGTCAGAGCATTATTTTTGTTGAACCGGATGCTGTAAAAGAAAAGGAAAGGATTAATGATATGAAAAGGATATTGGTAACGGGGTGCAACGGGCAGCTCGGAAGAGCGATTAATAAAGAATATGCACAGGAAGACATTGCTTTTATTAATACGGACGTGGCAGAAGGGGAAGGCGTGATTTCTCTGGATATCACGGATGTGAACGCTGTGCTTTCGTGTGTGGAGGAGACGAAGCCGGATGTGATCATCAACTGTGCAGCACATACAAACGTAGATGCCTGTGAGTCGCAGTGGGATCTGGCATATAAGATCAATGCGATCGGAGCGAGAAATTTAAGCATTGCGGCGGAAAAGACGAATGCAAAGCTGATTCACGTTTCTACGGATTATGTCTTTCCTGGGACTTCGCCGCAGCCGTTAACGGAGTTTGATACGCCGGATCCGATCAGCGCATACGGCAAAACGAAATGGGAAGGTGAAAATTTTGTCAGGGAATTTTCTACGAAACATTTTATCCTGCGGACGGCATGGCTGTACGGCGACGGAAAGAATTTTGTAAAAACCATGTTAAAGCTGGCAGAAACGCACGATACCGTTTCTGTGGTTTCCGATCAGTACGGCTCTCCGACAAGCGCAGTGGAACTGGCAAAAATGATACATTTTCTGGAGCCGACGGAAAATTACGGCACGTACCATGCGACTTGTGAGGGGCAGTGCAGCTGGGCGGATTTTGCGGTTGAAATTTTCAAAAAAGCGGGAAAAGATACAAAGGTGAACTATATCACGACAGAAGAATATAATTCGCCGGCAAAGCGTCCGGCTTATTCGATTCTGGACAACTATATGCTGCGCCTTACGTCCGGAGACGCATTTTTGATGGCGGACTGGAAAGATGCGCTGGATGTTTATATGAAGGAATTGTTTTAAACGATACAAAGGAGATTGTATGGAACCACTGGTAAGCGTATGTATACCGGCATATAACAATGCCGCATACATCAAAGAAACCATCGATTCAGTCCTTGGGCAGACGTATACAAATCTAGAGCTTGTTATTTGCGACGATCATTCCAAAGACGATACGGTACGCGTGATTGAAGAAATCAAAGACGACAGGATTAAACTATACAAAAATGAGAAGAATCTTGGTATGTCGGGGAATTGGAACAGATGCCTTTCCAAGTGTACGGGAGAATTTATCAAATTAATCTGTGCAGACGATATGCTTGCGCCGGATGCGCTGGAAAAAGAAGTCGGGGCGCTGATGAAGCATCCGGGCGCAGTGCTAGCGGAAAGCGATACCAAATTGTTCGATTTAAACGGAAAGCCGAAGGGTTTTTACAAACGCTATAAAACGAGCGGACTGACGGACGGAAAAACGATTGCAAGGGCGGGCTTTTTTGTGAAAAATTATTTTGGGGCGCCGCTGGCAAATACGTTCCGCAGAAGTGTGTTAGAGGAGACCGGGGGATTCGATCCCTGGTATACCTATATTTTGGATTACGATTTCTGGGTTCAGCTTGCCTGCATGGGGGATGTCTATATTATTCATGAACCGCTGAATTTTTTCCGCGTACGAAACGATTCCAATACCGGAAATGTGATGGCGGGAGATAAAACAGCAGATTACGTGAAAGAGCACATCCATCTGGTTACCAAATTTAAAGAAGAGCTGCATTTATCAAATGCCGATATCCGCAGAAGCGTACGTATCCGCAAGTTTCGAAATTTTGCGGCGGGAATTTATCTGAAATTATTTGTTCGGAAGTAAAAGCTGCTTATGTCAAATCTTGTAATTTCAGGAAGATAATGCTATAATAACGTGATTATTGGAACCAACGGCGAATAGAAAGGAGATGGTCGGAAGTATGAGAACTTATTTAGTGACAGGAGGAGCAGGGTTTATCGGCTCCAATTATATCCAGTATATGTTTCGTAAATATGACAATGAAATTCGAATCATCAATGTGGATGCGTTGACCTATGCGGGCAATCTGGAAAATTTAAAAGATGTGGAAAACAGAGAAAACTATACGTTTGTCAAGGCTGACATTACAGATAAAGACGCGATCATGCAGATTTTTGAGGAAAATGAGATCGACCGCGTGGTACATTTTGCAGCGGAGAGTCATGTGGACCGTAGCATACGGACGCCGGAGGTTTTTGTGAAGACCAATGTACTGGGAACCGCTGTGATGTTAAACTGTGCGAAAGCCGCATGGGAACTTGCGGACGGAACCTTTAAAGAAGGAAAGAAATTTCTGCACGTATCTACCGACGAGGTCTACGGGTCCCTGGAAGAAGACGGCGGCTATTTTTATGAGACGACGCCGTACGATCCCCACAGTCCTTACTCCGCGAGTAAGGCGTCGTCGGATTTTCTGGTAAAGGCATATATCGATACGTATCATTTTCCGGCGAATATTACCAATTGTTCCAATAACTACGGACCGTATCAGTTCCCGGAAAAGCTGATCCCGCTGATTATCAACAATGCGCTGCACGGGCGGAAGCTCCCGGTCTACGGGGACGGAAAGAATGTCCGCGACTGGCTTTATGTGGACGATCACGCAAAAGGGATCGATATGGTACAGGAGCAGGGACGTCTGGGAGAGACATACAATATCGGCGGTCACAATGAAAAGCAGAATATTGAAATTATCCATATTATTATAGAGACGCTTTTGGAAATGCTGCCGGAAGACGACGAGAGAAGAAAGCTGGTCAGCAAGGATCTGATCACATACGTACAAGACCGCAAGGGGCATGACAGACGCTACGCCATTGCTCCGGATAAAATCAAAGCAGAAATCGGCTGGGAGCCGGAGACGATGTTTAAAGACGGGATTAAAAAGACGATTGCATGGTTCTTTGAGCATGAGGACTGGATGGCAAATGTGACCAGCGGGGATTACCAGAAATATTACGACGATATGTATCAAAATAAATAGGTTTTTGCGGAAAGAAGGGTTACGGTTAGGGTAAACGGCGGTAAGCCTTCTTTCTTGCGGCATGAGAGGAGTATGCAATGAAAGGGATTATTTTAGCGGGCGGGTCCGGTACCAGATTGTATCCGCTGACAAAAGCGATCAGCAAACAGATTATGCCCATTTATGACAAACCGATGATCTATTATCCGCTCTCGACGCTGATGCTGGCGGGAATCCGTGAGGTTTTGATTATTTCAACGCAGAGGGACCTTCCCGTATTTAAAGAGCTGTTAGGCTCCGGAGAGCAGCTTGGGATGCGGTTTGACTATGCGGTGCAGACCGAGCCGAGAGGATTGGCGGATGCGTTTTTGATCGGAGCAGATTTTATCGGAGACGATGCGGTTGCGCTGGTGCTGGGAGACAATATTTTTTACGGGCAGAGTTTTTCCGGCGTGCTTAGAAAAGTTGCCGGGCAGACGCAGGAGAAGGCGGGGGCGACGATTTTCGGATATTATGTCAGAGATCCCAGAGAGTACGGCGTCGTAGAATTTGACGAAACGGGACGTGCGATCTCTATTGAAGAAAAACCGAAGCATCCGAAGTCTAATTATGCCGTGCCGGGTCTGTATTTTTATGATAACGATGTGGTGGAAATAGCGAAAAATGTGAAACCTTCCGCCAGAGGAGAGATCGAGATTACCAGCATAAATAACGAATATTTAAACAGGGGCACGCTTTGCGTGGAGACGTTAGGGCGCGGATTTGCATGGCTGGATACCGGGAATCACGATATGCTCCTTGCAGCCGCGGATTTTGTATCGGCGTTTCAGAAACGCCAGGGACTGTATATTTCGTGTATCGAGGAAATTGCCTATAAACGCGGATTTATCAGTAAGGAACAGCTTTTGGAATTGGCTCAGCCGCTGCTGAAAACAGAATACGGGCAGTATTTGGTTGAGGTTGCAGAAGGACTATAATAAAGGAGAAAGACAAATGGGAAAATTCAAGGTGACAGAAAACTGTAACGGCATTGCCGGTTTAAAAGTGATCGAGCCGTCCGTATTCGGGGATGCGCGCGGTTATTTCATGGAAACGTATCAGTATAACGACTTTAAAGAGGCAGGGATAGACTGTACGTTTGTACAGGACAATCAGTCCGCTTCCAAAAAAGGAGTGCTGCGCGGGCTGCATTTTCAGATTCATTTTCCGCAGGACAAGCTGGTGCGCGTCATCAACGGCGAAGTATTTGACGTGGCGGTGGATCTGCGGGAGGGGTCTGAGACGTTCGGCAAATGGTTCGGCGTTTTGCTGTCGGCAGAAAATAAAAAACAGTTTTTTATTCCAAAGGGATTTGCCCATGGATTTGTCGTATTGAGCGAATACGCGGAGTTTTTCTATAAAGTAACGGATTTTTACCATCCGAACGACGAAGGCGGACTTTTGTGGAACGATCCTAAGATCGGCGTAGAATGGCCGATACCGGAGGGAATGACAAAACAGGATTTGATCCTGTCCGATAAAGATAAAGTCTGGGGCGGCATCGATGAATATGCTGCCGGAAAACGATAAGAGGAAACTATATGACTGCATCAAAGAAAAAGGACGCCAGGCTGATCGCCCGTCTTTCTGCCAATGATTTTAAAACGAAATTTGCAGGTTCTTACCTGGGCATCGTCTGGGCGTTTATCCAGCCTGTCATCACGATTTTGGTGTACTGGTTTGTATTTGAAAAAGGCTTTAAACCGGCGGCGATCCACAACGCGGCAGGGGATCAGGTGCCTTATGTACTCTGGCTGATCGCAGGAATGGTTCCCTGGTTTTTTTTCAGCGAAGCGCTGAGCGGAGGCACGAGAGCGCTGCTGGATTATTCTTATCTGGTCAAAAAGGTCGTATTTAAAATAGATATCCTGCCGGTGGTAAAGGTGGTTTCCGCCGTATATGTGCATCTGTTTTTTCTGGGGTTTGCCGTGCTTTTGTATACGTTATACGGCTATTATCCGGATCTTTATATGCTGCAGATTTTTTATTATTCCTTCTGCCTGTTGATTTTGGTAACCGGTATCACGTACCTGACAAGCGCGGTAGTTGTATTTTTCCGGGACTTAAATCAGGTGATTAATATTGTACTGCAGGTCGGCGTATGGGTGACGCCGATTATGTGGGATATGGATACGATGGATATCAATGCAGTGTTTAAAAACCTGTTAAAGCTCAATCCCCTGTATTATATCGTACAGGGATACCGGGATGCACTGATCGGCAAAACGGCATTTTGGGAACGCCCCGGGCATTTGCTTTATTTTTGGATATTTACTGTTTTGTGTTTTGGGCTGGGGGCTTACGTGTTTAAAAAACTGCGCATGCATTTTGCAGATGTGCTGTAGCAGAAAGGTATAAAGGAATGAGCGATATTGCGATAAAAGTAGATCAGGTAAGCAAAGTTTACCGGTTGTATGACCGTCAGAGGGACAGATTAAAAGACGCTTTGAATCTGACGAGAAAGAAATGTTATCGGGAACACTTTGCTTTGGATCAGTTGGATTTTGAAATTAAAAAGGGAGAAATTTTCGCTCTGCTGGGTGTAAATGGCGCAGGAAAAACGACAGCCCTTGAATGTATTGAGGGTTTGAGAAAATATGACAGCGGTACAATTACGGTAAACGGGAAAATGGGTATTCAGCTGCAATCGTCCTCTTTGCCTGCCCATATCAAACCGATGGAGGCTGTAAGATTATTTTCAAAATGGAACAGGGCAAAGATTGATTTCACTATGCTTAACGCTCTTGGCATGAAAGAAATCGAGAAGAAGCAGTACATCCAACTATCCACAGGGCAAAAAAGACGGTTACATCTCGCTCTTGCACTCATCGGTGATCCAGATATCATTTTTCTCGATGAGCCGACCGCGGGGCTTGACCCGGCGGGGCGCGACGAGATTCTTGACCTGGTTGCCAGGATGCACAGGGAGCGGGGAATCACGGTGATTCTCGTCTCACACAGCATGGAGGATATCGCAAAATACGTACAGCGCATTATTGTGATGAACCACGGAGAAGTGATGTTCGACGACACGCCCTCAAATGTGTTCGCACATTACAGAGAGCTGGAGGCTGTCGGGCTTGCGGCTCCGCAGGTGACTTATCTGATGCATGAACTCAAAAGCCGGGGGCTGTCGGTGAACACGGAGGCCATAACAGTGGAGGAGGCAAGAGAGAGTCTGATCGGGGCACTGACGGGGATTGATTCCGGGAGGCGGGATATCCGGTAAGAATCCGGAGAGCGCGGAGCCGGTATGGGAGAACGGTATGTTAAGAGATATCACACTGGGCCAGTATTATCCGGCAGATTCTGTCATTCACAAACTGGACCCAAGGGTAAAATTGTTCAGTACAATGATTTATATTATTTCCCTGTTCTGTTTCAGGGGAGTCGCGGCGCTTCTGATAGTGACGGCGTTTCTTGCCGGCGTGATCAGGGTCTCGAAAGTACCGTTCCGGTATATGGTAAAAGGACTCAGGGCGATTCTGGTGCTGATGCTGATCACGGCTGTGTTTAACCTGTTTCTGCCGCCGGGCGAGCCTCTGTTC
>OFHP01001446.1_pt1 | contig 11126 bp, 10 predicted proteins | sample 1521651 | NCBI WGS metagenome assembly OFHP01 (sample SAMEA3504105, study PRJEB24116) | mouse gut metagenome | biome: mouse gut; feature: mouse-associated habitat; material: faeces | place: Denmark | collected 2011 | reverse complement strand
TAAAATGCGGGAGGAGCCCGTTAAAAAGCGTCGGCACTTAGCAAATACGCTTAAGTGTCCGCTGCGCTGTTTCACAGGCTCTTGAAAAACAGAGCCGGCGGGAGCGTGGCGACGGAGCATTTTATGTCCTTACCGACGTCCGGCAATGCTAAACGAAATGACATTGTGGGAAGAACAGGTGATTTCCCGAACATTTTCATAGGACGTACCCTGTCAACATAAGCATATAGAAAGAGAATATGTGTGAGAGAGCAGGGTAATGTATGGATAAGAAGCAGGGGATCAACAGCAAAAAACTGATGAAAACGGTTTTCTGGGCGGCAATACTGGTACTTGTTCTGTTTTTCGGGAAAAAGCTTTTACCCGGGGAGGATACGGAGGGAGAAAAAGGAAGCGACGTTTCCGGCAATGAGGGAGCCAGCAGCTACCGGGAGAACGACGGTGATGAGATACAAAGGGGTGTGACCATTATATCTCACGGGGGAGAGAAGTATGTGCAGACGTCCTCCTCCGGAAGCTGGGGACTGGGGTTTGGCGCAGAGGGCAGTGAGAGCCAGCCTACGGGGAGTTTATCCAAAGAGGAACTGAAAAAGTATGACGCCTGGTTTTTGGGGGATGAGTCGGAGAAGGTACTTTATCTCACCTTTGACTGCGGCTATGAAAACGGCAATACGGAAAAAATTCTGGAAGCGCTGAAAAAGCATAATGCGAAAGCCACCTTCTTTGTGGTGGGGGACTGGGTGGACAAATATCCGGAGTCGGTAAAGGCTCTCCACGACGCGGGCCATGAGGTGATGAACCACTCCAACACCCACGCCCACTACCCCCAGCTCTCCGCCGACCAGGTGGTGGCCGACCTGAACGCCTGCAACGACAAGATCGAGGCGGTCACCGGCGTCCGGCCCACCCTGGTCCGCCTGCCCTACGGCGACTACGACGACAACTCGGTAAACGCCGTGCGGTCCATCGGCATGGAGCCCATCCAGTGGGACGTGGAATCGAGTGTAATATAGGAAACCCCTTGCGGCACAGGCACTTCAAGATTTTCTATGTTCCCTTTTCTGGTAAACAAACTACGATAATTTGACCGATTTCTCTGACTGTCGCTCCTCTGTTTCCCATAGTTTAATACTTTTCTATGGGTCAACTTCCTACCCAAAAGTATAACCCCGAAGCTGGCAGGTATAAAAATGGAACACCTTGGTATAAACATGTACTTGTAATAAATATATAAAGTGGTAGAATACTATTGTACGATACTATAACCAAACACATCAGCCGGTTCTCAAACGAGAACCGGCTTTCTTTATGCCTTAGAAATGGAATTTGGGAAGGAGCACTATGCTTTACAACACACCAAGGGAAACCACTTACTACAGTTTTCCTATAACCTATCGAGTGGAACATAGAAATGGACATCCAACCCTTATATTATCCTATCGTCAAAGTGGGAAGATCGTCTACGAGCATCCACCCCGACGTATCAAAAATTTATCTATTGATAGTCTACCCCCAAAAATACTGGAGGAGTTCTTTCAGCGTCTCCTCTCCTTGGAACCTCCCGCAGACCAACGGGAGCGCGGTCTGCTCCTCCGCCGGTCACTGGTTAATCTTCCGTTAGCCGTTCTCTTTGCAGCAGACTCATATACACTTTTTACGAATCCGCATTTAGGCCGCAAAAAGTCCTCGATTGAAGATGATGAACGAGCAATCACATTACTGCTCAAACATGAAGGGGGAACGCCCTGGCGAGAGGTCACACCCTCCAGATGCAGTCGATGGATGTATGGCCACAACCTTAGCGACCACGCCCGGATATCCATCAAACGTGTCATGCTCTCACTGTTTCTTCACCAGGCCGAGGAAAGGATTATCGAAGAAATGGTGCAACTACGACCCAAATGCCGCCAGTCGGCCAAAACAAAATGCAAAGTCCTTGATTCGTACCAATGTCGATCCAACAACATTGACTGACGGGCAGTGCCAGGCCTTGCTCACCCCTATCGCTAAAGCGATTCAGGGGGGAACTGTCTCCGGTCCCGATATCGCTCTGCTTCTCCGTCTGACTCTAGCTTTACCATTAGAGGAAATTTGTGCTCTTAATATAGGAGATTTTTGCTATCTAAGAGATTATCCAAACCGATTGACTGTCAATATTACGCACCAAGTCACTCGTGCAGATGGTCAGAGCTCTTATCGTATTTGTCCACATACAGATTCCTACAAAATACGGAAGCTACCTCTTTCCATTTATTTTTGTATAGTGTTCGAATCCTATAAAAAGAATCGGAAAAGTGTCCCCCTCTCGGAATTACCTTTAGTACCAGCCAAGAACAATGTTCAACGGCGCATGCGACCAGAGGATCTCCGAAAAGAGTTGGAGAAACGCTTTGATTTACTCCCACACCAGGAAATTACTGTTTCAAAAAGCAAACATCCGTCTCTTCACAGATTGCTCTCCAAAACAGCTCCCAGAGAACTTAGTAAAAGCGGATTTGAGAACGAAGAATTACGTTTTCTGCTGGGCCAGGCTCCTAAACTCGTATCCGCAAAAAGCTATGCCGATTTTTTTAACGAGTCAGAGCTCAATAAGTTAGGGGCGTTGCAAGATAGATGGTTGGGCCGTCTGTGGCCTGACCAATCCAAGATCAATGCTGGCAAAATCGGAAAGCTGTCCGGTAAAAGATCTATGCTAAGATATACAAGCACTCAAGGGGAGCGTACCCAGGCGGCTATCCGGATTACAATTCCTTCAATTGACCCAGCTGTTTTGGATACTATTTCTGCTGAGGGAATCTTGCTGGAACTCGGAGTCTGCTATGGATGTTCTGGGACTGTAACATTTTCGACAGTTGACGAAGGAGAACAAGATGATATTGGATAAAAACACAATAAACACAGAAAATTTCTGTGATTTAACTTTAGCAGAATACTGGGAAATGTATCGTTTCGTGATTGCCGATGAGCGTGGCTGGGATTGCAAAAGTACAGAATGTCCCTCTTTTGGGTCTGGATGTTCAAAATTCTGTGCAGACACACAACAGCGGGAACATATCTGCGGCACTCTGCGAACATATAGCCGATATGTCTGTTTACTCCAGGAATCATTAGGCAAAAAATCAATCTGCGAAATTTCCCTCGGTGATATCCGCTGTGCACTTGAATCTGTACAGAATGAAACTGGTTGGGCGGATGAAACGATGCGGACAGTACAGTCTTGCCTTAGTGTTATATTTCGGTTCGCGGAAGTACGTGGCGATGCTTGTAATGTCTTGAAATACACATCATATAGAGAGGGACAGGACAAGGCAACAAATGTCAGAGACCTATTGGCATTGATTTCTTCCCAAAAATCCAAAGACGTAATCCAAAGCCGCCTCCAAGATATTCAGGAAAAACACATTCACCGAACTAGGTCACTTACAATCTGGCAGACGGAGAAGCTTTCTCAGATTATCCGTGAGGGGATTACCGTAGATGGCCGATACTGTGCGTTGGCCATCATGCTCTACACAGGAGCCCGTCCAGCGGAAGTCCGTGCTTTGCGATGGAGGGATTTGGTTCCTTTCTTGGATCACCCCGACCATTTATTATTGCGTCTACATCGGACACTTGACCCAAAAGGGAATCCAAAACAGTCGATGAAAACAACGAATGCTTATCGGACCATTCCGGTTCATTTTGAACTTGCTCAACTTCTAAACGACCGTTACCAATTTGTTTTAGCACAACTGGGCAGAGGTGTTTCCTCTCTTATCAACCGTCCTATGGATAGCGAAATTGCGGAGTTGCCAATCTGTTGTATGGGAAACAATTTCCACCAGTATTGCCGCGACTATGAAGTGGCCCTATCGGCCGAATATGTATTTTCCCAACAGCTTCGGCTCCCTCAGCGGGATATGTATATATATTTGCTGGATAGTCTCATTGAACAGAGAAATTCTGGAAAAGGAATCTTATCCGGAATATCCGAGCAGGACCAGCAACTCACCCTCTACGTTCTACGACGCAATTACTGGACATGGACGGAAAGTTCGACTCGATTAAGTGATCATGACAAACGTTTTCTAATGGGACACGAGATGGATTTAGATGGTCGAAGTCAACGCTCTGCATACAACGATGAGAATCGCCTATGGGAAATGCTTCAAAAAATGGATCGTTGCGTGCTCAGCAAAGAGCTGCATCAGCAGAACCTTTATGCTACTCCGGCCAAAGGCCAGCCCATTTTTATAGAAGATAGGGGTCTGGTACGAATTATCATTACAAAGGATATGCTACAGAGTGGCGGCACCCTCTCAATCAACGTAACAACGACCGAGGCAGGCGATACTATTGAGCTTAAAGCCCTCAGCCCTATCAGAAAATTAGGCGGGCTTACAGTACATACGGAAGTTGTGTCCTATCCCAAGACCTTTGCTTCGGATGTGGGAATCAACTGCGAATATGAAAACTGGCTGGCACATCAGGCACCTAGCCGAATCTTTTTGGATAGTAACAAGACACAGTATCTGGAAGAGCCAGTTCCCGAGTAGCACGTCAAAAAAGACACATACACATGGCATTATTCCTTGTGTATGCGTCCTTTAGTATATTATCCTTCACTATCGCGTTCAATAGTTTCGTTGATGGCACGATAAATAAAAGCGTTTGTTGATTCGCCTTTGGCCGCCGCATGTTTTTGAATTCGAGCCTTATTGCCTTTCGGGACACGAAATTTAATCTCCTCAAGCTTTTCCTGCTGATGCTTCCTGTTTGCTCTAAGCTGAGCTTCTGATGTCGTCATACCAATCCCCCCTTACCTATAAGTAGTATATCCTGATGCATCTTTCAATGCAAGTACCCTTTTTGATAAATGGGCCCATATTTTGCATGAAAATTATCCTTACTATTTGAGCACTATGCCGGTTTACATATGGGCCCATTTATGTTATAATACCATCAGAAAAGTTAAACAGCGGCAGTGTATGAGAGTTGGCCCTCCCATACACCTGCATAGGTGGTTACAGCACCTACACAACGGACTCTGTCCGCACCGCAGGGATATTATACCGTCAAGGACGATTGTTTTCAAGTCCTTTTTCCCGAAAGTGGACAGAAGTACCCTCGCTTGTCTCAGTAAGACAACGACACCGTGTAGGTTCTACAACCTGCACGGTGTTTTCTTTTCAATACAATTTGAAAGGAAGTCTTACCATGACAGCGAAAACCAAGATCATTTCCTTCCCCGAACCCCAGACATTTCCTCCGGCGGCCGCTCATAGGATGTCCCGAGGAGGGATGTTCATGGACGTCAAGCACACTCACCCGGAGTACGCCACCCCGGAGGACCGCCGGCAGGCACTCCTTGATACGAAACGGCTCTGTACTGCCGTACTTCTGGCCCAGAAAGAAGCGGCGTCCAAGCAGAGCGCATAAGTCCGGGGTGCGACAATGAAATTTGACGCAGCGTACGCCCGTCAGTCCCTACTAAAAAAAGACAGCCTGTCCATCTCCGGTCAGTTGGACATGTGCCGCAAGATGGCTGGCGGGGACCTGGCTGTCTATAAGGATGCTGGCTACTCCGGGAAAAACACCAAGCGTCCCGACTTCGAGCGGCTGCTCCGGGACATCAAGGCGGATAAGGTCCAAAAGCTCTATGTCTACCGGCTGGACCGGTTCTCCCGCTCTGTGGCCGACTTTGGGCGACTGTGGGAGATTCTCCAGGAACACAATGTGGAGTTCGTCTCAGTCAGTGAAAACTTTGACACCTCCAGCCCTATGGGCAGAGCGATGCTTCACATCATTATGGTATTTGCCCAGCTGGAGCGGGAGACGACCGCCGAGCGGGTGCGGGACAACTACTACCGTCGGGCCTCTCTGGGCTCCTGGCCCGGCGGCCCCGCACCCTACGGCTTCAGTATTGGGCGCTTGCAAGCCCCGGACGGGCGTTCTGTACCAACCTTGACCGTGAACGAGAATGCGGACATCGTTCTCCGTATCTTTGAGGAATATGCCGTCGAGGGGATGTCACTGGGTCTGCTGGCCAGAAAGCTGACCGACCAGGGAATCTGCGGCCCCAAACGGGACACCTGGGACAATGTGACTCTCTCCCGTATCCTTCACAACCCGGCCTACGCTATGGCCGATGAACAGGTGCGCCTCTATCTTCTAGGGCAGGGGGCTAATATCACCTCTCCGCCCGAGCATTTCGACGGAGTTCATGGCGTCCTGCTGGTAGGTAAGCGAAAGGCCTCTGACCGGAAATACACCAGTTTAAAAGACCACTCCGCCTCAGTCATGAACAGCCAGGGAATCGTTCCCGCTGACCTCTGGCTGCGCTGTCAGCTCAAGCTAGACAGCAACCGTCAGCTTGGAAACAGCGGAAAGGGCACCTATACCTGGCTTTCCGGGCTGCTGAAATGCGCCAAGTGCGGCTACAGTCTCAAGGTCATCTCGGACAAGTCCCACCGCTGGCTGGCCTGCAGCGGCCGGTACAACCTCTCTCGCTGTGACGCCAGCATCCACGTCAAGCTTTCAGAGCTGGAAGAGATCATCACAGCGGAAATCACAAAAATGCTGGATGAATGCCCTGCAGAAGCCTTGGAGATAAAAGAGAACGATATCTATGCCAGGCAGCTGGAGGAGCTGGACAGAAAGGCGGACCGCCTGATTGACGCTTTTGCTGAGAGCGCGGACATGCCGCCTGCCTATCTTCAGCGGTCACTGGCCCGTCTGGAGCAGGAACGCCAGACGATTTTGGAAGCGCAGCGCCGTGAACAAAAGCGTCCGGTCATGCCCGTGGTTTTGGACTTTCCCTCCCTCCGTTTTGAGGAGAAAAAGGCTGTTGCCGCACAGTTTATCCGCCGGGTAGAAGTAGCCGAAAATTCCGCTGAGATCATCTGGAATGTTTAGGCCGAAAAATTAGGAGGAATAGAATTGTATTATTCAAAGGATAAACGAGGGATATATATCCTTCGTGCCATGGAGGACATCTCGCTCAACGGCGACGCCTATACAACGATTGAAGCGCTCTTCAGGGTCTGCCAACACAATGATCGTCGGCTCTCCTACTCCGCTTTCCGGGAAGACCTTGCTTTTTTGCTTCACAAGGGCTTGCTCCACCTGGAAGGCCAGCGTCTGTACACCACTTACAACTGGCGCTGTGAGCAGTCCGCCGCAATCAGTCTGGCCAATATCCTGCGCGCGCCAAGCCTGGACAAGCCGGAATTGCCAGACACATTACTGGTCAACGGCGTTCAGTTGGCCGGAGAGCAACGCTCCGCCGTGGAGCTGGCACTGTCCAGCCGTCTGTCTCTTATCCTGGGCGGCGCAGGTTCTGGGAAGACTACCCTGGTCAAGGCGATCATGGACCACCGTCCATCTAAAAACGGATGGGTCCTTTGCAGTCCTACTGGTAAAGCGGCGCAAAATTTGACTGACCGCACCGGCTTTCAGGCCCGGACAGTCCACAGCGCACTGGGTCTCCGTCCGGACGACGACTTCTTGGAACCTGTCCAGTGGCCTTATGTCAGTTTGCTGGTTGTAGATGAGGCCAGCATGATGACCTTGGAAATGCTGGCGGGTATCCTTCAGAGGGTTCCTGATACCTGTCATGTCGTGCTAGTAGGCGACCCTTACCAGCTGCTCTCCGTAGGCGCCGGCAATATTCTCCCTGACCTGCTGGCATTAGGGTGCCCTAGTATCACACTGAAAACGACCCATCGTCAGTCCAAAGACGCTGCTGGTCTCGTTCACAACACCACGCAGTTTTCCTCCCTCTCCCGAGCCTCCGATTTGGTCTTTGACGACAGTTTCCAGTTGGTACAGCTTGCAGAAAAGGATATCCAAGCCGCCATCCGTGATGAAGCGGTAAAGCGGTATCTGGCCAGCGAGAGCGTCCAGGTCCTCTCCCCATTCAATAAGGCGACTGATTTGTCGGTCCAAAGCCTGAACCAAGTGATCCAGCCGCTGGTGAATCCTCCCTTTGAGGACAAGCACTCCCTCAAACTGGAGAAAGGCCCCGCTTTCTGGGACAGCGACCGGGTCATGGTCACCAAAAATGACCGGGAACGGCGGTGCTACAACGGAGATGTCGGTATTTTGAGAATCCACTCCCAGCCACACGAAACGCCCGATTACTCGGTAGCTCTGCCGGATGGACGCTGCCCTACTTGGGATGACACCAGCGGACTTGCCCATATGTGTACGGCCTACGCCATCACGGTCCACAAGTCCCAGGGCAGCGAGTACGACACCGTCCTGATGCCGGTATCCAAGCAACTGCAGAGTATGATGGTACGCAACCTTCTGTACACTGCCATTACCCGGGCCAAAAAGGAAGTCATGCTCTTCGGCGACCCGGACACACTGGACTCCGCCATGCAGCGCATTCCTTATCTGCGGAAGTCGATGCTGGTCCAGAAAACCAGAATGCTCCTGCTCCGCAGTGCGGCATAAGGGAAAATCTTCCATGCAAATGACCAACTTGGTCATTTGCGCCACTGAGAAAGAGAGGTCAAAAATGGATTACAAAAGAATTGGAAAACGAATTCGTAATCTCCGCCAGCAGCAAGGTTATACGCAGGAAACCTTTGCGGAGAAGGTCGATTTGTCCGCACCTTTTATCAGCCACATCGAGCGTGCAAGTAAAAAGGCCAGCCTAGAGACAATTTCCCGTATCGCAGCGGCTTTAAATGTAACGGTAGATTATCTGCTCACCGGAACACAATCTCTTGACGCAGCTGCTTTTCTTCCAGAGATGGAAATGCTTCTGAAAGATTGCTTGCCCCACGAGAAACAGATTATTGTCGATGTCGCGGAGGCCACAAAGAAAAGCTTGAGAGATAATCGTCAAGCAGCTTAAAAATATGGAACGGAGATGGCGTTGCCGTCTCCGTTTCCTCTGGGCCGGTCCATTATAGCACTAAAAAACCTTAAGTTCTTGACTATTCGTACCGAATAGACTATAATATCCAAGAGGTGAGAACATGGAACACCGCAATGCAAAAGTAAATATTAGCGCCGCCGGAGGGACCGCCGCTAAAAATTCCAAAACCTGTAAGGTCACCTTACCCACCACATGGTTGGAAGAGATGGGAATCACCGAGAAACATCGGGAAGTGGAACTGACCTTTAACGGAACAACCATCACACTGTCCCGCCGGCCCAGCGGCCCCGACTTTGCCGAACAGCAGCAGGCCCTCGGCCATGAGATTCGGGTCCTGCATTTTTACGACAGCGATACCCTCTGCTCCACCATCTATGCCGATTTTACAGGACAAACTGTAGTTGTTGAAAATCAGGTGGTCTCCCCTGTTAAAACCGCATTTGGAAACAACCCGTTCCCAGACTGGAACGATTTCCGGCATTTTCTGGAGGGGCGCTGCATCCCCCGGCAAAGGGCCGGATTGCGGGAGTATCTGGAAGCTTTGGGGCTGGATGAGTATGATCCCTTGACCATTCTAGAAAAGACAGGCGGGCGCATGGCCGAGGATCAGCAGTGGCTGACAATCGAGGTGCTGAAATGACAATCCAATTGGTAACCGACGAAAAAATTGCGGAGACATCCTCAAAGGGGAACCAGGAAAAGTGGTATGACCAGGTGTCCGACCGCTGGTACAAGCTGGATCAATTCGGATACGAGGCGCTGGCTGAGACGGTTATCTCCACGGTTTTAGAGCAAAGCAATATCCAAACCGACACCCCCTTTACCTTTGTTCGCTATCACATGGAGCGCCTGCGGGTTCACGGCCGGGAGCGTACAGGCTGCTCCAGCAAGAATTTTTTACATCCAGGCCAGGCCCTTATTACAATCAATCGCCTGCTGTCCAGCTACCTGGGGAAACCGCTCCGTGAGAAGTTGGTTCGCCTTCCCAGCGACAAGAAACGGATCGCCTATCTGGCGGAGGCAACGGCGGAGCTTACCGGTTTAGAGCTGTTCCCCCAATACCTGACTCTGCTTTTTGAGGTAGATGCCCTGTTCTGCAATGATGACCGCCATCTGAACAATATCGCTGTCATAGAGCAAAATGGGAAATTTGACTACTGCCCCATTTTCGACAATGGCGCAGGACTTCTGTCCAACACACAGCTGTCCCCAATGGACATCCTGCCCCCGGCCTTGATTTCCGCCCTGCAGGCTAGACCCTTCAACATCACCTTTACCCGGCAGATGAATACAGCCCGCAGCCTGTACGGGACACAGCTGGTCATGCCAAAACTGACAACATCTGATATTCGGGAGATTCTGGAGCCAGTCCTGAATTACTATCCTCAGAGGGATAGAGGCATCATGGCAGACCGTGTAAAGACGTGTATTTTAATTCGGCAAAGGAAGCTGCAAGGAAAAACTTGAGAGACAATCGTTTAGATTTATATCTTATTTCTGCTCCATAAGTCAGGCGCAGGTTTTGGAATGTGGCGCTCCTCAAGTACATGAGTTTCTCGACCTGGCCTGCAAGGACGGACATGGCTATAAAAGAATTTTCCGATATGATAACCGGTACAGGAAGATAGTCACCCATCTTCCTGTACCGGTTAGGCGTGAAAGATTTGTATAGCTTTACACTGGTAAACCAAGTCAGTCCCGTTTCTTTCCTTTTCTATTTTCGATGTTCTACCTCTCCCCTACCCTGTTTCACAATTTCCTTGTGAGAAGTGTCCTAACCTAAAATCGGCCCCGGCGTTTGGACCGTATGTGGAACAGGGCATTTTCCAATCTCCCTACAAATCCAATGCTTCTTTTACCTTGTCAATGATGTGGGCTCCAATATCCCGGGCAGCATCTATGGTTTGTGCTCCTAGGTGTGGGGAGACAATGAAGTTGTCACACTCGAACAGGGGAGAGTCGAAGCCTGCGCCCTCAGTGAGGCCTCCATCGGCCAGCTCTTTCTCCATCACATCGGAGGCATAGCCGCCAATCTTGCCGCTCTTCAGCGCATCGCACATATCTTGTTCGTTTACAATGCCACCCCGGGCCATGTTCAGGACCACCGCACCAGTCTTCATCTCAGAGATGGAATGGGCGTTGAACAGGTGGCGTGTCTCATCATTGAGTGGCATATGGATTGTGACGAAGTCAGAGACCTTCAGCACCTCGTCAATGGTCATACTTTTAGCGTGCTGCTGCTCAAAGACCTCAGCGG
>OFHP01001442.1_pt1 | contig 11148 bp, 10 predicted proteins | sample 1521651 | NCBI WGS metagenome assembly OFHP01 (sample SAMEA3504105, study PRJEB24116) | mouse gut metagenome | biome: mouse gut; feature: mouse-associated habitat; material: faeces | place: Denmark | collected 2011 | reverse complement strand
GTTATCTGTACTGAAATATTCGATTATGTTCACAAAGTTATCCTCCTAACTCCGAATTATTATTGCGTTCAGTTTAGCACATTTATGTTAAATCAAACAGAAAGTCCTCATAATCACTTACATAATACCGGATATTCGTTCTTCCCCTTTGAATGATCGTATGTCCCTCTGCTTCCAGTTTTGATTTTTGGGCCTTAACACCGCCGGGATACTTGGGATTTAGCTCTCCTTTTGCTTTCAACGTCCTCCAATAAGGCGTCTCATCCTTTGTTCTCTGATGGCTTGCCCATGCTGCTATAGTAACAAAAATACCGGCAGTGATAGGTTCTGTAAAATCAGCACCGCTTAATTTAGCAAAATACTCACGGATCTTTCCCACGGTTATCACCTTCCCGTAAGGAATCCTTTTCATAATTTTATCATACTCTATTGGCGGTGCAAAATACATTCTGTCACCGCCATATTTGTCAATACTCTTCTGATCCGTAATCACTTGAATCTTGGGCATATCCTTACTTTCATGCAACATTGCATTAAAATCTTTTTTATCTTCATTCGCCATATCTCTTTTTTCGTAAATCATAATACAATACCTGCCCATATGCAATGAGACAGTTTTAAAAAATACGTCTTTCTACTTAGCAAATAAATCCGAATAGTATTTATCACTCTACCGTTTCAATCGAATCCACAATACTCATTTTCGCAATCCGCCTCAATGGTATGCACGTTGCAATCAGGCAGGCAAGCACAGACATTACGGCCGCCTCCGCCAGGGAAACTACAGGAATCGAGACCAGCTGGATGGTATCTGTACGGGCAGCTTCCACAAAAATCGTGCAGATATACCCAGTCATACCCCCAATCACAGCAGCAATGATTCCATAATACGCCCCTTCCCACAGGAATGTCTGATATAATGCCCCATGGCTCATGCCGATTGCCCTCTGCATCCCAATCTCCGTCACCCTGGTATGGATATTCGTATACACCGTATTCACGATATTCAAAAGGCCAATCAGACCTACAAACAAAATCAGCCCCCATGCCAGCAGCCGGATCTGCTCATAGCTCTCCTCAAGCTGCCGGTCCGTATCCTCATAGGAAAGATAAGTCGTGCCCGGAATTTCCCGGCATAATTCCTCCACCGTCCGATCAAATAAATTCCTGTCCGCCGTCTCCTTCAGCACCGGAAGCATTTCCTGATACTCGCTCTTTCCTGTCAGTTCCGAATAAATCCGGTCAGATACAATCACCTGCACACCATTTGTAAATCCCTGATTCCCGATTCCCGCGTATCCATCCGTTCCGTCAAATGCAGCCATGACCAAAAGCTCCCATCCCTTTATGGAAACTGTATCGCCTGCGGCAAATTCTGAATGTTCCAACTCCTCCCCCTCATAAACTACCGGGAACGGATTCTTTATCACACAGCCCTCTCCTGCCATCAGACGCTGAAACTCTTCTTCTGAAAGCTTCCCTTCCGTATAAGCGTCCATATACATTTCATTGAACCCTACAACCTGCAAGGTCTCCCCCGGCTTCAATTCAAATCCCGGAGACATCCCGGCAACCAGTTCTTCCGTATCATAAAGAGAAAACTGGATTGCCGCAACAGATTCAACAGCATCATTTTGAGATAACTCATCTAAATCTTTTTCTGTAAAGCCGGCCGTCTCATTGATAATCGAATAATCCCCAAGACGCATTTCTTCCATAAGACTGGCAGCATTTAAAAGCGAAGTAAAGCTCTGCAGGGCAATAAACACCGAAATACTCATCACAAGAGACAGGATTGTAATGGCCGTCCGTCCGGGGCTCCGCCTCAGATTCAGCCGGGCATAATAAGCCGCAAAATTCTTAATCCTTTTTGTCCTGCGGTTTCTGCGCCGGATCTTCGTATTCCCGCCTGACATGGCTACAGTCGGCGCCACCTCCCCCGCATCCCGGCCCGCCGGTACTGCCGCGGCAAATGCAAAGAACAAGGTGAGAAATGCACTGGCGGCAAGAAACAGTGGCTTCCCTGCGCTGTTTTCCCGGATCAGCTCCTTTAATCCCGCAGTATCATTTACCATAAAGATCTCCGGGGACACAAAGCTCGTTGCCATCGAAAAGATACTTTCTGCTGAAAAATATCCTGCCAGCATCCCAACCGGGATTCCGGCTGCACACAAAAACAATATCTGCCGGAAAACAATCTCCCAGAGCTGATCTTTCCCGCCTCCGATGGCACGCAACACGCCGTATTCTTTCGTGCGCTTTGACACGGAAATTTTCAGCACATTGTAAATCACAAGCCCTGATGCCAGAAGCACAAGGCCGCCTACCATGATACCCGCAATCTTAAGGAAGGAAACGTCCATTCCATCCTCCCCGCCTCCTTCCGGATTCTCATAGGGGATGCCCACTGCCGAAAGATAGACGATATTGTAGGTCACATCCAGTTCAGGAATCTGCAGGTTCTCTGCCACATCCTCCACCGTACTCTGCATAGTCTTCTTATCCGCGGTACAGAAATCCGCCACATAATATATCTGCTCTGACGGGAACAGCCGGGAAGCCGTCCCCTCCCCCACAATACCAGGGAGCATGCCATAAGTATAGGCTACATAGTTGCTCTTCGTGATTCCTGTAAGGGTAAATTCCTCCGTATAATCCACTGCAGGCAGAATCCCATGTCGCCACGATTTAGAAGCCGTCAGGGAAATCCGATCTCCAGATTTTCCCTGAAAGCCAAGAAACCTTAACACATCCTCTGACAGTGCAATCTCCATTGGATGTTCCGGAAGCCGTCCTTCCAGAAGCTCTGTAAAAGCCGGATACATCTCATAACTATGGTTCAGATATTCTACAAGGCTAAGCTTTAGCTGGCTGTTCAACTGGATTGTCCCAAGGTCAATGGCCGCTCCGACATAGGAAAAACGGGAATCGGATTTCACTTCTGCAAGCTGCTCTTCTGAAAGCTGCACGAAAGAGCCATACTTTTTCCCTGCAAGGGCGGCTGCCTGCTGCTCCTTCATCGCATTCAGAATCCCAAGCGACTGGCCGATTACGGTTGTTATGACTGTAGAGAGAACCACCGCAATCAGTATTAATATGGAAGTAACCTTCTGTGCACACAGCTCCCTCCATGCCAAAGTTCTGTAGGACTTCATACTTCCACCCCGCTTCCTGTCTCTGAAAGTATTCCATCCACGATTACAAACTGCCTGTCAGCCATCTTCGCAATCCGGCTGTCATGGGTAATGACCACCAGCGTTTTGTCCAGCTCCCTTCTGATATTGCAAAGAAGCTCCATCACCTCGCCGCCGCTTTTGCTGTCAAGATTTCCCGTCGGCTCGTCCGCAAAAATAATGTCCGGCTGTGCCGCTAAGGCACGGGCAATGGCCACACGCTGCTGCTGCCCTCCGGACAGCTCATGGGGCAGATGATTCAGCCGCTTCTGGATTCCCAGAAGTTCTGTAAGCTTCCTAAGGTAAGCTTCATCCGGCTGCTTTTTATCCAATAGAAGCGGCATGATGATATTTTCCCTGGCCGTCAGAACCGGAAGGAGGTTAAACTGCTGGAAGATAAATCCGATACGCCTGCGCCGGAAAGCGGAAAGCTCCTTATCATGGAAACTGTAAATATCCCTGCCGCCATAGGAAAGCAGCCCTGATGTGGGACGGTCCAGACCGGACAGCAGGTGAAGCAGCGTACTCTTCCCGCTACCCGAAGGGCCTGTAATAGAAAGGAAATCCCCCTGCCCGATTTTAAGGTCTGCCTTGTCGAGCGCTACCACGCGGCTCTCCCCGCTGCCATAGATTTTCGATAGTTCTCTTGCCTCAATGATCATAAAAACACTCTCCTTATATTTTGTAAAACGGCCAAATGTCCGTAATGGAATGTAAACCATTGGATATCCGTATAAGAAGAGTGTAACTCATAAATCTCAAGAAACGTTCAAGATTATAAAATTGTCAAATAATTCTAAACGAAGCGGCTGCCGCTGCTCCTCCGCCTGCCGGATTTTCTAATTTAAGCGTCCCTCCATGTTTCAGGCAAAGAACATGGGTACTATATAATCCCATTCCAAAATGTTCCGCCTCCTCGTTCATTTTTCCGAAAGGTTTCGGACCCTCCCGAAGCATTTTCAGAGGGAATCCTGGGCCGTCATCCATGACCGTCAAAACGACTCTGCCATCCTTCTCCCTTAGCAGTACAGACAGCTTTTTCACAGCAAACCGCGCCCCATTACTGATCAGATTCTCGGCAGCATTCAGGAAAATCTCATAATCCAGCCGGGTACTTCCTCTGGGCTCCACCGTAACCGTAGATTCTAATGCCGGAGCAAGAAACTTTATCGTATCCGCCAGTTCTGTCTCAAGCATGGAATAGGTACATTCTACGGCCCGAACCGGAAGCTGTTCCATTCTCTGGATACTGCTCATCGCCTCAACATAATTCTCAATACGCAGCGTATAACCCGCAAGCCTGTCAAAGGTTCTCTGGTCGCCTTTCCCCTGCTGTATCAGCTTAACCGTTCCTTTTAAAACAGCAACCGGATTGCGCAGGTCGTGGGAAAATGCGGCATTCAGCCTCTTTCTGTCTTCCGCCTGCTCCCACAATTCCTGGTTCGCCTGAAGGAGTTCTGCCCGCATAATCTCAAATCCTCTGCAGATCTGCCCCAGTTCATCCTCTGAAATATCCGGAATGGAAAAATCCAGATCCCGATTCAGGATACGCTCCGTCCCCATCTTCAGGACAGAAATCGGCGTTTTCAGCTTGATACGGTAAAACAGAAGCCCTGCAGTCCCGATTCCGCCGGCAGGCAGCAAGATACATGCAAAAAGCTGAAAGCCGTCTATCATGCGCAGGATTCTCCGCTGCCCCTTTGTCGGCTGCTGAAGCAGTACATTCGTTCCATCCGCCCTGAATTCAATTCCCCCGGACGGGTAATTGTCCCGGACTTTCTCACAGCACACGAAAAGCAGTAAAAGGAGACACAGCGAAAGAACGACACAGAGGGAAGACAGCACAAAAAACGCTCTCTTTAGACCCATTTTTTTCAGGCGTTCCATTTATATCCGCACCCCCAGACTGTCTCAATATAGCTGTGAAGCGTATGCTCGGCCAGTTTTGCCCTGAGCTTGCGGATATGCTCCATCACAGTGCCGCTGTTTCCTTCCCCGTCAATCCCCCAGATCATGTCATAGATCCGTTCCCGGTCAAATACCTGTCCCATATTCTTAGAGAGCAGTTCCAGGATGTCAAACTCTCTTTTCGTCAGCAAAACCGGATTTCCGTTTACCGACACACTTCGGGTCCCATAATCAACCGCCAGTTCGCCGAAAAAACGAACTGCCCTGCCGGCCGCCCGGTTATCCAGCGTGCGCTGCTCCCTGCGCAAATGCGCCGCCACCCGCGCGCCAAGCTCATCCAGTTCAAAGGGCTTTACAATATAGTCATCCGCCCCTGCCTGAAAGCCGGTAATCTTATCCGGAGATTCCACCCTTGCAGTCAGAAACAGAATGGGGCAGGTGACAAATCCGCGGATTTTCCGGCAGACCTCCAGGCCGTCCATCTTTGGCATATTGATATCAAGAAGAATCAAATCCGGCTTCACAGACAGCTTTTTTATCGCTTCCTCGCCGCTGTCAGCGGTATACACTTCATACTCCGGCTCAAAATACTCTCTTATCATGTCGGTGATTCCCGGTTCATCGTCCACAATCAGTATCTTATATCGCATCTGATTTCCTCCAAATGTTTGATAGATCTCTATTTTAGCACGAAAATATCAAGAAACTTTCAGAGAGTAGGAAAATTTATATAAAATGCCGAGCCGGCCCCTAATCCGCTGTCAGCTGCAATACTGCCCCCATGCGCTTCAATAATAGATTTTGCAAGAGGCAGGCCAAGACCAATTCCCTGTGTATCCTTGGAATACCGACTTCTGTAAAACCTCTTAAAAATATAATACAGATCCTCCGGATGGATTCCAGTCCCGTTATCCTTTATGGCAATCTGCAGCGAAGACGCTGACATCTTCCACTCAATCCAGACAAAACCTCCCTTTTCCGTATGGTCCAAAGCATTTTTTACAATATTTATCACTGCCTCCATCAGCCAGTTACGGTCACAGACAAAGTCTGTAGATTCATCTCCAGAAAGAATAATCTCTTTTTCTTCCTGTCCGGCACGAAAACGGAAACTCTTTTTGATACGTTCCATCATCTCAGATATATTTTCCGTTTTCCTCTCCATTACAATTGTACCCGCATCAAATTTTGAAATCTTTAACAGATTCTGTACCAATGTTTCAATCCTTTCCAGTTCCTGCTCGGAAAGATCGGCAAACTCTTTAATCGTAGGCAGATTTTCCGCCTCTCCCTGCAAAATCCCGTTATAAATATTTAAGGCTGCCAGGGGAGTCTTTAACTGATGGGAAATATCCGATATCGTATTTCTCAAGAACTCCTTCTCTTTCCCTTCCTTCTCAATATGTGCGTTCAGGATAGAAACCAAAGAATTCACTTCATGAAACAGCCTGTATAGTTCTCCCTCATCATAACATTCGATACGTGCGTCTTTGCTGCCGGAAATATATTCCCTGATCTGCCACACTGCCTTCTCCATAATCTCATTCTGTTCTTTAAAATATCCATAGCATGCCAATATGATCAGGAATCCCATAACGCAAGCGCCAATTCCAATGTAGAGAGCTGCCAGTGTGGCGCCAATTTGCATGAAAACAATAAAAAACACTGAAAACCCTATTATATATAGAAGAATTTTACAGAACAGCGCTTTTATTTTTTGATTTGCCAGTATCTTCATAATACACCTCTACAAGATGTTTCCTTTACATCTTCCTGGATTCCATGCCTCCCTCCACCGGATTCCATTTATAGCCCATACGGCGGACGGTTACAATTCTTTCCGGCTTTCCGGGATCATCCTCTATCTTTATACGGAGTCTCCGTATATAGGACGTAAGCGTATTATTGTCGATATAGTTTTCATCACAATCCCACAGCCTGTTTAAAATCTGCTCAGGTGAAAGTACAATGCCAGGATTTTCCATAAACAGGCACAGCAGTTTATATTCACTTGCCGTAAGGTCAAGCTGCTCGTCTCTTTTATAAACTTCTCCTTTTATGCGTTCCACCGTGATATCATTGGAGCTAAGCTCCGATTTCTCCTGAGCAAAGTTGCCGCTTCTGCGGAGCAGGGCATTCACCCTTGACAGGAACACAGCCAGCTTAAATGGTTTCGTGATATAATCATCCCCGCCGATATCAGTAAACGGTAGATAACACGTACCTAGAATTCCGCCAAAAAATATGAGAGAATACTTCTAAAAGCAAACAGAGTATTCTCTCATAATTATTTCATTTTGTTTGTGTCTGTTTCCGACATCTTTCTGGAAGATTTGGCGACCAGGGGAGTAGGTCTTCACAGAAGCTTAGATCTGTGTCATCCATATGTTTGGGTATCTCTGTCAGTAGATATTCAAAATAGTCATATGGCTTTAGGCTGTTTGCTTTTGCTGTTTCTGCAATACTGTATATTATGGCACTGGATTTTGCACCGGCTATGGTGTCTATCATCACCCAGTTCTTCTTTCCTATGCAGAATCCCCGAATGGATTGCTCCGCAGCGTTATTATCCATCGGTACTTCGCCATCGTCCAGAAATACTTTCAGGTATTTCTCCTGGTTGATGGAATACTGGAATCCTTCCCAGGTCTTGCTTTTTTGCGGCACTTTTAAAAGATTTTCACGTACCCATGTGAAATAAGCCTCCACCAGAGGTCTCACGCTCAACTGGCGGCGGTCTTTTCGATCTTTTGCCGGGAGGTCTTTTAATTGCTTCTCTTCCCGGTAGATGGCCTGGATCATGGTCAGTGCCAGATATGCCCGGCTGTCTTTCTGCCTCGATTTGGGCAGCGCCTTTACAGCTTCGTCATACCTGCGCCGTGCATGTGACCAGCATCCGGCAACCCTCAGGTCCTCACGTTCTTTTTCCACTGTGTGGTAGACCTGGTATCCATCGGTAACACATATACCGTTGAAATCTTTCAGGAATTCCCGGGGATGGCTTGCATTCCGCGTTTTTTGGTATTCATACAGGACGATCTGCCTGCCGCTGTACATCTGGCTTGTGCGGTATACCCACATATAACTCTTGCTCCCTGCAGGGCGTCCGTCCTTGTTTACGGCCACAGGAGTCTCATCTGCCTGCAGTACATGATAATCATAAAGCTTTTTATGGAGGTAATCATAGAGTATTGCCAGATACCGCTCTGCACACTGAACCGTCCAGTACGCCATATCCTGTCTGGAGATCGCGATGCCATAACGTTCAAACTCTTTTTCCTGACGGTACAGGGGCAGCGCATTCACATATTTGGCATTCATCACCGCAGCTTCCAGGGATGGGGAAACAAGGCTCCCCTTCAAGAGATACCCGGGATGCCCTGCTTTGATGATCTTATCCTCGTTTTTCCCTGCATATACGGCCACATGGTGCTCTTCGACTTCTATTTTGGCCGGGGTAAAACGGTATCTGCGGTACACTTCATCGGGGAGCTGTTTCCATCCGGATTCGCCAAAGGTATCTGCAAGTTCTTCCGCTGTCATTGTATGCTCAACAACCACAACTGGAAGCCCTTCTAAATCCTGCTCCCGTTTTCCCTTTTTCTTCTGTATTTTTTTACGTGGAATCTCATCAGAACCAGTGCTCCCGGCACTTTCCCCGGCAACCGCTTCCGCCTCATTAAAGAATACAACCTTTCCATCTACCTCCATAAATGAGATCTGGTTCTCCACTTCATGCTTTTCAGAAGACCTGCCAAAACGCTGCCTTTTGGAATCCGCAAGCTGCTCCAAAACCAATTGAAGATTTTTATCTATATTTCTCAGTTGATTCTGTTGGGAGAGAAATAACTGGATGATCGTCTCCTTATCCATGTTTTCCAGTTTTTCTTCTGTGTACTCCGGTGCCATATGTTTCCCTCCCTCATTTTCTATATTTTCATTATATCAAACTTTGGAGGTTTTGGCGAATTCCGGTTTCTGCATTTCCCGTCAAAATGCCGATACGTAAGAACCCCTCAGAAGCGGATACGGAGACGGTATCTGAAGGGTTCCCTTAAAAGCCGTCTGGAGCAGTTCCAGTCCGGATGGCCGCCCTAAGGAGTATGCTGGAGCAAGCTTCCAGCAGCCATATATCCTTTCTTTACTGTCTGAAATAAGGCGTGTAAAATCTCTGTTTTGCACAATCTTACCCCATATATTCCGGCGGTCTTACTGCTTTTACGGATTTCTTGGGTGTGATCGTAAGGCCTTCCATTAACCAGCGGAACTGCTGCTGTGTCAATGACTTTACTTCTTCCGCGCTGCGCGGCCATTGGAACCTGCTTTCTGCCAGTCTTTTATATAGCAGGAGCCAGCCGTCACCTTCCCATACCAGTCCCTTGATACGGTCAGCACGTCTTCCGCAGAAAAGGTAAAGAGTGTCCGGTAAATATGGTTTATTACCCGTCTGGGTTTCAAGGATAGCCGCCAAACGGTCTATTCCTGATCGGAGATCTGTATATCCGCATACGATATAGACCGCCTGAAAGCAGGTCGCATCATTCAGCATTCCGGATCACCTCCAGGACTGCTGACAGAAGCTTCATGGAAGTGGTTTCAGCCACATGAATCGAACATCCTGCCAGTGAAATATCCAATCCTTGAAAAAGGACATCCGGAGCCGTCCGGGTCTGGCACAGGAATTGTGCATCTACTGGTACAATGTCCTGTAAGCCATTTTCTTTCGAAAGACCATTCAGATAAGCTTCCCTTACGCGGCGGAGCCGATAATAATAATTACCTTTTGTAATACCATTCTGGATACACCACTCTGTAATGCGCATTCCTTCCGGACGATTCTGGCAATCTTTGATCTGTGCAGCCCACTGTTGAAGACGATAGTGTTCAGCTATTGTTGTTGTTTTTGAATTCATAGACTTACCTCCATATACCGGTATCAAAAGTTAAGGCTTAACTTTTGATACTCATAATAGAAATATGTCTATTGTCACATATTTTGTGCCTTTAGTCGAGGTACTCGCTATCTACCGTTTACCGATATCAAGCCCCATGACAATATCCGTCTCATCATCCGCAGCAGTTAAAAACATAATCGGAACCCTGGAAGTCAGACGCATCTTTTTGCACAAATCAAAACCGGAACCGTCAGGGAGGGAGACATCCAGAATAACCAGGTCATATTTCCCATCAGCCCAGAGCGTATCAGCTTCCAGGCTTGTGCGGGCAACATCTATCCCATATCCTTCCTTTTTGACTGCAAAAGAAAGTCCGCTAATTAAACTTAAATCATCTTCCGTCAGTAAAATCTGTTTCATTATATTCACACCTTCCCTCAACGTTATCCTTTTGATGTTATCATCTGTATACCCACATTACAATAAACTGTCCCTTTTTTGCAGATAGAAGGGCGGTTTTTGCATATCGTTATAACAGACTTACTGTATAGACGCCATTCTTTTTATATGTCGCCAAGATATGGATTGTTTATGGGTACTTCTTCTTTAGGTCGAATATCAAATTCAACAAAACATGGAACGAGCTATTGTTTGTAGGCGGATGGGATTGTCCATTTTACGGTAGCATATCTGCCAAAGACATTGCAGTTTAATATTATCCCACCATGCGTTCATTTATTTCCTTCTTTTCTTTGTGAAGATGCTTAGAGTACATATAATGGACCCAACTGGGAACCAGAAATCCTGATTTTCTGTTCTCTTCAATATCTTTTTGTAACGACAACAAGGATTCCAAGTTTAAATTATTACTATCAGCCTCAATCAACTCTATTTTTGCACTTGCATGCTCCATCGCTTTAGTATATATTGTTATTGCAATCATTTGCTCTATACTCCGTATAAAGATTGTACTCCCCAATATTATTAGACTCCAAGCAAAGTCTATTTTTATGGCAAGATAGGATATAAACGAAGCTACAAGCAAAACTGAAATGCCGATAAAGCTAATAACAATTTTTTTATAGTAGCTTACCAGCTTTACATTCCACCAAACATTTTCTTTTTGACAGTTTAAAATGACCTTGTAATGATCATCGGAACTATATTCTGTA
>OFHP01001441.1_pt1 | contig 11160 bp, 16 predicted proteins | sample 1521651 | NCBI WGS metagenome assembly OFHP01 (sample SAMEA3504105, study PRJEB24116) | mouse gut metagenome | biome: mouse gut; feature: mouse-associated habitat; material: faeces | place: Denmark | collected 2011 | reverse complement strand
AGAAAAGATTTTATTATTAGCTGTTTAACTGAGTACATAGAAGAGGTAGAAAGAATGAAAAAGCATTATGAAATACATTATTCAGAAGTAATTGATACCGCAGAATTGTACAAAGAGATCATTCGTCTATTACAAGCTGGAGGTGAGTAAATGCAGAATTATCACAGACATACATCATATAGCAATATTTATGTTGCTGATTCTGCTGCCGTGAACGAGGATTATGCAAAACGAGCAGTTGAGTTAGGTCATAAAGTAATATCCAGTGTTGAACACGGTTGGCAGGGATATTATTTTGAAACATATGAACTTGCAAAGAAATATGATTTGAAATTTATCTTTGGCGCAGAAGCATATTGGGTTAAAGATCGGCACGAAAAGGATCGTACTAATGGTCATATCATTCTGCTTGCAAAAAATGAAAATGGACGGAGAGCAATTAACTCCATCCTTTCAACTGCAAATGAAGATGGCTATTATTTCCGTCCACGTGTTGATATGGAATTGTTGCTTAGTCTGCCAGCGGATGACGTGATGATTACAACGGCCTGTATTGCATTCTGGCATTATGAGGATATTGAAGATTTACTTGTTCAATTACATAATCATTTTAAAAGCAATTTGTTTCTTGAAATTCAGTATCATAATACAGAGCCGCAGATTAACTTGAACAAGCGTATTCTGGCCTTATCTGAAAAGTATGAAATTGAAATGATTGTCGGTATGGATAGCCATTATATCTATCCAGAGCAGTCTAAAGAGCGTGATTACATTCTTGCCGCCAAGAATGTTCATTATGACGATGAACAGGGATGGTATATGGATTATCCTGATGACGATACCACGATGAAGCGATTCTTGGCACAGGGAGTATTTACAAAAGATCAGATTCGGAGAGCAATGGATAATACGGATTTGTTGCTTGAATTTGATGATTATGCTGTGCTACCTAACGGTGAGTCTAATCCAATTTTTTCAAAAGATATTAAATTGCCTACATTATATGATGGCAAGCATGAAATTGATGGTAAACTTTTACCAAAGCTAACACAAGAAGAACGCAATAAAGAATATAGCAAATTGATTACCAAACTTTTCAAGGAATATATGGAAGGTGTTCCTTCTGAACAGTATGATGAATACTTTGAAGGAATTAAAACAGAGGTTCAGGTTATCAAAGACACCAATATGTCTGACTATTTCTTGATTGACTATTATATGGTGAAACGTGCAATCGAGATGGACGGCGTTCTGACCAATTCCGGGCGTGGTAGTTCAGTTGGTTACTTTACGAATACTCTCCTTGGGTTTTCTAAAGTGGATCGCTTTCAGAGTCCTATTAAGCTATATCCAGAACGTTTCATTAGTAAGAGCCGTATTCTTGAAACAAAGAGCCTTCCTGATATTGACCTGAATTGGGGAACACCAGATATTGCAGCAGAAGCACAGGAGCAGATTCTTGGTAAGGATCACGCCTATCCTATGATTGCTTTTGGTACGTGTAAGAAAAAGAGTGCATTTAAACTCTATGCACGTGCGCAGAATATGGACTTTGATCTTGCCAATACGATTTCTGCACAGATTGAAAAATATGATGAAGCACTTAAATATGCTGACGATGATGAAAAAGACGATATTAATATCTATGATTATGTAGATGAGCAATATCATTCTTATATTGATGCAAGTAAAAAGTATCAAGGTATTATCATGGATAAGAAGAAGGCTCCATGTGCTTATCTGCTATACAGTGGCAGCATTCGTGAAGAAATCGGTTTGATTAAATGTAAGAGCGAAACAACAAAGAAAGAATATATGACCGCTGTTATTGATGGTGCAATCGCAGAGAATTATAAGTTCTTGAAGAATGATATTCTGAAAGTCGATGTTGTGCTGCTGATCGACATGATTTATAAGCGTATTGGAATTAAGCCTCATACTGTAAATGAATTGATGGAACTGGTTAAGAGCGATCCGCTTGTGTGGGACATTTATGCCAATGGATATACGATGGGCGTAAATCAGGTTGAGAAAGCATCTACAACCAGAAAGTCCATGAAATATCGTCCTAAGAATGTATCAGAGTTGTCAGCTTTTATTGCTGCTATTCGTCCTGCATTTAAGTCAATGTATTCAAAACTTGAAAATCGTGAAGATTTTTCCTATGACATTCCAGCATTTGATAAGATTCTTCAGACAGAAGAACTTCCGCAAAGTTTTATTCTGTATCAGGAACAGACTATGAATACATTGAATTATGCTGGGTTCCCCATTGACGAATGCTACGGCATTATTAAGGCCATTGCCAAAAAGCATCCTGAAAAGGTTCGTCCGCTAAAGGAACGGTTTATCAATGGATTTAGAGATCGTATCATGGAGGAAGGTACGCCAAAGGAGAAAGCCGAAGAGGACGCTGCAAGGGTATGGCAGATCATTTCTGACTCTTGCGGATATGGCTTTAACTCTGCTCATGCTTATTGTATGGCACTGGATAGCCTGTATAACGCATATCTGAAAGCACACTATCCCTATGAGTTTTATGAAGTCTTACTTCAGACCTATTCTGATAAGGGTAAGAAAGATAAGGTGGCAGAACTCAAGCAAGAAATGAATCGTGCTTTTGGCATCCAAGAGGGAGAGTACAAGTTTGGATTAGATAATAGAAAGTTCGTTGCCGATCCAGAGAATCATACAATCTATCCTTCCTTGTTGTCTATTAAAGGGCTTAGTCAGGGATGTGCCAATGATCTGTATGCTCTTGGCAAAAAGAAATACGATAATTTCTATGAATTATGGAAAGACCTTAAAAAGAAAAAGAATCTAAATAGCGGCAAAATTAATACGCTGGTTGAAATTGGATACTTTGATGACTTCGGTTCCATTGGCAAAATTAAGAGGTTTATTGAAATTCTCGACAAACTTTATGATCGTTCTCAGTTTAGCAAATCTAATCCTCCAACTGAATTTATTGAATACATCAAAAAGTATTCAGAAGAAACCGAAAAACAATATAGAAAGTTTGATTTTGATTCTGCATTACATGAAATTTGGTATGACTTAGAAGATATTGAAATTCCATTTAGTATGCGCTTGAAATACGAACTTGACAATATCGGTTATGTAAAGACTTGTATGCCAGATATGTCGCCAGAGTATGCGTTTGTACAGGAATATGAATGCAAATACAAGAATCCTAAATTAACACTGTATCGTCTTTGTGATGGCAGCACTGAGGTTGTTAAGGTTCGGCGTAAGAAGTATGATGAAGCACCTATCAATGTCGGTGATATTATCAAGACTATTGAATGTTCTGAGGAAGGCCGCTGGTCTAAGGATTCTAATGGTGACTGGCAGCAGAGCCAGCAGGATAAGGAAAGTATACTGAAAAAATGGTCGTTTGTTCGTGAAGGAGAAGAAAAACATGACGATACTTGGGTTCCTTATGGATATTGATGAAAGGTGTATAAAATGAGATATAAGTTCTGGTTTGAAGTTGAAATTCCAGATGAGAAAGCATCTGATGAATCCTTACAGAAATTATTTCAAAATGTTGCCAACGCAATACAGCCAGTGTGTCATTTTGATGATAACGATTGGGATTTTTGTGTAGCACATGACAATTTCTGATTGGAGGATTTTATGACTTGTCCATATTGTGAAGCTACTTCAAATGATTTTTCTGTTGTAAATCAAACATCTGAATACAGCGGTATTGAAATTGCCCTTAACAGACAGGGAATGTTAAGGGCAAGGGTATTGGATTCTTATGATAAGTTCTCAACACAAGATATTGTTGAAATTAAATATTGTCCCTTATGTGGGAAGTTATTTAAAAAGTAAGGAGAGTTGAATATGAAAAAATTTTTTGTCTTTCTGATTGCTGCCATTCTGTGCATTAGTCTTTGCGCTTGTACACAGGAAGAAATGAACTTTAGAAGTAATGCTGGCCTGACAGAGATTCCTAACAGAGACAACCTTTATTATGATGCAAATACAAAAATTGTTTATATTGTTTATCGTGAGAAAAGTGGTTATGGAGGATATGGATTTATGTCTGCATACTATTCTTCTAATGGACTGCCTTATTGCTATGATGCAAACAGTCAAACACTCATTGAAATTGATGGGCGGTGAGATTATTGGCTAATCTTACTAAATACGAACAGGAAACAATCATTAACTATAATAATGAAGAAAAGACCGCTTCTATCTTTACATATGATAGATCACTTATACGAAAATTAGATAAGAGGTTGCCAGATTATCCAGATATTACAGTAGTTCGTAGAGGCGAGGATTGGGCTGAATATAGTTTGCCGAAGAAATGGCTCAAGGTTGGATTCCCAAGACAATTATCTGATGAACAACGTGCAGAAATGGCAAATAGAATGAGGGCAGCGAGGGATAGCACAAATGAGAACTAAAGATGAACTCTTTATGCTTGGTGAAATATCTACTTTGCTTCAGTATCTTTTTATGAATGAGAGCCATACTATCACATTCAACAATGGCCTTACCAATTTGAAGATAAGAATGGATGAGAATTTTAATATCCTATGTCAAAATTTGAGTTTTCCTGATATTCCTGAATCTGATTTTACAGAACAAATGACTCCATTGTATATGTTGGGAGTGATTCAGATTCTTCACAATACGCCTCCAGTAGAATTTAAGGATTCATTTAAAAACAGATGGGAAGAAATCAAAAAGATCACTTTAGCTAATCTTGCTTTGAATAGGAATAAGTAAATGGTAAGATTTAAGATTAAAGAAATCGACTGTTATTATGCCTCTGATACAATATTGGACTTTATAATTTATGCAGAATCTAATTTGCATAATATTGGTCGATATAATGGTTCTTTATCATTGTACTACAAATGTCTATATATCAGACGCAAAGATTCGGTAATATATAAATATGGAGAAGATAGAAATGGTGATATTCAACGATTGAAACAATTCATGCGTAGATGTTGCCGTGAAATTAATTTATGGAAAAGGAAGGTATAGTTTTAGTGGGTAAAAATAGCGGCATTCTTTACTTAGATGGAAAGGCTCTGTGCATGGCTGAAATGCCTGAAATCACATTTGAGCCTAATAAAGATGATACATATTTATTTTCTGCTTGTAAAAACCATTCAATTACTGGAACATTTATCTATCTTAGAATGAGCCGCAAAAAATTTATTCGCAATCTGATAAAACAAGGTTATTCAAAGAAAAACGCAAAATGGATTGCATGGTATTGTTGTAAAAAAAGAATTCCTTACAGTAAAGCAAACACTTTAATTTATTTTGGCCTGTCGATTGTATGAGGTGATTATGGGTGCTATCTTACGGCTTGATAAAATGCCAACAAAATGTAGTGTGTGTCCGTTTGCTTATGACGATGTACAACGGTGTAAGTTAAGATCATCTTCTCTTATCTCTGGCAAAACCAGACCAAATCGAATGCCATTATGCCCATTACAAAATGAAGGAAAATACATATCTGCATTATTAAAGTCGATTCATAGAATAACAGTTAAGAGGTGATTTCACATTTTAGAACTATATAAATATACCGACAAGGAAATTGAACAGCTTGTAAAATCTATTGTGATTCTTACTGACACCAGAGAGCAAAAGAATCAGCATATTCTTGACTGGCTTGATAAAAAGCATATTCCACATAAGACAAAGGCATTATCTAATGGCGACTATAGCTTTTATGTTCCTGCAAATCCTGATCTCAACATAGACCGTGACTTGTTTTTCGATAAGGAAATCATGGTGGAACGTAAAGGATCGCTGGAGGAACTGAGTGGCAACTTCTCGCAGCAACGAGCAAGGTTCGAGGAAGAAATGGCTACATATCCGGGCAAGAAGTATTTACTGATCGAGAACGCAAACTACCAAGATATTATCACGGGGAACTATGAAGACATTATTACAGGGAATTATGATACAAAGTTTTCCGCAAAGGCTTATCTTGCCAGTCTACACACCTTTAATCATCGCTATGGCCTCCAGATGATGTTCATGCCCGATCCGCAGTATTCAGGCTATTTCCTCTATGGTGTCTTTTCATATTTTTTGAAACAAAAATTGAGATAGGTATTGACAATAACAAGATAGTCAATTATAATAAGGCGTGGACAGATGTAATGCGTCTGTCCAGTAAAGCCGCAAATAACAAGAAAGGCAATAATATATGGATAATTTGAATCAAAAAGAATTGACAAACAGATTAAACAAATATCGTGATGCTTATTATAATCATTCTGATCCTCTTGTTACAGATGCAGAATATGATGCTCTGTTTGATAAACTGAAAAAGATGGAGCAAGAATCAGGAATTGTATTAAGCAATTCGCCAACAAGAACAGTAGGGTATGAAGTAAAAAGCAAACTTACAAAAGTTAAACACGATATTCCGCTGCTTTCGCTTGATAAGACAAAAGACACCAATGATCTCATTAAGTTCATCAAACAAAATTCTTGTATCATGATGTTCAAGTATGATGGCCTTACAGTCGAGTTGATTTACAATGACGGCCAACTGGTTCAGGCATCTACACGTGGAGATGGATATATTGGCGAAGATATTACTCATAATGCAAAAACATTTAAGAACATTCCGTTGTCTATCCCATACAAAGGTTTCTTGCGTGTAGTTGGTGAAGCAATCATCCATAAGGATGACTTTCAGTTTATCAATGATAATCTTCCTGCTGGTGAAAAGCCATATGCAAATGCTCGTAATCTTGTATCAGGATCGGTGCGGCAGCTTGATAATAAGATTTGCGCAAATAGAAATGTTTATTTTATGCCTTGGGATATTCTTGAAGGTTTAGATGATGAATGCACAAGTTATCGTTATGAAAAATTAATGTATTGTGTAGATATTGGTTTTAATTGTCCAAATATGATTATCTATAAGTACACTCCTGATAATGAGCAGCTTGATTCAGATATTGAAACATTGCGGCAAAGAGCAATAGATGCTGGGATTCCTATTGATGGGCTTGTAGTCAAGTATGATAGCATCGAATATTCTAAGCAAAAAGGCGGCACATCTCATCATAATAACGATGGCATTGCTTTTAAGTTTGAGGATGAAACCGAAAAGACTGTTCTGCGAGAAATTGAATGGTCACTTGGCAGAACAGGCCAGCTTACACCTGTAGCAATTTTTGATCCTGTTGAACTTGAGGGAACGGTAATTACCAGAGCAAGTGTACATAATTTAAGCTATCTTAAAGACTTTGATCTGAATATTGGAGATGAGATTGAAGTATATAAAGCAAATATGATTATTCCTCAAATTCTCAAGAATCTTTCTGCACAGAATAGGCCAGTGAAAATGGGCGTTGACTATCCAACAATTTGTCCTTGCTGCGGTGAACCTGTTAAAGTCGAACACGTAAATAATACTGATACCGTCTACTGCGTTAATCCGCATTGTGAAGGAAAGAAACTTAGCACTTTTGAGCATTTTGTAAGCAAACCAGCTATGAACATTGATGGGTTGTCTGAGGCTACGTTGGGACGATTTATTGATATGGGTTGGCTCAACACTTTTTCAGACATTTATCGTTTGGATCAGCACAAAAACGAAATTGTAAAGATGGATGGTTTTGGTATTCAGTCGTATAACAAACTATGGAAAGCGATTGAAAATTCAAAGTCTGTGCCTTTTGACAAATTCATTGTTGCTCTTGGCATTCCGACTATTGGCAAGACAGCGGCAAAAGCTATTTCTCAGTATTGTGATGGTAGTGTTGAACGCTTTGAATATCTGCTTACCCAAGACTTTGACTGGACGCTGCTTGATGATTTTGGTCAAGTAACATCTGATAGCATTAAGCAATGGTTTAAAGACACAACTAATACCAGAGAATATGTTGATCTTTTAAACTTCATCCAGATTCAAAAGCCAGAGAAAACGAATGTCCAAGAAAATACTTTTATGAACAAGACAGTTGTAGTCACTGGTACATTGCAACATTTCACAAGGGATAGCATTACTGCAAAACTTGAAGAACTTGGTGCAAAAGTTTCTGGATCGGTGTCTAAAAAGACTGACTATTTGATTGCTGGCGAAAAGGCTGGTTCAAAGCTGGCAAAAGCGCAGCAATGTAATGTAACAATTCTATCAGAAGATGATTTTGTGAGGATGTTGGTATGAGAACATTTTTTGAATGGTTATTCGGATACTGCCCTTGTTGTGGTCGATGGTTTCAATACAGCACGAAACGCCGTAGACAAAGCACGTCTTATGAAGATGATAAATCAAATTATATCATTTGCTGCAAAGAGTGCTTTTTTGATATTGAGGATTATTGGGACGAACAATGGGAGGAATTGCGTAGAGAGCAGATGGCAAGTTTACATACAAAGCTGAAATAAGAAACAGGACGTGTGTTTAACACGTCCTGCCTCAAGGCCAAATTACTCGTCAAGTTTAAGACCAAGTTTTTCAGCAATTTGCTCATCGGTCAATCCAGCTTCTTTTGCTTTCGCAATCAAAACTTTCATCCCCGCTGCCTTAGATGTACGGGGTTTGGGATTAAGAATGGCGTGTTTCTTTTCCTCCAGCTTTTTGATTGCTTCTTTGTGTGCAGTAATTTTAGTGTCGATTTCTGCAACACGTTCTTCAGCAGAACGCCGAACAAGTTTTCTCTTCTCAGAAGTTTCAGCCATATTATCAACTCCTTAATAAAAATTGGCAAAGTAATTATACCACATTCGATTCTTAATGTAAACATGAAAGGTGAAATTAAATGGGAGATTATATTTATACGAATAGGGATTTGATTAAAATGCAATCTCGTCCCTTTCAGACAAAACTACAAGTGACTACTGCAAAGTTTCTTGAGTTCTGCCAAAAGACTGAATATAACGTATCCCTCTCATTTTCGGGGGGGGGGGCAGATAGTTCAGTTTTGTTAGATATGTTTGCAAAGTTTTGGTCATTACATCGTGATCAACATGATAACAAACCACTAACTGTTATTTATGCTAATACGAGTAACGAGTTTGCATCTATGCCAAAACACGTACAATTCTTTTGCGAATATATTGAGCAGAAATATGATATAAAAATTGATTTGCACATTGTACGTAGCAAGACAACATTCTTTGATGTAGTTAAGACTGAAGGCTATCCAGTAGCAAGTAAAAAGATTGCTCGTATGATTCGTGATGTTCGAGAATATTTTTCAGAACATAATATTGAGTATTCTGATATTGAGCCATATATGGATCAGGGACTTGATACAGCAAATTATTTAAGATCACTACAATTCCCTGCAACGATTATATTACGGCTATCTGGTTATACAAGAGAGAATCGTTTGTGTAAAACATGGTCAATTCCTAAAAAGTGGCGTTTTCTAATCAATGCTCCCTTTCCTATTAGTGAACATTGTTGTGACATTTTAAAAAAGCAGCCTATTAAATTAGTACAAAAAGAAGTACAAGCAAATCCGATCTACGGAACACTTGCAGAGGATAGTCAAATGCGTAAAGATGCTTATTTACGAACTGGCTGCAATGCTTTTAAGGATGGACATGGTAAATCAACGCCTATGGGATTTTGGACACGTCAAGATGTTCTTCGGTATTTACATGATTTTAATATTCCGATTGCACCTCCATACGGAAGTATTACACAATTAGAAAACGGTCAATTTGAATTTACTGGAGAACATAATACAGGGTGTAAGTTGTGTCTGTTTGGCTGTCATCTTGAACATGAGCCAAATAGGATTCAACGTTTGGCAAATATAGAGCCAAACACATATAAGTTCATAATGAAAAGCAGAGAAGAAGGAGGTCTTGGTTATCGTGAAGTAATGGATTATTTAGGTATACCGTATGAAACTCCAAACTAAAAAGAAAGGATAGTAAAAAATGAATCGCAAGCAAAAGCAAAATGAGCAAAGGCCAAAGGGAGATAAAAAGATGTGCTGCGCTGAATGCGGATCGTCTGGCGACACACTTTATAAGGTTAAGAAGCCTAATGGCGGTAAGATGTATCTTTGCAAATTCTGTCGTGATTCTTTCCAAGAGAGAAACAATTAGTTTTATCGAAATAACAATATAATCAATAATAAAGGGAGGCTTTACATGAAGATTATTTCACCCAGTTTTGAAATCATCACCCCTATTGATAGTGAGGAAATCCTAAAAACGATTGAGGAAGTTGGACGAACTTGTTATAAGAGTGAAGATAAGATTACAGATGATTCTTGCATTGGTTTCGTGAAGCGCATTATTGATAGTGGTCATGAAGCAGTAATTGAGCATTACAATATAACGGTTCGTCTTACAAATGATCGTGGCGTTTCGCATGAGGAAGTACGTCATCGTATTGCCAGCTATGCACAAGAAAGCACACGTTATTGTAATTATTCAAAAAATAAGTTTGGCAATGAAATTACATATATCGACATTAAGGGCGGCATGGAACTCGATCCAAAAGTTAGCCAGCTTAGTGATGAAATGTTTACCGCAATTTATGACGAATGGGTACAGGCGTGTATTGATGCTGAAAAGCACTATAACAGGATGATTGAACTTGGTGCATCTCCGCAAATTGCTCGTTCTGTTCTTAACAATTCAACTAAGACAGAAATTTGCATCACTATGAATCTTCGTGAATGGCGGCACTTTTTCCGTTTGCGTACCTCTCCAGCAGCACATCCGCAGATGAGAGAAATTGCAATTCAACTTTTGATGGCTTTTAAGATGATGATTCCTGTAGTTTTTGATGACATTTATCAGGAGTATTTGGGGAGTGTCAAGAAGAACTAACCGAATTATTGATTGTGGTGATTATTGTAAAATCGAATTGTATTATCCACATTCATATTCAGTTTGTGATTATGCACTAATTTCAAGATCAGATTTAGATGTAGTAAAACAAATATACTGGCGAAAAACAGAATACGGATACGCAAGAGGCAAGAATCCTATCACAAGAAAAGACGTTTTACTTCACAAGTATATAACTGAAACATCAAAAGAAACAGTAATTGACCACATTAATAGGAACAAACTTGATTGTAGACGTGAAAATATGCGCATTGCGGATAATCAAATAAACTCACTAAACCGCAATGCGCCAAGCAATTCATCTACTGGTTATAAGGGCGTTTCGATTGATTGTAG
>OFHP01001427.1_pt1 | contig 11245 bp, 12 predicted proteins | sample 1521651 | NCBI WGS metagenome assembly OFHP01 (sample SAMEA3504105, study PRJEB24116) | mouse gut metagenome | biome: mouse gut; feature: mouse-associated habitat; material: faeces | place: Denmark | collected 2011 | reverse complement strand
GGTCGCCCGAACGCGCTACAAACGTTCGGGGCGAACCGCCGCAAAGGTAGAAAAAAAATCAAAGATTCCTAATATGACGAAAACTATGCTCTGTGCCTCGGCTGCCCGGGGACGGCAGGGCTGTCCCGGGCGGAGATTCAGCCCATGAGTGCCGAAAACTCGTCGAGCGTAAGGCCGACGACACGGCAACTGCCTATGCCTGTCGGGAATACGGCGTTGATGATGCCGCCGCTGCGCTTCTTGTCCTTGGCTATCTCGCGCAGCAGGCGGGCCGTAGGTACGGGGGCAGTGAGCGTGAAGCCCGTCTTTTCGAGCAGAGCGTGTATGCGGTCGCGGTCTGGGGCTGCGAGCATGCCGCCCCTGACGGCGGCGGCGCATATCATTGCGATACCCATTGCGACGGCTTCGCCGTGGTTGATCTCGTGCGCGCATTTTTCGATTGCATGCGCCATGGTGTGACCGAGGTTGAGCAGTCGGCGCGTGTCGGCCTCGCGCTCGTCCCGTTCGACGATGCCGGCCTTGATGCTGACGCACGACCATACGACGTTGCACATCGTTTCGGGGTTGTCGAAGAATGTCTCGGCGGAGTGCGTTTCGAGGTATTCGAACAGTTCGCGGTCGCCTATTACGGCCGTCTTGATGACTTCGGCCATACCTGCGCGCAGCTCGCGCAGCGGCAGCGTGCGCAGCATGCTAACATCCGAAATGACGAAGCAGGGCTGCGTGAAGGTGCCGATCATGTTCTTATAGTCGTTGAGGTTGACGCCGTTCTTGCCGCCGACGCTTGCGTCGACCTGTCCCAGAAGCGTCGTCGATATGAACCCGAAATCCAGCCCGCGCATATAGGTCGAGGCCACGAAGCCCGCTATGTCGGTAACGATGCCGCCGCCGATGCCCAGAACGAATGTCGAACGGTCGACGCCGAGCTCCATGAAGCGGCGGTAGACCTTCTGGACCGTAACCAGCGTCTTGCTCGACTCGCCGTGGCCGATCACTACATAGTCGAAGCGGCGCACCAGATCGGGGTAGAGCCGGTCGATGTTGGCGTCGGTTATGACGACGACTCTGCGACGCGGCAGTACCCTGGGCAGTATCGTTTCGGTGCTGCCGACATAGATCTCGCACGATCCTTTAAGCGTTATGGTTCTGTTCATGACCACGATAGGTTCAACGACGGAACAAATATAATACATATTTTTCGAAATTTGGTCGGTATATACTCCAGTCAGTTCAAAAAACCGGCCAACGTCTCTGTCTTACCGGCGCCGCCGTAAGATAAATTGCATTGTGCACGTAACGAATTGCAGCGAAATAATTTGTCTGCCGGAAATATTTTGTTATATTTGCAATACACCGACCGATCCCCTTGAAACGGGACAATAGTTTTCTCACGTGACGTGAAAGCGCATGGAGACCATGAACGGAGAGTGGCGGGGGCTGCCTTATGGGTTGCGCATCCCGTGAGTTTAACCTTAATGCCGTAGTGAATTATGGTAAAATTTCGCAGCGCAGCGTTTTGCGCATTGGGCATGGCATTGGTGTCGTGCGGGGATTATGAAATGAGTGATGACGTAGGCCGTCCTGACGCCAGCCGCAAAACCGTGACCGAGATACCTCTGGACGAGGCATTATCGGCATTGGACAGGTTTTTCGAATCTGCGGGCGAGACGACTCGGGGCGGTCACCGTTCGATAGCCCGCATCGACCGCATCTCGGCGGCAGACATGTTTCCTGCTGCAACACGGAGCGATGAAATACCCGAGGCTGGCGATATGTTGTATGTGGTCAACTTTTCCAATGATGACGGCTATGCCATTCTTGGTGCCGACAGCAGGCTCGATACCGTACTTATCGTAGGCGACACGGGCAATTTCGCCCTACCGCTCTTCGGCTCTCCTACCTCCCAGTTGCCTGTTTTACCATGGCGAGATTCAATTCCGAATCACAATCCGTTTCCTGATCCGTTAAATCCGGGACGGGATCACGACATTCAGATCATGCCGGGACTAACCTCTGACGATCTATATTGCGAAGAGGAGGACGAATATTATATCGGCGCTATCGGCAATATCTGCCCCGTAGATGATTTGGTCATCGATTTGTTGATAGATTACACCCAACGGCATACGATTGGGGTAGGTGGTAAAGTAGAATATAGCGGATCGCACGGCGGCGGAGGTGCGGCTAATATTGAACCTTTATTGAAAACAAAGTGGGGACAACAATATCCGTTTAATTTTCATGTCCAGTATTATTCGACGGATGGCGGAAAATGTCCAATAGGCTGTACCACCACGGCAGCGTCACAGATATTGGTTTATCTCAAAAATATTAATTTGGAAAATAAATTCAATATCACGAAATCATCATGGGTTGATTTTGAGAATTTTATAGATCTTGATTGTTTGTTGCCGACCGTTTTAGAACAGGATTTAGCGAAATTCTCATTATGCGTAGCCGATGGTATAGGTGTACATTATAATTTTTTAGGCAAAGACGGTACATTTGCCATGCCGGTAAATGTACAAAGATATTTGCAACGATTAGGATATAATGTCCAACGGAAAATCGGCTTTAACAGAAATCGGCAAAATCAAATAGTCGCAAGTTTGAAAAATAGTCGTCCGGTTTTTATAGGTGCATTGGATGCAAAAACATGCAAAAACGGTGGCCATGCATGGGTTATCGACGGTTGCAAATATCATCCCGAATCCAACAACTATTTCAATCATTGCAATTTCGGTTGGAATGGGAAAAGCAACGGTTGGTACTATTACAAACTATTCGATTCTTCCGACGAGGGAGTTGAACTTGATGATCCGGCATTAATAAATAAAAACTTCAACCATTATTCATGGTGGTTCAGAATATTAATTATTCAATAGTACAATATGAAACGATATATTTTTATAGTATTATTTTTGCTGTCGTTATCCGGGTGCGATATTACTCACACAGGCACACGCCCGGGATATATTTACGCCTATGTTTATTTCGATGTGCCCGATAGTAAAGTAATATACGATTCCGAAACATTTACAATTCGGTTGTACAGAAAAAAGTCTTTGATCGGAACATACACCGACGGACAAGATTATGCATTCGGCAAGTCGCCGAGAAAAGACCGCTACTATGAATTATGCAATAAATTCGGAGATATAAACTCTGATGGGTATCCTTGTTCGAGCCGAGATGTTATTTTGACTCCCGAGGCTTCGTTTGAGATCGTAAGACATGTCTCTATTGTCAGCGATAACGATTGGAATGCGAATCTGATGGCAGGAACACCGCTTGACGAGATATTTACAATACGCTATTTCTCTTATTTCCCCTACATAAGCAATCGGTATACGGGAGCACCTCTTACCTCGTTTACTAAAACGTTATCCGATCTTAAAGACGACGAGATGAAATTAATACTATGCAATATCGAATTAAATTGCAATTCGATGCCGACCGACTCGCATCATCACACGTTGACCATTTCGTTCGATCTCGACACCGACCGCACGGTAACATATCATATAGAGTTGGATTTCTCTGAAGCAGATACGCTGTAAGCAATTGGTGTAGGTAGTCTGGTTAGGCGTTTTGGCTGTGTAAAATTAAACACCTATGAATATCGAAAATAATGTATTTATTATGCAGTTATAATCATACTATTGTTAATTGTGGCATGCAGGAGATTGGAGACTTATAATAGGCAGGGATTTATTTATAAGTATTATACCTTCGGAGAGGGATATGGAACCACGTATTGTGTTGCCTCTGACGTTGAGGTAAGGATAGATATGACGTTGGGTCGCAAATCTTCCTCCGGTGCTGTCGGGACGGAGACTTATGCTTCGCTGTGTAAAAAGTACGGCGACTTGAAACCGGGCGGTTGGAGCTATACATCGGAAGATTATATGCAACCTGTCGCACTCGCGGAATCGGTATACAATATTGTGATAACGAGCGACTGCGATTGGGATGCGGAGCATCCTGCCGGAGAGTCGTTGAATGACCTGTTTAAGGTGTATTACACTACGTACTATCCTTTTATTAGTGGCGGTTGGGTCGGCTTCGAGTATGTTACTTTCGTTGATATTATGGTTTAGGAGTTGTCGCACGACGAAATGCGACTGCTGTTGAGAGATATATGCTTTATGACCGATTCGCTGCCCATCGAATGCCCAAGGCACGTGCTGACGGTCGAATTTGTGCTCGATACGGGCGAAACGGTTGCATACGAAGCTGTGGCCGACTTATCGGCAATAGAGCCGAAATAGCAAAAAATATTTAGATCGGCATATTTGTTTTATGCCGGCAAGATTATTATAGCTCAAAAGTTTGCCAATGAAACAATTTTTTTTATCTTTGTAACAACGGCCAACAGTATCCGAAGTGCAACATGGGCATTTACACTCGTTACACGGTAATATGTCGAGGCGGCACGTACAACCGGCATTTATTCATCAATTAAAACCTTTTATTATGACCAATCAACGACATTCGTGTATCGCAGTCATTGCTGCAATTGCCGTTATGGCATCGTGTACTCGTGATTATCAGACTACGCCCGAGATGAATCACTCGCCTGACAGCCGGCGCTCCGAGACAGAGATACCCGTGGGAGAGGCCGTAGCCGCCCTCAACCGCTTTCTCGATTCGAGCGATCCGGTCACGCGCGGCGTACGACGTACGATTGCACGCATTGACCGGGTATCGGCGTCCGATATGTTTCCAGCCGCCACACGCAGCGAAAATGATGTCGATGCGGGCGATCTGCTCTATGTGGTAAACTTCTCAGGCGACGAGGGATATGCGATTCTCGGTGCCGACAGCCGTCTCGACACCGTTCTTATCGTCGGCGATAACGGCAACTTCGATCCGTTGTTATTAGGCACGTGGCAATCCGAACCGATACAGCTCAACCCCGGACAAGACTCCATTCCCAATCCGGGGCGTGACCCCAATTTCCAGATCATGCCGGGATTGACCGCCGATGATCTGTATTGCGAAGAGGAAGACGAATACTATATCGGCGCCATAGGGAATGTATGTCCGGTCGATAATCTGATCGTCGATCTGTTAATCGATTATACGCAACGGCATACGATATGGGCAGCAGGTAAAGAGGTATATGAAGGTTCGCACGGCGGCGGCAACCTCAATGTCGAACCTTTATTGAAAACAAAGTGGGGGCAAGGATATCCTTTTAATATGTTAGTTACACATTTAGATAGTGGTTGCAATCCACGCCCCATAGGTTGTACGACAATCGCTGCAATACAAATACTAACATATTTAAAAAATCTGAGTCTACGCGACAACTTTATGATTACGACATCGACATGGGCAGATATTGAACTATTTATCGCAACCCCGACCAATTATCCATCTGAGCAGATATATAAAATGCGAGAAAAAGATGTCGCCTCATTGGCTAGAAGCGCAGCTGATGGCATAGGAGTCCATTATAATTTTTTAGGTAAAGGAGGCACATTTGCATTACCAGTACAAGTACAGAGATATTTACAAGGATTAGGATATAACGTACAACGAAAAATAGGTTTCAACAGAAAAAGACAAGATCAAATAGTTGCAAGTCTGCGCGATAGCCGTCCTGTTTTTATCTGGGCATTGGATAAGAAGGCATGCAAAGAAGGTGGACACGCATGGGTCATCGACGGTTGCAAATATCATGATGAATCCAGAAACTATTTCAATCACTGCAATTTCGGGTGGAACGGAAATAATAACGGTTGGTATTACTATAAGCTATTCGATTCAAGCGATATCGGAGTGGAGATAGATGAAGGAGAAACAACATCGAATACATTCAATTATACATGGTGGTTCAGAATATTATTAATAGACTAAACGAATATGCAAAAACATAAAATCCTGTACATACTTTTTACTGTGTTGATACTCACCTCCTGCGAGCCTGTGAAGACAGGATTGCGCATCGGATTCATATCGTGTTATACTTATTTCAATCCCGATACATTTGACGTGACATATGACGATAATAGTGTATCCGTACGGTTACAACCACAGCACTGGCAGAACAACATCTATGTAAATTCCCATGATTTCGTGTTTGCCGATAATAAATTGTTGGAAGAGCGATATAATTCATTATGCGAAAAGTTCGGAGATATTTATCCGGGAGGATTTTCGTGTCAAAGTACGGATTATAGCGCATATCCGGCTGTTTGTTTCGAAATCATCAATAGTGTCTCGATCGTCAGTGACAACGATTGGAATGCAGAGCACCCGGCAGGAACGCTTTTAAACGATATGTTTTCAATCGGTTATTGCACATTTTACCCCTATATCAGCAATAACTATACGGGGCAGACTTACACACTTGTAACTACGTCGTTGTCGGAGTTGCAGGAAGACGAGATGAAATTGATCCAAAATTCGGTACGGCTTGATTGCGCCACTCTGCCGACCGTGGCACAACATCATACGTTGACCGTTTCGTTCGAACTCGACACCGACCGCACGGCGACATACTATGTGGAACTGGATTTTGCAGCTACGGAAGCACAGTAATGGGAAGAATAGATTGAAAAGATATGCAGACGCATAAAATCCTGTACATACTTTATACTGTATTGATACTCGCATCTTGCGAGGTGCGCCAACCGGCACAAAAAGTACCCGGGAGTATTGAAAAATATTATTCTTGCAGAGATGGTTCCGGAAGCTGCGAAGTTGCCGTTCTGAATGACGAATGTATACTTGCCTTTAAGCTCGGTACCTACCTCACGAGCGATTATGAATATGCTTTCGGAAACGACAAAACGACATATTATGAACTATGTGCCAAATACGGCGATATGATTCCCGACGGCCGGTGGTGCTTCGACAGCGGTGGCGGCAACAACGATATGTATGGGGATGCGCTTGCCGAATCGGTTCGGGCAATTCATATTACAAGTGATGCCGCATGGGACGATGAACATGATGCACATGCTTTGTTAGACGATATATTCGTAGTAAGATATTCATCGTTCTGGCCTTATGTCCGGAATGGCTGGTCAGGTGAATACCTGACATATTTCGAGAAGCGTATCAGCGATTTGTCCGATAACGATCTCTATTTTATATCATACGTCCTCGAACTGAGCACGACCTCAGTACCGACCGTTGCGGTGCAGCACACCCTCGCCGTCGAGTTTTTGCTGGATACCGGCGAAACGGTTGCATACGAAGCTGCGGTCGACTTTTCGGCGACGGAAACACAACATAAATAAAATCCGATAAAAGGCAGCGCAGCGGATCGGGTTCGATACAAGTTCGATTCATGGGCGCTGACTGCAAAATTACGGTTCGCATGGTTGTCCCGCACGGTAAAGATATATTCGGAGATCGGCATAGGCATGGGCATAGGACGTTATTCGCGCAATAAAGCCGATATATTGAACACCCGTCAATGGGTATTGGATATAACCGGATTCGGTATCTCGGCAGGCAACAGGCTGTTCTGGTATGGCGAGATAGGCTGGGGTGCAAGCGGCATGTTGCGCACGGGTATAGGTTTCAGATTCGCCACCCGAAAAGCCGAAGCACGCGCCGAAGCCGAAACGATGCGCAAAATTGCAAGGCTCGCAGTCGGACAGTGACGCAACCGGATGCCAGACGGAACATCATACGCCGTATCGGCGGGCGAACACGGTTGCCGCAACCGGAACGCCGGATATATCTTTTGGCGTTTTGTGCGTGATTGTCGCTATTTTTTCGTACTTTTGCCGCGACAAACTAATCAGGATATGCGAAAATTACGCAATATAGCGATCATCGCGCATGTCGACCATGGCAAGACGACGCTCGTCGACAAGATGATAATGCAGGGGCATTTGCTCCGCGACAACGAACAACCCAGCGGAGAGTTGATTCTCGACAACAATGATCTGGAACGCGAACGAGGTATTACGATTCTCTCGAAGAACGTATCGGTAATATACAAGGATTATAAAATCAATATAATAGATACGCCCGGACACGCCGATTTCGGCGGCGAGGTGGAGCGTGTGCTGAACATGTGCGACGGCGTGCTGCTTCTGGTGGATGCCTTCGAAGGCACTATGCCGCAGACGCGTTTTGTATTGCAGAAGGCGCTGTCGCTGGGCAAGAAGCCGATCGTAGTGGTCAACAAGGTCGACAAGCCTAACTGTCGTCCCGAGGTGGTCAACGAGCAGGTGTTCGACCTGATGTTCTCGCTGGGTGCTACGGAGGAGCAGCTCGACTACAAGACGATATACGGTTCGGCCAAGCAGGGCTGGATGTCGCACGTGTGGACGGAGAAGACCGATTCGATCGCGCCGCTGCTGGATGCGATAATCGACGAGATACCCGAGCCGGCGATAGTCGAGGGCACGCCCCAGATGCTGGTCACGTCGCTCGAATTTTCGCCGTACGTAGGCCGTATCGCCGTGGGCAAGATCACGCGCGGCGAGCTGCGTGCCGGCGAGAATGTTACGCTGGCCAAGCGCGACGGGCAGACGATGATCCGCTCCAAGATCAAGGACCTTATGGTGTTCGACGGTCTGGGCAAGAAGAAGGTCGACAGCGTGCAGTGCGGCGAGATATGCGCATTGGTCGGAATCGACGGTTTCGAGATCGGTGATACGATATGCGACTTTACCAACCCCGAGCCGTTGCCGCCGATCGCTATCGACGAGCCGACCATGTCGATGCTCTTTACCATAAACAACTCGCCTTTCTTCGGCAAGGACGGCAAGTACGTTACATCGCGACATCTCAAAGAGCGTCTCGACCGCGAATTGGAGAAGAATCTCGCGCTGCGTGTCGAACCGGGACAGAATGCCGATTCGTTCATCGTGTACGGCCGCGGCGTGCTGCATCTGTCGGTGCTGATCGAGACGATGCGCCGCGAGGGCTACGAGTTGCAGGTCGGACAGCCCAAGGTAATCGTAAAGGAGATCGACGGCATCAAATGCGAGCCTATCGAGGAGATGACGGTCGACTGCCCCGACACCTGTGCCGGTACGGTCATCGAGCTTGCGACGCGCCGCAAGGGTGTGCTGACAAACATGGAGACGACGGGCGACCGCACGCGTCTGGAATTTACTATCCCGTCGCGCGGCATCATAGGCCTTAGATCCAATATGCTGACGGCTACCGCCGGCGAGGCGATCATGACGCACCGCCTCAAAGACTTCGAGCCTTGGGTGGGCGATATCGAGATGCGTACCAACGGTTCGATAATTGCATCTGAGACGGGTACGGCATACGCCTATTCGATCGACAAGTTGCAGGATAGGGGGCGTTTCTTCATATCGCCGATGGATCAGGTGTACTGCGGTCAGGTCGTGGGCGAGCATACGCGCAGCAACGACATTACGGTCAACGTCACGAAGGCCAAGCAGCTGACCAACATGCGTGCATCGGGATCGGACGATAAGGCGTCGATAGCGCCGCCGATCGTATTCTCGTTGGAGGAGGCTTTGGAGTATATCAAGGAGGACGAGTATGTCGAGCTTACGCCCAAAGCCATGCGTCTGAGAAAGATTCTGCTCAGCGAGGTAGACCGCAAGCGTGCCGCCAAGTAGTAAAGCCTTAAACAACTATATAACATGAACCGTCAAATAGGTATCGCCTGCGACCATGCGGGCTATGAACTCAAAGAGTTTCTTGTGGGTTATCTCGGATCGAAGGGATTCGAGGTCGTCGACTTCGGCACCGATTCGCCCGAGAGCGTCGACTATCCCGACTTCGCGCATCCTCTGGCCGATGCGGTCGAGAGCGGCGAATTGGAGCGCGGCATCGGCCTTTGCGGCTCGGGCGATATAAACGACCAATGACAAAAAAAGGATACTTAAAAAAATATGAATATGTCTATGATGAATACTTAGATATTTATATCTGTCCAAATGAAAAAGATCTTCACTATGTGACAACGAACCGAGAAGGATATAGAGTATACAAAAGTGATACAAAGGATTGTGAAAGATGTCCATTTTTATCACAGTGTACAAAGTCAAAGAATCATGAAAAAGTCATAACTAGACATATATGGGAAGAAGATAGAGAAGAAGCCAATCATATAAGACATACAGATAAATGGAAAGAGATATATCCAAAGCGAAAAGAAACAATAGAGCGAGTGTTTGCGGATGCGAAAGAAAACCATGGTATGCGATTTACACGATTAAAAGGGATACAAAAAAATCAGCATGAATCGCTGATCATTTTTAGTTGCCACAATCTCAAGAAAATGGGATTAAGCAAGCAAAGACTAGGGTTAATATAAACTCTAGATTGCTTACTATATATCATATTAGAGTAAATAAAAATGAAAACATCAATCCTTTTTACTTGAATTTGATATTTTCATTTAATTTGTCAACAGTCTGAAACAACTAAGTTTTATCTTAATTGTTTTTTTCTATCTTTCTTCAATATTTTTATATTCTTTAATACCTCCAACATACTTTGTAGCTGGACGGATAATACGATTAGAATACAATTTATTTTCTATATTATGAGCTATCCATCCTACTGTTCTACCAACAACAAACAATAAAGTATATAAATCACTTGGAATATTTAACATATCATAAACAAGACCACTATAAAAATCTACATTTGTAGAAACATGATTCCCTTTACGTTTATAAATTTCTTCAATAGCTATTTTAGCAAATCTTTGATAAAAATAAAACTCATCAATTCTTCCTTTTTCTTTAGCAAGTTCTAAACATTTTTCAGATAATATTTCACTTCTTGGATCACTTAATGTATATACAGCATGTCCGATTCCATAAATCAAACCACTATTATCATTAAAATCTTTATCCAAAATACGACAGACTATTGATTGAATTTGCTCATCAGTAGCATGAACAGATATTTCTTGAATAGCAAGTTCCATTTGTTTTTTTACTGCAAGATTTGCTCCACCATGACGAGGGCCTTTTAACGATCCAATTGATCCAGCAATAGCACTATAAATATCAGTTCCTGTTGATGAAATAACAACATTTGTAAATGTAGAATTATTTCCCCCACCATGATCAGCATGTAAAACAAGGGCAATATCTAAAACTTCAGCTTCTTTTTCAGTAAACTTTCCATCATCTCTTAATAATGATAAAATCATTTCAGCAATACTATAATCTTTATTAATATGATGTATAAATAAACTTTGTTCATCAAAATAATGAACCTTTGTTTGATAAGTATAACATACAATGCTTGGAATTTTAGCAATAATACTAATTCC
>OFHP01001425.1_pt1 | contig 11258 bp, 9 predicted proteins | sample 1521651 | NCBI WGS metagenome assembly OFHP01 (sample SAMEA3504105, study PRJEB24116) | mouse gut metagenome | biome: mouse gut; feature: mouse-associated habitat; material: faeces | place: Denmark | collected 2011 | reverse complement strand
ACTTAAACCCTTTAACAGGGCTGCATTATATGCGAAGCTTTATGCATGCGGCGAGGATTTATCTGGAAAATGTCCAGCCAGGCGCGTATGCCATGGCGGCAATTGATATTGAGCATTTCAGGATGATCAATACATTTTGCGGCAGAGATAAGGGGGACGAGCTTCTTATCTTTATTTCAAATTGCCTGAAACGTTATACGAAACAATACGGCGGTGTCGCCGGACATTTTAACGGGGATGACTTCTGCATCATCATTCCGTTCCAATTGGAGCTGTTCCGTGCCATTTGGGATGAAATCGCTGTCAGCATGGGGCAGCTCAACGGAATCGCCCATTCCCTTCCCGCTATCGGCATTTATACATTGGACGACCTTACGCTCCCGCCGGAGGTCATGTACGACCGCGCCACCATGGCGCTTTCCTATGCACTGGGAAGCCATATGAACCGGATTCGTATCTATGACCCCGTCATGGAGAATTCTCTGGAGAAGGAATGGCAGGTACTCTCTGATGTAAAGGTTGCGCTTGAGAATGACGAATTTACATTCTACGCACAGCCACAGTATGATATCACCACCAGGAAGATTGTCGGTGCGGAGGCGCTGGTGCGCTGGATTCATTACGGTAAGCTTATATCCCCCGGGATATTCGTTCCCGTACTGGAAAAGAACCAGTCTATCACGGCGCTTGACCAGGCTGTCTGGACGAAAGTAGCTGCTTGGCTGCAAGGCTGGATCAACAAAGGCTACCGCCCGGTTCCCATTTCCATTAACATATCAAGGCTGGATATCCTGACCATTGACGTACCTGCATTTCTGATAGAACTGACCGATACATATCAAGTACCCAGAAAATATCTCAAGTGCGAGATTACGGAAAGCGCTTACGCAGAAGACGGGCAGCAAGTCAACGATACGGTAAAGCGGCTGCAAAAAGCCGGGTTCCAGGTCATGATGGACGATTTCGGAAGCGGCTATTCTTCTTTGAATACACTCAAAAGCATGGATGTAGACGTCTTGAAAATTGACATGTGTTTTCTGGAGATGGGCATAGAGGAGGAACGCCGGGGTCTTGGCATTCTTGAGTCAGTGGTGAACATGGCCCGCCTCCTTGGAATCCCCATTGTCCTGGAAGGCGTGGAGAACCAGCATCATGAGGAGCTGATGCGGAATATGGGCTGCCGTTATGCCCAAGGGTACTATTATTATAAACCTCTTCCCATCAACCAGTTTGAAAATCTTCTGGCTGACGAACGGAATCTGGACTTTAACGGCCTGTGTGTCAAGCAGGTGGAAGCCCTCCACACAAGAGAGTTCATTGACGGCAACCTGTTTACGGATACCATGGTCAATAATATTCTGGGGGCGGCGGCATTTTACGATGTATACGAGAACCAGATTGAGATTACCCGTGTCAACGAACAGTATTTCAGGCTTGTAGGCGTGGGAACCAACGATACAGAGAATTATGACAAGAAACTCTGGGATCATGTCCGGGATGATGACAGGCCGGTGCTGTTCTCCCTATTTGAACAGGCATATGACAAACGCCCTGGCTGCGCCGAAGGTTATATTCATTTTATCCGGATGGACGGCAAGGTGCTGTGGATTTTCATGAAGGTATTTTTCCTGCGGGAAAAGAACGGCCATAAGATGTTCTACTGTTCCCTCGTGGACGTTACCTCTTTCCGGGAAAGGGAACTGCAGAAAAAGCCATATAAACCGGAAATCATGGAATTTACAGAACAGGAACAAGACAAGCTGGAACACTATTACGGCAATATTCCATGCGGATACGGGCTTGCCAAGATAATTTTAGATCCTTCCGGAGCGCCGGTTGACTATGAGATTATCTATATTAACCATGAGATGGCGAAGACCTGCGGCGGAGATGTCAAATTACTGCGGCACTTGATTTTGAAAGCCTTCCGGGATGACCAGAAAGAGCTGTTTACCAAAGCCTACCAATCGGCGTTTCGGGGAGAAACTTTAACCCATTACGCATACAGCTCCATTTCCAGCCACTACCTCCAGCTCACGCTCTACCAGCATGAGTATGGGTATGTCGCCTGCCTGATGCGGGATGTTACCCATATGCAGATCCATGAGGGTGCGCTGAACAGCATGGTGCTTGCTTACCGTGAGGTTTATTTCCTTCATCTTCGGGATAACTACTGCCGGATGATTTATCCGGACGCTAATGGCCTGATGGAACGAGGGAATTATGAAGCAGTCGTGAACCGGCATTTCGGGACAGGCAAGATTTTAAAATATGATGAGAAAAATATCCGTAAATTCCTTTCTCTGGATAATCTGCGATCCATCCTTGCGGTGCAGGACTCCACGGAATACCGTTACCGAAGGAGCGCGAAGGACTCTGGCATTGCAGACGAATGGTGCCTCACCAGCGTCACCATCAGCGAGCGTGAAAAAGGGATTCCCAAGACTGCCGTAATTACAATCCGGAGTATTGATAACATTATCAAAGACGAGGAGGAGAAACGCCATCTGCGTATGGCCCAGTCCCTTGCCAATATGTCGGACGGCTTCTTTATCTACCGGGCTGTGGACGATGAACGGATTCTGTATGCAAATCCGGCGATTATGACCATATTTGGATGTAATACGATGGATGAATTCATGGAACTGGTTAACGGGTCGTTTAAGGGGTTGGTCCATCCCGAAGACCTTGACCGGGTAGAATGGGAAATCCGGAATCAGATTCAACATTCCAACGAAAACATGGATTATGTACAGTACCGGATTATCCGGAAAGACGGTGAGATTCGCTGGCTGGACGACTGCGGGCATCTTGAGAACTCCGAATGGGGGGAAGAACATAGGTTGTTCTATGTATTTGTCAAGGATATTACGGAGCAGATTACGGAGATCCAGAAAGAAAAACTGTTGAATTCCAATCAATTTTACCAAAAAAAAGTGGACTGCTGCACTTAACGCAGCAGTCCTTTTTTATGCGCAGACCCGTGCGCCGCTTTTTATTTTAACTGCCCAAGGATAGAATTCCCAATCGTCCCCTCCGGCATAGCAAGCCCGAAGTTGTCTGCAATCGTCGCACCAACCACGGCAAATGTCTGCATGTCTTCTAATTTTCCAAATCCTTCCATAGACGGAGAATAAGCCAGGAACGGAACCCTCTCTCTCGTATGGTCTGTCCCCGTGTGGGTCGGGTCGTTTCCATGGTCAGCCGTAATCATCAATAAATCATCTTCTCCTAAAATTTCCAACAATTCCCCCAGTTTAACGTCAAAACGCTCCAATTCCTTTGCGTAACCTTCCACATCCCGCCGATGCCCCCATAGGGCGTCAAAATCAACAAGATTCACGTAACACAGCCCTTCAAACTCCCTCTTGGCAATCTCAATCGTCTGCTCCATTCCGTGGACGGAGCTTTTGGATTTGTTGGACTCCGTAAGCCCTTCCCCGTCGAAGATATCGAATATTTTTCCCACGGAAATGACGTCAAGCCCCGCATCCTCAAGCACGTTGAGCGCAGTCCTCCCGCAAGGCTTCAGCGCATAATCATGGCGGTTGCTGGTTCTCCTGAACTCGCCCCTTTTCTTCCCCACATACGGTCTTGCGATAACGCGCCCTACCTTCCATTCGTCCTTCATGGTAATCTCCCGGGCTATCTCACAGCAGCGGTATAGCTCCTCAAGCCCAAATGTCTCCTCATTTCCGCAGATCTGCAAGACTGAATCGGCAGATGTATACACGATCATATGCCCTGTGGCAATCTCTTCCTCCGCCAGCTCTTCCAGAATCTCCGTGCCGCTGGCGCTCTTATTGCCGATGATTACACGCCCCGTCCGTTCTGAAAGCTCATCAATCAGCTCTTTGGGAAAACCATTTTCCGTGAATGTCTGGAACGGCTCTGTGATATAGAGTCCCATCATCTCCCAGTGTCCGGTCATCGTGTCTTTTCCGGCGCTGGCTTCGCTAAGACAGGCAAAATATCCCATGGGACGTTCCACAGCCTCCACCTGTTTCAGCGGATGAAGGTTCGCCATTCCGAGTTTCTGCAGGTTCGGGATATGGAATTGCTCCATCCTCTGAGAAATATGCCCCAGGGTATCCGTCCCCGCATCCCCATAATCCGCCGCGTCCGGCAGCGCCCCCACGCCAAGGGAATCCACTACAATCGTAAATATCCGTTTGTATCGCTTCATTTTAACACCCCTCTCTTATCCTTTCGCATCAATGGCGGAAATACCGACTTTGCAATGGCTGTTTCTCCCGCATATCATGCCATATTCGTGACGATTTTCGTGACCAGTTCTTTGAAAGACTTTGCCACACGGTCTGCCGTTTCCTGCACTTCTTTGTGGTTCAGCTCCTGACGTGACAGTCCTGCCGCCAGATTGGTGATACAGGAAATCCCGCAGACCTCCAGTCCCATGTGGCGCGCCGCCATCGCCTCGCACGCCGTGCTCATGCCCACCGCATCTGCGCCCCAGCTCCTTGCAAGCCTGATTTCCGCAGGCGTCTCATAACTTGGACCGGTAAACTGGACATAGACGCCTTCTTTAAGATCTATCCCGCAATCTGCCGCGCACTCCCTGACCACGCCTTGAAGCCGGTTACTGTATACCTCGCTCATGTCCGGGAACCGGGGCCCCAGCTCATCCAGATTGGGTCCGATGAGGGGGCTGGGCACGCCGGTGGTGATGTGGTCCGTCAGCAGCATGAAGCACCCTGGCTGGAAGCCGGGATTGATGCCCCCCGCCGCGTTGGTGAGGACCAGCTTCTTTGCGCCCATGAGCCCCATGAGCCGGGTGGGCAGCACCACGTCCTGCATGGGATAGCCCTCGTAGTAGTGGACCCGCCCCTGCATGATGACCACGGGAACGCCCTGCACCCGTCCGAAGACGAACCGGCCCTTGTGCCCCGCCACCGTGGAGGTGGGGAAGCCCTCGATGGCCGTATACTCAAGGGTTTCCTCGATGTCAATCTCGTCGGCGTAGTCGCCCAGGCCGGAGCCGAGGATCAGGGCGATCTCCGGCTTAAAGCCGGTCCTGGCCCGAACGCTCTCCAGGCACGTCTGCAATTTCCTGTATACTTCGCTCATATATGCGTTTCCTTTCTATTTGAATGACATCCCGCTGGGGTCCAGATGGACCTTCTGGGAGAGAAAATCCCGCAGCGCCTCATACTGTGCCCGGCTGACGGTGATCTTGGTTCCCTCCTTGGAGATCAGCCCCTCGTCCAGGAACTTCTGGATGCCCCGGTTAACGCTCTTTACGCACAGCCCGCTCTCGTTGGCCAGCCGCTGACGGCTCTCCCGGAGCTGCAAAACCCCGCTCGCGCTATATTGCTCGTACCGTCCGATGAGCAGCAGGGCCAGCCGGTCGGCTCCCTCCAGGAACAGCAGTACCCGGTTGTGACGCGCCTCTGTGTTCAGGTACTCGCCTACCAGCTTGGCCTCATACCGAAGAGCCTGTATATCGGAACACATCCACTGCTCGAACTGTGCCCGGGGCAGCTTGACGATGGTGCAGTCTGTAACGGCCCGGAGGGTGGTCTTATAGGTGTCCAGCTCCATGATGAACTCCATGCCGCCGAAGGCGTACAGCTTGTCAAAGCGCATGTAGTCGTAGAGGGTTCCCAGCACCCGGTAGTCCGTGGCCTCGATAACGCCCTGCCCCACAAAGAAAATGGTGTCCGCAGGGTCGCCCTCCCGGATGAACACGTCGCCGCCCTTCAGCTCCACCACCTGAAACATTTCCATGAGCCATAGGGGGGCGCTGCGAAAGTAGGTCTCAAACTGTTCCTGCCGTCCCCGGTCGATGTCCTTGAGGAAGGGCAGCGCGTTGTACAGATACTTGTTCATCCGTCAGCCTCCTCTCCGTCCCCCGGCAAACGGGCTTTCAGATCAGCCGCTCCAGCAGGGAATGTCCGATGGTTCCCTCCGGCATGGATACGCCGAAGTTTTCCGCGATGGTGGCGCCGATAACCGCGAAGGAGTCCGCCTCCGGCAGGGGACCGCCCTCCGCCATCTTTTTGGAATAGGCCAAAAAGGGCACATACTCCCGGGTATGGTCGGTGCCGGTGTAGGCGGGATCGTTGCCGTGGTCCGCCGTCAGGATGAGCAGATCGTCCTCCCGCAGCCGCTCCAGCAGGACCCCCAGATTCCTGTCGAACTTCTCGATCTCCCGGCCATAGCCCTCCACGTTCCGCCGGTGGCCCCACAAGGCGTCAAAGTCCACCAGATTGGTGAAGCACAGCCCGTGGAAATCCTTGCCGCAGAGTTCGATGGTCTGCTCCATGCCGTGAACGGAGCTGTCGGAGTGATAGGTCTCGGTGATGCCCTCGCCGCAGAAGATGTCGTTGATCTTCCCCACGCCGATCACATCCAGCCCCGCGTCCTTCATGGCGTTCAGCGCCGTTGGACCGGTGGGCTTCAGGGCGTAGTCGTGGCGGTTGCTGGTGCGCTTGAATTCGCCTTTTTTCTTCCCCACATAGGGGCGGGCGATGACCCGGCCAACCCGCCACTCCTCCCGGGACAGGGTGATCTCCCGGGCGATCTCGCAGCAGCGGTACAGATTTTGAAGATCAAAGGTCTCCTCGTTGCCGCAGATCTGCAAAACCGAGTCGGCGGAGGTGTAGACGATCATAGCCCCGGTCTCGATCTCCTCCTCCGCCAGCTCTTCCAGAATGGCGGTGCCGCTGGCGCTCTTGTTGCCGATGACCCGCTTGCCGCAGCGCTTTTCCAGTTCCGCGATTAGCTCCGGGGGGAAACCGGTGTCGGTGAAGGTGTGAAAGGGGCTCTCGGTCTTGATACCCATCATCTCCCAGTGCCCGGCCATGGTGTCCTTGGCGTTGCTGGCCTCCGCCATGCGCATGTAGCGTCCCAGAGGGCGCTCCGCACCGGACATCCCGCCGCCGCAGTGGAGGTTCAGGAACCCCAGCTTTTGCAGATTGAGGATGTCCAGCGTCCCCATGCGCTCCAGAATGTGTCCAAAGGTATCCACGCCCACGTCGCCGAACCTCCGGGAATCGGGCATGGCCCCGATCCCCAGAGAATCCAGCACGATGGCGAATACCCGCGTATATTCGCTCATATCGCTTTACCTCGTTTTCCGCATCAGGCCAGGTTGCCCGGCCCGAACCCCAGGGGAAGCAGCTCCCGGAGAGTAAAGATTTCATACTGCTCCCGGCTGGTGGCCAGGATGATCTGGAAGGTCTCCGGATTGCAGAACTCCATCATCACCTGCCGGCATACGCCGCAGGGGGCGGCGTACTCTGTCAGCACGCCGTCCTTGCCGCCCACGATGCAGATGGCGTCAAACTGCCGCTCTCCCTCGCTGACGGCCTTGAAAAATGCGGTGCGCTCGGCACAGTTGGTAGGACCGTAGGCGGCGTTCTCGATGTTGCAGCCGCCATAGAGCTTTCCGCCCCTGGTCAGAAGGGCGGCGCCCACCTTGAAGTGGGAGTAGGGGGTGTAGGAGAAATTCAGCTGCTCGATGGCCAGATCGATCATTTTCTCCGCAAGTGCTTTTTCCATAGCGGGCCGCCCTTCTTAATACCCGGAGGCGGCTTCGTTCTTCACCAGCTTGACGATCCGGCTGGTGCCCAGGCGGTCCGCGCCCAGGGAGAGGAACTTCTCCGCGTCGTCCAGAGAGGAGATGCCGCCTGCGGCCTTGATCTTCACCTTGGGGCCCACGTGCCTGGCGAACAGCTCCACATCGGCAAAGGTGGCCCCCGCCTTGGAGAAGCCGGTGGAGGTCTTGATATAGTCCGCCCCGGCGTTGGTCACCAGCTCACACATCTTGATCTTTTCCTCGTCGGTGAGCAGGCAGGTCTCGATGATGACCTTGAGGATCTTATCTCCGCAGATGGCCTTCAGCGCGCGGATCTCGTTTTCCACCAGATCGTACTTTCCGTCCCGCAGCCAGCCGATGTTGATGACCATGTCGATCTCCACCGCGCCGTTGGCGATGGCGTCCCTGGTCTCGAACTCCTTGACAGCGGTGGTCACATTCCCGTTGGGGAAGCCGATAACCGTGCAGATAGCCATTTTATCCCCCAGATACTCGCTGGCCTGCTTCACATAGCAGGGGGGGATGCACACGGAGGCGGTGCCGTACGCAACCGCGTCGTCGCAGATCTGCTTGATCTCCGCCCAGGTAGAGGGCTGGAGGAGGAGGGTGTGGTCTACGTGCTTGAGGATTTCCTTGTTGTCCATGTTTTTGCTTTCTCCTAACTTACTTATTGTTCTGGTCTGCTCTTATCATGTTCCGGATGGCCTCCACGGCCACCTGGATGGCCCCGTCGGTGTCGTGGACCACGGGGTTTTCCAGGCCCAGGCGCTCCCGCTCCTGGTTGGCTACCACCATAAAGCAGGAGCCGCACCGCACCTTCAGGGCGCTGGCGACCACGAACAGCGCCGCCGACTCCATCTCGGAGGCCAGACAGCCCAGCCGCTTCCAGGCCTCCCACTTGTTGAGCAGCTCATAGCTCACCGGCTTGACCTCCGGCTCGTGCTGGCCGTAGAAGGAGTCCTTGCACTGGACCACGCCGGTGTGGAAATCAAAGCCCTTCTCCCTGGCGGCGGCCACCAGAGCGTTGGTGACCTCTAGGTCCGCCACGGCGGGGAACTCGATGGGGGCGTACTCCCGGCTGGTGCCCTCCATGCGGATGGCCCCGGTAGCTACCACGATGTCGCCGCTCTTCACCGGGGTCTGCATCCCGCCGCAGGTGCCGATGCGCACGAAGGTGTCCGCGCCGCAGCGTACCAGCTCCTCCATGGCGATGGAGGCCGAGGGTCCGCCGATGCCGGTGGAGGTGACGCTGACCTTCACCCCGTCCAGGGTGCCGGTGTAGGTCACGTACTCCCGGTTGTCGGCCACCAGGACGGGGCCGTCGAAATACTGGGCGATCTTCGCCGAGCGCTTGGGGTCGCCGGGGAGGATCACATAGCGGCCCACCTCGCCGGGAGCCACCTGGATGTGATAGAGACGGCTGGCGTCTTCGGAATAATTTTTCATCGTCTTTCACCGTTCCTTCAAAAGCTTATCGTTGCCCCTTGTCGTAGGGGATGCCCTCCGCTTTGGGGGCTCTGGACTTCTTGGAGACGAAGACCAGCACCACCAGGGAGATGATGTAGGGGAACATGTTGTACACGGTACTGGGCAGATTCAGGGCATCCAGCAGGCCAATGCCGGTATACACGTTGCTCAGCGCCCGGAACAGGGCGAACAGCAGGGCCGCCAGGCCGATGTTCACCGGCTTCCACTGTCCGAAGATCATCACGGCCAGGGCCAGGAAGCCAAAGCCCGCCACGCCGTTTTCAAACTTCCACTCGCTTACGCCGGCGGTGATATACACGATGCCGCCCAGGCCCCCCAGCATGCCGGAGATCAGCACGCCGGCGTAGCGCATCCGATAGACGTTGATGCCCACGCTGTCCGCCGCCTGGGGATGCTCGCCGCAGGCCATGAGGCGAAGGCCGAACTTGGTCTTGTAGAGTACGACGTAGGAGGCGGCCAGCGCCAGCAGGGCGATGAGCATGAACCAGTTGAATTCAAACTTGCCGATGTAGACCAGGAACGCCTTTTTCGCCTGACCGTACACAACCGTGGAGGACACATTGTCGGCATTCTCGGCCATGTTGATGGCCCGCACCAGCACCACGGCGGCGGCGGGGCCCAGCAGGTTCAGGGCCGTGCCCACCAGGGTCTGGTCCGCGCTGAAGCGGATGGCCGCCACCCCCAGCAGCAGGGAGAACAGCATCCCAATGGCTACCGCCGCCAGGATGACCAGGAGAATCATGACAAAGGCGGGGGTACCCGCCGGGAGGAACTTCATCATCAGCGCGCCGCCCAGGGCGCCCATGACCATGATGCCCTCCAGGCCGATGTTGATGACGCCGCTGTGTTCGGAGAAGCACCCGCCCAGCGCCACCAGCACCAGGACGGACGCAAAGATCAAGGTATACTGAATCAGCAGCAGCATTACGCTTTGCCTCCTTTCTTCGCCTTCTCGTCTCTCTTATCCAGCCAGCGGTTGAACCAGAGCCGGAAGAAGAGGACGAAGCCGCACAGATAAATGATGAACGCGGAGATCAGATCGGAGATCTGGGAGCAGTACATACTCTTGTCCACATAGGTACCGCCGCTGGTGATGTGCTGGATGAAGTAGGAGGAGAAGATGGTGCCGATGGGGTTCAGCCCCCCCAGGAACGCCGCCGCAATGCCGTTGAAGCCCATGGCGGGGACGCTGGTCTGCTGGACCATCCACTGCTCGATGCCAGTGAGGAAGTAGATCCCCGCCGCGAAGCCGGCCAGACCGCCCGCGATCATCATGGTGAGGATCACGTTGCGCTGCTCTTTCATGCCGCAATACTTGGCGGCATTTTTGTTGAGGCCCGTGGCCTTCAGCTCGTAGCCGAACTTGGTTTTCTCCAGCAGCACCCACACCAGAACCGCCATGACGGCCGCCAGAGGCAGGCCGATGGTGACGAACTCGTTGTTGGTGAACAGCTTGTCCAGTCCCAGGTTGGGGAGGAGGGCGCTCTTGTTGCCGCTGGACAGGGGAATGGTGTAGGGGGTGGACTGCTCCTTGACGCTTACCAGGAGCATGTTCACGCAGTAGAGGGAGATCCAGTTGAGCATGATGCAGGAGATGACCTCGTTGACGTTGAAGTAGGCTTTCAGTGCGCCGGAGACGCCGCCCACCAGAGCCGCCGCGATGACGGCCACGATCAGGCACACGATCCAGGGCATTTTCAGCGCCAGAGCGCAGTACAGACATGCGCCCGCGCCCACTACGTACTGGCCCGCCGCGCCGATGTTGAAGAGGCCCACCTTATAGGCGAACAGCACCGACAGGGAACACATCAGCAGCGCCGAGGCGTTGACCAGGGTGGTGCCGAAGTATTTCATCGCGGCCGCGCCGCTGGGGTAGTAGAGGAAGTTCTTCAAGATGGCCGCGATAGCGCCCGCCGCGCCGCCGGGATTGATGACCAGCAGCACGATGAAGCCCACCAGCAGGCCCAGCACGATGCACAGCAGCGAGGCCAGGATGGTCTGGAATCCGCTGTTGCGGAGAATGCTTTCCTTCTTTCTCAAATCCTGACTCACGATGCCGATGCCTCCTTTCTCTTGGAACCGGCCATGTAGAGGCCCAGCTCCTCCACCGTGACGGTCTTGGGGTCAAATTCGCCCACGATCTCCCCCTCGTACATGACCAGGATGCGGTCGGAGACGTTCATGACCTCGTCCAGCTCCAGGCTCACCAGGA
>OFHP01001403.1_pt1 | contig 11422 bp, 9 predicted proteins | sample 1521651 | NCBI WGS metagenome assembly OFHP01 (sample SAMEA3504105, study PRJEB24116) | mouse gut metagenome | biome: mouse gut; feature: mouse-associated habitat; material: faeces | place: Denmark | collected 2011 | reverse complement strand
TACCGACATCCCCGCCCTGCGGGACATGTCCTTTTCCATCCCCGACGGCCAGATTTTAGGCTACATCGGCCCCAACGGCGCGGGGAAGAGCACCACCATCAAAATGCTCACGGGCATCCTCTATCCCGACGGCGGCCGTGCCAGAGTGCTGGGCATCGATTCCGCGAAGCAGCGCAAGCGCCTGGCCTATGAAATCGGCACGGTGTTCGGCCAGAAGGAGCAGCTCTGGACCCACCTGACGCCCTACGACAATTTCCGCTTCTTCGGGGCAATCTACGATTCTCCCGACAGGGAGACGGAGAGCCGCATAAGGGAGCTTGCGGACACCTTTGAGCTGGGTTCCTTCCTGAACACCCCGGTGAGGAACCTGTCCCTGGGCCAGAGAATCCGCTGCGAGATCGTGGCCTCCCTGATCCACAGGCCCAGGGTGCTGTTCCTGGACGAGCCCACCATCGGCCTGGATCCCGTGGTGAAGGAGAACATCCGGGCCCTAATCCGGCAGATGAACCGGGAGCTTGGCACCACCATCTTCCTCCCCAGCCATGACGTGGGGGACATCGAGAAGCTCTGCAGGCGCATCATCATCGTGAACAGCGGCCGGATCGTGCTGGACGACTCCATGGAGCATCTGAAGAACCATTACCTGGACCGGAAGATCGTGGAGGCCAAGCTCCGGGAGGAGACCCCCCTGCCCGCCGCGGAGGGCATCACCCTCCTGAAGCAGAAGGGCAGCCGGGTGAAGTTCCAGGTGGACACCGGGAAGCTGCGCATCAACGACGCCCTGCACATAATCGACGCGGAGAACCTGGAGGACATCAATATCTCCAATGTCCCGCTGGAAAGCATCATCACGGAAATCTATAAAGCAGAGGGGAGGGAGGATGGAATCTCATGAGAAAGAGCCTTCGCTTACGAAAATACAGGGTCATCTACCAGTCCGTGCTCATGGAGAACCTCCAGTACGCGGCCAATATCGCCATGGGCTTCATCAGCTTCGTCATTATCATCTTTGTGTTCATCCAGCTCTGGAATTACATATATTCCTCGCCGGGAGAGCTGATCGCCGGGTACGATAAGGCGCAGATGATCTGGTACGTGATGATCACGGAGACCATCTGGTTCGGCGCTCCGTCCCACGTGGTGACCAGGCAGGTGGCCGCGGACATCCGGGGCGGCAATATCGCTTACCTGATAGGCAAGCCCTATCACTACTGCCTCTACTGCCTGGCCAGGTATACGGGAGGCTGGAGCATCCAGCTGCCCATGTTCGCCCTGCTGGCCGCGGGACTGGGACTGGTTCTGGTGGGGCCGCTGCCCCGTTTCCGTCCCCTGGCCCTGCTGGCGGCAATACCTGTGGTCATAGCGGGCATCACCATCGATGCCGTCCTGCGGCTGTGCATCAGCATGATCTCCTTCTGGATTGAGGACTCCGCTCCCTTCCAGTGGCTCTACAGCAAGCTCCTGCTGGTGGTGGGCACCCTGTTTCCGGTGGAGATATTCCCGGAGGCCCTTCAGCCCCTGGTGAAGCTCACGCCTGTCTACACGGTCTGTTACGGCCCGGCCAAGCTGATCGTGGATTTCTCCACGGAAAAGTACCTGGAAATCCTCCTGGCCCAGGCCCTGTACCTGGGGGCGGCCTGGGGGCTCATGCTCTTCCTCTACGGAAAGGGGGCGAAAAAGCTGTATGTCAACGGCGGTTAAGAATCAGCTGCGGGTATGCCTGCTGGCTGTAAAATACAATATCATGCGGGAGATGCTGAACAAAGTCACCTTCCTCACCAACATAGGCTTCATGATCCTGAACAATGCCGCCTTCATCCTGCAATGGATGATTCTCTTCCATATAAAAGAGGATATCGGCGGCTACACCATGCGGGAGGTCATGCTGCTGTGGGGCCTGGCCGCCAGCACCTTCGGCCTGTCCCGGATTCTGTTCGCCAGAGCCTTCTCCCTGCCCGACCTGATCGTCAGCGGGAAGCTGGACTCCTACCTGGTACAGCCCAAGAACGTGCTGCTTAGCGTGATCACCTCCGCCACCAACACCTCGGCCATCGGCGACCTGCTCTACGGACTGATCCTGCTGTGCGTGTTCTGCTTCAGCGTGAAGCGGCTGCTCTTGTTCCTGCTGTTCACGGTGACAGGGGCGGCAATCCTGGCGGCCTTCGCTCTGCTGCTGGGGAGCCTGTCCTTCTGGTTCCTGCGTGCCGATGCCTTCGCCCAGCATCTGATGAACAGCACCATCAGCTTCTCCACCTACCCGGACGGCATCTTCCACGGCGCGGCCAGGTTCCTGCTCTACCAGGTCCTCCCCGTGGGCATGGTCATCTACCGGCCGGTGCATGTGATGGTGGATTTCGATATGGGAAGTCTGGCCCGGATCCTGGCCTACACCGTCCTGATCTGCGCCCTGGCGACAACAGTGTTCTACCGTGGGCTTCGGCGGTATGCCTCCAGCAATCTTATGGAGGCAAGGATGTAAAGGCAGACAGCCGCGCATCCACATGCCATAAATTTTGCTGTAAATTTCCATGCAAATTTGTTGCAGGCGACGGCAGACAACTGGTATAATACTATCAGAAAGGTGTGTAGAGAACCGACTGGAAGTTTGGAAGAATTGGAGGATGCGAAATGCCGAATATAAAACCCATATCAGACTTGAGAAATTACACAGCGGTGGTAAATGAGGTTTCCTATGGGAACCGAGTCTATCTTACCCGCAACGGACATGGCTCCTGCGCCATTATCGACATGCAGGAATTAGATGAGCTGGATAAGCAGAAGGCCTTAAATCAGTTGCTGCTAAAGCTTCAGGAAGCCGAAAAATCAGTGATTGCTGAAGGAACCATATCCGCAGATGAATTAGAAAAAGAGCTGGGGCACAAGAATCTCATCGCAATATGATGTCGAATCCGATTACAGCTATATTTTTGTGGAACATAACTATTTCTTTTACCGCTTAACAGCCAATGAAACCATCCTTATTCTGGAAATGTTCCATGAAAAGGAAGATTTTATGCGAAAACTATTTGGAATCGTCACCACCTCGCAGGAAACGATAGACTATTGGAAAGAGTGACGATTCGCAGAAGCAAAAAACAGGCTCCCTCCCGAAAGACAGCGGAATTCCGCCCTTTCGGAAAGGAGCCTCATTTGATTAATTCACGTTCTTATATTACACCTTCATCATACTCCGCCCACAGGGTTCATGGCGGCGATCCTGTCCCAGAACGGGCAGTTGATGTCCAGGGCCGCCCCTTCCTGCCTGGGCCGCATGGAGCCGTAGTGCAGAAGCTCCAGTTCCAGCTCCTCTATCTTTGCCCCTTCATGGCAGAAGGCATCCAGGCATTCCAGCGCGTATTTCAACTGGGCCTCCAGCGCTCCCAGGCGGATGGTTATCACCTCGAAGCCCACAGCCTTGCTGGTGCTCCTCCAGAGCTTCCGCCAGGTGTCCGCCAGCGCGGGCAGCTGCTCCAGGAGCCCGGCGCATCTGTCCATGCACTCCTCTGTCAGGTCGTCCCTGCCCGCATCGTAGGCGAAGCGGATGGCGCAGCCCAGCTCCGCCTTGTCCGCCAGGAACTGTGCCAGGTTCGCATAGTGGGCGAACAGCAGGGCGTTCCCCTCTGACTTCCGCATATAGCCCCGCAGCTTTCCGGCCAGATCCATATAGTAATCGTACAGGCCGTGGAGCTCCTCGTCCTCCCCGAAGAGGATGGCCTCCATCTGGGCCGGATCCTCCGGGTCGCGCCCTGCCGTCTTCAGCGCATCCTTCAGGAAATCCTCCACATGCCTGTCGAAGAGACCGTAGAGCGGATTCTGGTACAACAGGAACTTGGAGGGATTGGCGCTGTGGAGGTTCTCCTCCGGCACGGAGGGGATTTCATCCAGCAGCCGCAGGTCGTAGAACGCCTGGCCGTCCTCCCGGCAGCACGCCCGGAAGCTGCGGAAGACTTCCTCGTTGGTGGGATCCTCATTGTAGGCATACTCGCCGAACAGCTGCATCCCGATCAGGGCGCAAAGGCTGGAGGTCTCGCCGCCATTGTCCCCCCACATGGTGGTACAGACATTGCGGATGCCCCGCTCCCTGCAGGCCCCGAGGCCTTCCCTGGTGACGCGGAAGGCCTTCCCCTGGTTGGGGGAGATGCCGTTCCAGGTCCAGATGCCCCCTGCGAAGACGATGCGGTCCGTGAGCTGCTGGTGCTTCTCCAGCAGCCTGGAGTACACCTCCTTCTCCGCGTGGTAATAGTCCCAGTATACCAGCGACAGCCCCTCCGGGATGGAGGCCCTGATCTGCTCCAGGGTCTTCTCCTCGATGGGGGACTGGTCGTAATAATCGCCGCTCTCGTTCAAAGGCCGGAAGAACATGTCGCTCCAGATCATGGGCTCCAGGTCGATTTCCCGGCACACGTCCATCACCATCTCCAGATGGTCCCGAAGAATCTCCAGAGAGGGCTTGTAGCCGTTCTTCGCCAGGTACATGCCGCTTCCCAGCCCCCAGGCCTCGTCCATGCCCAGATGGATCCTGGAGGAACGGAAGGGCGCGGTGGCTGCCTTCAGGATGCTCCGCAGGAACTCCCTCGTCTCCGGCGCGCCTACCAGCAGCACGTTCTCCGTATCCCTTATAGGGAACGCCACCGGCCAGCGCAGGTACTTCTCCAGATGCCCCAGCGTCTGGATGCAGGGAATCAGCTCGATTCCGTAATCCGCCGCGTAGGTGTCCATCCGGGACAGCTCCTCCTGGGTATACCTGCCCCTCATGTACCCGAAGTAGGGCAGCCCCTCCACCTCATAAGTATCTTCCATATATAAGAAGATATAGGTGTAGCCCATCAGCGCCAGCTTCCTCATGAAGCCCTGGAAGCCCCCCACGGATATCACATTGTTCCGGGAAAGGTCGAACATAGCCCCCAGCTCATCGAAATATTTGACTGTCTTCTCCTCAAAGGCTCCCAGCAGCCGCCCCAACTGACGGAAGAACAGCGTCCTGGATTCGAAACGGATGCAGGCGCTCTGCCCGTCGCAGCTCACCAGATTCTCCGCCCCGCTTTCCGCCTTTACCGGAAAGCCGCCCTCGTCCTTGCCGCACAGCCTGAAATATCCATCCCCCTCCAGCCCCTTCAGAGCCGGAACCAGGCCCTCGATGTCACCGTAAAAATATAGCTTTGGAATTCCCATATCTGACAACCTCCTTATCTCAGCGCTGCGCATTGCAGGCCGTCTGCAGCTGCCCGTTGCGGCAGTCCGCTGCCTTTATATATACTTTCGGCTCCCCTGCCCCTTTTCATAAGGGGACAAGGGAGCCGTCCGTGCTTACTTCATTTCTGTCATATCATTGCTGTGTTTCGCTATTTCAATGCTTTCTGTGCTCTTTCCCGCGCACCGCGCTCTTCTCAATAGCCGAAATGCTCGTTCAGCTCGTTCAGCAGGGGTTCCCACATGCCTCTGTTCTCCTCAAAGAAAGCATCCCATGTGGAAGCGATGTCATCGGTGCCGGTAACCAGCTCGTTGATCTTATCCCCATAAGCCACGGAGTACATATCCTTCGTAGGGCTGCTGAAGATGGTGTAGTTCTTCTCGTAAGGAATGACAGTACCCTGCTTCTTGACCTCAAAGACAGCCAGCGCCTGGTCGATTGCGCGTTTGTCCATATCTGCCCTTGCTCCGGAATATCCGATTTCGTCCTGGCAGTGGCTGAATGCCGTTCCCAGAATCTCGGTGGAAGGATATACGGTGATGTCGATGTTGTTGATGGGCTCGATGCTGCCGTCGTCCGCATACTTCCAGTCCACCTCGGGGATACCGATCTGTACGGAAGCCTCGCCCTCAGCCGTGCAGGCCCAATCCATGACTTCCATGATCTTTGCCATCGTAGCTTCATCCGTATCAGGATTGAAGACCTGCACGGTCCAGTAGTTGCCTACCTCCAGGATGGAGCCGGCGCTTACGCCTTCATCCGGAACGATGTGGGCTCCGCCGATGATATCGTAGGGATCCTGATCCGGGAAGTTCCCCTGGTAACCGGTCATATAGGTATTGGTATTTCCGCAGTCGCCGCTGTCGTACATGGCAGCCAGCGTACCTGCCATCAGAGCGGCACGGGCATCATAGATATCGTTGATGACCACATAGTCGGGATCGATCAGGCCTGCCTGATACCACTCCCTCATGATCTCAATCATGTTGATCCATTTGTCCCTGTCATCCACGAAAGTATACTTAAAGCCGTCCGGGGTCTCGATGAAGGTACGGCCATAAGGGGTGCCTGTGGCATATCCGAACATCTGGTCGATGTTTCCGGGGCTGTCGCTCACGAAGGAATCGTTGGTCAGGCCCGCCTCTTTTACCTTCTCCAGATACTCCTTCAGTTCAGAGATGGTGACGTAATAGTCCTTGCCCATGTCAGGCATGCCTACCTCTGCCGCCCAGTCTTTTCTGAAGAACAGGGTCGCATGGTTGATGGGGGGATCCATCTCCAGGAAGTTGTTGAACACAACGTGGGGAACGCCATAGGTCTTGCCGTCCACCTTCAGATACTCCGCGTAGCCGGAGGCCTCTACCATCTTGGCGATGTTGGGATACTTCTCCTCCCAGCCGTCAGGCAGCGCGCCAAGCAGGCCCTGATCAATGTAGGAATAATACTCGGCAAACGTGAATCCTTCCCAGTTTGCACAGTCGGGAAGCGTGCCGCCCATGACCCATGTACGGAACCTCTCGTCAGCGCCGCTGGGCTCATTGGCCATGACTTCCATGTCCACGCCGAATTTCTCGTTGATCCAGAGGAACAGGGGATCCTTGTAGTCCTTACCGGCGATACAGTTGTAAGCCGTAAAGGTGAAGTGGACCGCGTCTCCGCTTGCGGCTTCGCCGCCTGCGTCCTCGCCACCGGCATCTTCCGCCTCGCCGCCGGCATCCTCTGCCTTGCTCTCCTCCGCCTTGGATTCTTCCGGAGCAGAGCTGCTCTCCTTGGAAGAGCCTCCGTCATCGCCGCCGCAGCCCGTCAGAGCGGAAAGCGTCAGCGCGCCGCACAGCAACAGTGCAGCAAACTTTTTTACCTTTCTCATAATACTCTCCTTTCATGGAAATGAATTTATATTTGTATTACTTCCGGCGCGGTTCCCCGGCGCCGGGTTCATAATACTTTCACAGATATCCGGAACTACATCTTCACCGCCCCTACCAGCATGCCTTTTACGAAATACTTCTGCAGGAACGGGTATACCACCATGATGGGAAGCATGACCGCGAACACTGCCGCCATCTTCACGCCCTGGGAGAAGGTGTTCTGGAACGCCTGGCCGGAAGCCGCCATATTCTTGGTGCCCTCCTGGGATGTCAGGGCATTGACGATGGAGCGCAGGAACAGCTGCAGCACGGTCTTGTCGCCGCTGCTCAAAAGGAGCATGGGCCAGTACCAGCTGTTCCAGTATCCCACTGCGGTGAACAGGGAGAACGTGGCAATCAGGGGCTTCTGCAGAGGAAGCATAATCTTGGCGAATACCGTCAGGGCGTTGGCCCCGTCCTCCGAAAGGTTGAAGGAAATCATGGGGGCGGCGCTGTCCTGGTCGATGACATAGGCGGGGGCGCCGGGGGTGGCCATATCGCTGGCCGCCACGTTCTTCATGGAGATGACGCCGGAAACGGGGGCGTAGACCTTGGCCTCGTTCAGGGCCTTAACGGCGTTGTCGTAGCTGATTTTCGCCAGGTCCACCTGGGTTTGGATGGTGCCGGTGATGCCCTCGTCTGCAAACACGCCAGCCATTTCCCAATCGGGATTCTCCTCGATCTTCTGTGTGTAGTGGCTCATCTGGGCAGCGTAGCTGTTGAGCTGCTCCTCGCTGTCGGTGGACACCCGGCAGTAGGCAGCGACTCGCTGCTTTCCGCTCCTGCGTGGGCCGCTCGGCCTGTTCATGGGCCGCGTGGCGGGGATGACGCGCACCCTCCGTTCCAGTGTTTCCTGTGCCATAACGATCTCCTTTCCAGCCTATTTGAAGTATACAGTCACGATGTTTTCACCTGTGATGGTAATATGAGAAACCGCCTGACCGAAGGACTTAAAGTCCACCTCGGCTGGGCGGTTGAAGGTTTCAGATTCAGTTGGGGCGGGGCAGCAGTCATACCGGGCGGAGACGCCCTGCAAGATCAGGGATACAACATCCTCCGGCTTGTCGGGATGCTCCAGTCCCCGATTGATGGCGTTGGTCAGGCGGACAGTGTCCGCAGAGGGGGCATAGGTTTCTTCGGTGGGGGCGTCATGCTCCGCTGTCTGGCGGGATACCTCGCTCATCAGGTCGGCATCAGGAAGTGTGACCAGCATCTTGCAGTGTTCACACCGCAGGTACAGTGTATCCCTCCGCTGCCCTTTTCCGCCCATGCCCAGAAGCCGTCCGCCGCAGCTTCCGCAGCGCAGGTAAGCCTTGAGCCGCTGGGCGGGCCGATCCTCTGCCTTGGTGTAATTGGAAGTCTTTTCTTGAATGATACGCTGAATGGCATCAAAATCATCCTGTTCCAGGATCGCCGGATACCCGTCCACCCCGGTGTACCGGGGATTCTCCAGCAGACGCTTGACCTTGTGCTTGTTCCAGAGGGGAGCCTCCGCGCTGAACGGTACGGCGTCATGGTTGAGGGTGTCGCTGATTTTTTGATAGGACAGGCCGGCGAGATACAGCGTGGCGATCCGCTGGACGGCCTCCGCCTCCTGGGGAACGACAGCCAGCTCGCCATATTGGATCTGATAGCCGTATAAAATCTTTCGGTTGCTCATCTGCCCACCTCCCGGAGCTGTTCCGTCAGTTCGATCCCGCCGTAGAGACGGAACCGGATGCGTGTTACAGACTCCACGATGATTTTCTCTACCAAGTCCGCGAACAGGGTTTCATCGAAGCGTTCCAGCCGCTCCGGGCCGCTGTGAATGAGGTCCGCTGTCTGGCGCAGGGTGTCCATAACCGATTCGATGTCCTCGTTCTTCAGCAGGCGGCGGCGCTCCCGCCGCAGCTCCGCCAGCCTGGATTCGATGTCCAGCAGCTTGGCGGAACAAACGGCGCCGTCCAGCAGGCCCTTGCTCTGGAGTGCGGTGACCTTGTAGCTCTGCTCGGAGGCGGAGGCGATGGCCTTGTTGATCTCCAGCATGGCGGGGTTCCCTCTTTGCAGAGCGTTGTTCAGCTCCTGGAGCTGTGTGAGGGCGGGGGTCAGGATGATCCCCTCATGGAGCCTGAGTTTGTTGTACATCCGAACGAAAGCGGCGTAAATCTCCGTTTCGGGTATTCTGCCTATGGGGCAGTCCGCCGCCCTGTCATCATGCTTCCGGCAGGCCCAGGAAACATATCCCTTTTTTGTTGTGCGCCTGATAAAAGGCGTTTCGCAGTTCCCACAGACGATTTTCAACGTCAGCGGGTAGGTCGCTTTGGGAGCATAGTTCCGCTGCGCCCTCCGCAGGCGCAGATCACGCGCTTTCTCAAACATCTCTTTTGTGATGATGGCTGGGTGGGTATGTTCCGTGTAGTATTGATCCACTTCTCCCTGATTTCGCTTTTCTACATATGGAAATTCAGTCGTGAATGTTTTCTGGCAGAGGGAATCCCCCACATATTTTTCATTCGTCAACAGGTACAGGACGGTGGTCTCCTGCCAATAGGGCCTGCCGTCTGTTGTTCGGAAGCCCTTTTGTGTCATCTGCTCCGCGATCCATGCCAGACTATGTCCGCCCAGGTAGGCGTTGAAGATCCAGCGCACCTGCTCCGCTTCCGCTGGAACGATCTCCAAATTTTTTCCATCTATGAGCCGGTATCCGAACGGCGCTTTGCAGGTGATGAACTCACCTCGTTCCATCCGCCGCTTGTAGCTGATACGCTGGTTCTGGGATATGGAGATGGATTCCTGCTGGGCCAGAGCGCCGGAGACGCTCACCATCAGTTCGGTGGTGAGCGTCTCCGTGTTGATATTCTCTTTTTCGAAGTAGACAGTCACACCCAGGGACATCAACTCCCGCAGGACAGCGAGGCAGTCCTTTGTATTCCGGGCGAAGCGGGAGACGGACTTCACCAGCACCTTGTCGATCCTGCCCTTCCGGCAGTCAGAAAGCATACGGTTGAAGTCCTCGCGCTTGTCCATCCGAGTGCCAGTCAGGCCCTCGTCAGCGTAAATGTCCACCAGCTCCCAGCCCTCATGGTGACCGATCTCCTCGGTGTATTTGCGGATCTGCGCGGCGTAGGAATGAAGCTGGTCGGAGGAATCAGAGCTGACCCGGCAGTATGCCGCCACCCGCAAGGTATCGGGCTTGCTCTCGCTGGCAGGGATCATAATCACGTTGCTGTTCATCCGGTGCGGCCTCCTTTCCTCTGGGTAGAGACAACACTACCACACCTCGGCTGGAATAGCTATCACGATTCCCAAACAGTCTCTGGACGATACCGCTCCAGCGCCAGCCCTTTGGCGGTATACAATTCCTCCGCAGACAGCAGACCTGCCTCTGCAGCCCGTTCCAGCAGCCGTGTCACCAAAATGTACCGCATTTCGTTTTTCACATCGACCATGCGGACACCTCCCGGAAGTAACCATCCGCTTTGACTCTGCGGATGAACCGCTCTACCTCCCGCAGGCTGCTGGTCACTGGCATCTCCGGTAGGGCCGTCAGCACATCCTTGCGGTAGCGTTGGCCCTTGGCGGCGCGCTCGTCCAGAATGGCAATGACACAGGTATCCGTTTCAGTGCGGATGGCCCGTCCAAAACCCTGCTTCAGCTTGATCTGCATCTCTGGCACCGCTACGGCCTGGATGAACGATTTTAAGCCTGGGTACTTCTCCCGCTCTTTTTCTTTCAAAGCGTCCGGAACGGCGAAAGGCAGTCGAGGGATGATCAGCAGGGACACGCAGTCACCAGGGAAGTCAAAACCCTCCCATGCGGCCCCGGTGGCCAGTAAGACGCTTCCCGGCTGGCCCTTGAACAGCTCCATGGTATGTACCGCGTTCCGGCCCATGGTAAACAGCGGGTAGGGCGTCTGCCCCTTCAGCCGCTCCTTCACAGCGGACATGGCGGCGTAGGAGGTGAACAGCACCAAGGCGTGGCCCTGGGCCGCTTTCAGCAGTGCGGCGATCTCCCCGGCAAGTTGATTATAATAATCCGCCGCTTTCTGGTGGGGAGGGTGCTGCGGCAGGTACAGCAGGCAGTTCTTCTCGTAGTCGAAGGGCGAGAGGGAGACGGATTCCATCACCCGGCTGTCCGCCAGCAGACCCGTTTCCTCTTTGAAGCGCCGGAAGTCCTCGCCCACGGCCATCGTGCCGGAGGTGAGGATCACAGGCCGCAACTGCCGCCAAAGCGTTTGGCGGAGCTGGGCGGTCAGATCGGAGATGGTGGCGCACAGCATGGCACCGCCCTGCCCGTCGTCCATGGCGTATAATACCATGCCATCGTGATCCCTGCGGAACAGGGA